>CEOP01040377.1_pt1 | contig 32720 bp, 37 predicted proteins | sample 361301 | NCBI WGS metagenome assembly CEOP01 (sample SAMEA2619548, study PRJEB7988) | marine metagenome | biome: marine biome (ENVO:00000447); feature: deep chlorophyll maximum layer (ENVO:xxxxxxxx); material: "saline water (ENVO:00002010), including plankton (ENVO:xxxxxxxx)" | depth 55 m
ATAAACTCCAAACACAGCCCAAAGTGTTAGCATACCTGCCACAAGGGAATATCCCCATGGCTGTGAGTTGTCAACCAAATATGCAAAGAGCAGGCCAAGGCCAGCAGCCAGTGCACCACGGCGAACACCTTGGGGTATGGCTAGACTCCGATCGAGATGTGGAGGGCCTCCAGAGAATTTACGCTCATAGAATTCTCCTTGAACAACTGCTGCGATAATAATTAGAGAGAGAGTGGTCCAATAATACAGGTTTCCATTTGTGAAGAAATCATGTGCAATTCCTTCTTGACGTTCTGCCTCAATTGCTTCAGGGTCTTCTTCAGCAACAAAGAGTGAATCGTAGTCACCAACGCTGATGGTTCGTAGAGACACATCTTCATCAGTTACCACTTCAGCAGCCCCCGGTTCGCTAATTATGAAGGAAAGAATGTTCCATTTATCGCCTTCATCAAAGTTATCATTTCCGTTGACTGCGTTACCTACGAGCTGGAAGTTAACCGGGCCGATGTCTTCACTTGGAGCCGTCCATGTAACCACCCAGTCGTTACCAGGTTCTGACTGAGATAATGCGCCAGGTTCATCAGGGTCTTGTTGGCTACCTTCTCCAGCAGTCAGATTTCCCGCATTGTAATCGTAGAGAACAAAACCACCGATGTCGTTTGATGCATGTTGAAGGTTGATTGTAAATTCATAAGTTTGGCTAATATTGTATGCACGAGGTACGCCTGAAATAGACACGACAACTTCCGTGGAAGGTGCACCCCCACCGTGGCATGTACATCCCGTTTCAACAATGATGCCTCCACCGTTTTCCCAAGGCGGTCCGTTCGGACTTCCAAGGGCTGGTGCAGCAAGCATGAGTGCCAAAATTACCATGATGGAGAAGTTGCGCACTGGCCGTTGCATGGACTCACCTGTTTTTTCCACTTGGCCCCGCTCTTTGAATGTTGCTTCCTTGCCGTGAGTTATAGACGGATTCAAATTTCCTTGATTGCGTTGTTTAAGCCGGTCATCATTGCCTTCCCATCACCAAACAACATCATGGTTTTGTCCATGTAAAAAATGTCGTTGTCAACGCCTGCATATCCGACGGATAGGGAGCGCTTGATGATGACGACCGTCCGAGCAGCGTCAGCATCGATGATTGGCATTCCAGCAAGTGGCCCTTCTCCGCTGCGAGCAGCAGGATTGGTCGTATCGTTTGCACCGATCACGACAGCAACATCACAATCTGGGAATTCTGGATTGATTTCATCCATCTCAATGAGTTGTTCGTAGGGTACGTTTGCCTCGGCAAGGAGGACATTCATGTGACCGGGCATGCGGCCAGCAACGGGGTGAATGGCATACTTGACTTCGGTATCGAATTTCTCAGAAATAAGGTCAGCGAATTCCTTCACTTGGTGCTGACATTGTGATACAGCCATACCGTATCCGGGGACGATGATGACTTTTTGCGCCCCATCGATCATCATGGCGACCTCATCAGCATCTGAACCCACCTTTGTTCGAGTCAATTCAGCCTTCTCACCAGTTCCACCGAAGGACTTGAACAGTACATCAGGTAGAGTTCGGTTCATGGCCTTGCACATGATGAATGTCAGGATCAATCCGGATGCGCCAACAAGTGAGCCTGCTACGATGAGGACAGAGTTTCCGATAATAAATCCAGTAAATGCTGCGGCAATTCCTGAGAGGGAGTTGAGCAGGGATACGACGACCGGCATGTCTGCTCCACCGATTGGAAGGACCAACACGATTCCAAGCAAACAAGAGATTCCAATTATTGCCCATAGGTAATCCGTATTTCTTGGATCATCAATACTGAGGTAGATGAGTACAACCACGGTCAAAACCAACAGCACTTTGACTGGGTTCAACCAGGTTGGGCCCCATGTGGGAGTATTCAGCCACTTCCTTCGTCCACGATCATCTTTCTTCGAGAATGGAATGTAAATCCCACCTTTGAGTTTGAACATTGCCAAAATTGAACCGGTCAGAGTCATCCAACCAACAAGGGCTGAAAGGCCAGCAGCGACCATGATGACTTGAATCTCAAGACCTGTTGGTAGTATCAAGTCTGAATTCTCAATGTACTTCCATGATTCTGACAAGGCCACCAATGCAGATGCAGCTCCGCCAAATCCGTTGAACAAAGCTACGAGTTCGGGCATTCCAGTCATCTCGACACGAATGGCCATGATGATTCCAATCACTGAACCTATGACGAGCCCAGCGATGATGAGCGTCCAATTTGCGCCACCTTCAGTTGTCATCTGTATGTTGATGACAGTGGTTATGACGGCAACCAACATACCCATTGCACCGTATTGATTTCCGAGAGGTGCTGTACGTGGATGACCGAGTTTCTTCAACCCAAAGATGAAGAGCGCAGCTGAAAGAAGATAGCCAATTGGGATCCATTCTTCCATATCAAGCCCTCCTTTTCTTTCCAGCGATCATATTGAGCATCCGATTTGTCACTGCAAATCCACCAACCACATTGATCATTGCCAAAACAATGGCCACAAATGCAAGCAGGCCTGAAACGAGCGTTTCCCCTCCTGCATAGGCAACATTGGCTGCAAATAATGCACCAACGACACTGATTCCTGAAATCGCGTTAGCACCGCTCATCAAAGGAGTGTGAAGTGTAGCGGGTACTTTCGTAATCAATTCAAATCCAAGGAAAATTGCGAGCAAGAAGAGTGTTAAGTTTCCGATCAATGAAGCTTCTGTAATCATTCAACCACCCCCGCTAAGCGTGTTTGCTTAGGGTGAATCACTCCGTCTTTACAGATCAGTACGCCACCCATTCCACCAACGTAGAAATCTGAGCCTTCTGGGGCACCGACGAGGATATCATCGTCTTCTGAAATTTCGACATTTCCTTCCTTGACTAAGGATGTGTAAAAGGTCGTTAGATTGTTTGAATAGAGCATACTGGCCGTGTTCGCTAATGTACCTGGGAGATTGGATGTTCCAACAATGATGACTCCGTTATCGGTTGTTGTGACTTCACCTTGAACGGTGCTTTCACAATTTCCACCAACATCTGCGTTCATGTCAACAACCACTGCACCCGATTTGAAATTGGCAACGGCTGATGAAGGTACGGTAATTGGAGCAGGCCGTCCGAATATACGAGCGGTAGTTACAATGATGTCAGCATCAGCAGCAACGCCGCAAACTGTGTCGTTGACTTTTTGGATAAATTCTGGCGTGAGTGGCTTTGCATATCCTGATTCATCTTCAAAATCATCCATTCCATCAACTTCAATAAATCGGCCACCGACAGATTCAATCTGTTCTGCAGCGGATTTACGCACATCGGATGCATATACAATCGCACCCAATCTTTTTGCAGTCGCGATGGCTTGTAAGCCTGCCACTCCACTGCCCATAATGACGACCTTGGCAGGACGAATTGTTCCTGCGGATGTTGTCATCATAGGAATGCCTCGAGGGACATGGGCTGCTCCAAGCAATACCGCTTTGTACCCTGCGAGATTGTCTTGGCTGGAATTAACATCCATTGATTGAGCACGGGAGAGTCTCCTTGGTATCATATCCATTGAGAGTAGGGTGATTTTAGAATCAATACAGGATTTCACATGTTCAGGGTTTCGAAACGGGTCGGATACACATGCCAAATTTGTTCCTTCAGCCACTCCTTCAATACCTGGGAACTGGATACAAACAAGATTTTCACAGGCAAGAACCTCGCTTCGGCTGACGATGTTCGCTCCAGCAGATTCATAATCGGTATCAAGATAATTGGCAGACAATCCCGCTCCCTTTTCAATAAATACTTCAAATCCTGCCTTTGTGAGTTTCTTCATGCTTGAGGGAACAATACCCACTCGAGTTTCGCCTTCGGGTTCCTTAGGGACGCCTAGTTTCATACCAATCTCACACCTATGCCGCTCACCAATGAGGTGAGTGATATGTTTCCCACTGAAAGGGGGTTTTTAGATAAGTCGCTTCCAACCTATGAACGCCACAATGTGAAATCCAATTCATTGTAGAGCAGTCCCTCATTTCAATCAAGTTCATCCAATTGCTGCCACCATTGTGCTTATGGACTGAAAACAGTTGGTGTAAATTGAGCGGTGATACCATGGTAGCAGGTCGTAGAAAAATTGCAGTTATTGGAGCAGGAAACGTTGGTGCAACATGTGCCTTTGTATTGGCACAAATGAAGGTTGGTGACATCATTCTTTTGGATATTTATGAGGGATTCGCCAAAGGAAAAGCACTTGATATGTCTCAAAATGCGAACGTACTGAATTACGATGGAAGCATTACAGGAACTGCTGATTACAACGATATTGCAGGAGCAGATGTTGTTGTTGTTACATCAGGATTTCCACGACAGCCTGGTATGACTCGAGAGGATTTAATCGGAAAAAACGCTGACATTGTCTCACAAGTTGGCGAGGGCATCAAAAATCATGCTCCAGATAGCGTCGTTATCGTTGTTACCAATCCACTTGATCTGATGACATATCACATGCAAAAAGTAACTGGATTCCCTCCGGAGAGGGTTATTGGACAAGCTGGTGTTCTTGACAGCGCACGAATGGCTCATTTCATTGCGCTAGAACTCGGATGTGCAGAGGAGGATGTCTCTCCAATGGTACTCGGAGGGCATGGAGATACTATGGTGCCTCTGCCACGCTACACAACGGTTGGTGGAATACCCATTACCCAACTGATGAGTCAAGAACGCATTGATGCAATCAGCAAGAGAACAGCCGGTGGTGGAGGAGAAATTGTCAAACTTTTGGAACGTGGTTCAGCATTTTATGCTCCAGGTTCTGCAGCTGCGATTATGGCCGAATCTGTTCTCAATGACAGAAAGCGATTGATTCCCGCATCATGTTTGATGACCGGTGAATACGGCTTGGACAATGTCTACATTGGAGTTCCATGCATCATTGGCTCCGCAGGTGTTGAGCGTATATTCGAACTTGAATTGACAGAGGAAGAGATGACCTCACTTCAGGGTTCAGGAAATTTCTACAAGGGTCAACTTAAGGATATTCTTGGCTACTAACTGCGTTTGATGGATAGACTGTGTGTGTGGCCCACAGTGGTTGCATTTTCTACTGGGTTGAGTTCCCTGTGCATGGTTTTTCCAGTTTTCCCTCTTGTTCTCATTCGGGTTAGAATCTCTTGTCCAATGTAACACCCTTTCTGGGGGTGTACCAGGGTTTCAAGTCCGCATGAGTAGGGGTGTCTGTCTTGTGTAATTTCATGGCCGTGAAATGGAATGCTATTCATGACTCTGTGTTCAGACCATTCCTCTTCCGTCCATGTTGAACGATAGGATCTGGATTTGGGACAGATCATCATCCAACCAAATGTGCTATCGTGAACGGTTGCTCCATCTGGAACTGTATTTGGCGAGATTCCGATGAATACATCGTTGAGATGGGAAATGTCTGTGATGCTTATCCCTCTTGCGAGGATTCTTTTGCTAAGATGATTGACCAAATCGTCCTTGTATTCAGCATATCCTACTAGTGCGATATTATCGCCTACGGGAATTACATCGCATACATCTATGATTTTCGCATTTTCTTTGGTAAAAGGTGCCGTACAAGGTCCAGAAATTTGGTTCGTAGAGAGGCCATCTAAAAATGTCATAAGGTCATTGCCACTGATGAGCAATATGGAGGCATTGCATTGAAAAAGACCCATGATTCATCCTCAAGAGAATGATTCTCCACATCCACAGGAGGATGCTGCATTTGGATTGTTGATTTTGAAACCGCCACCCATTAATCGGTCCACATAATCAATTTCAATTCCATCGAGTAAATGGCTTGAGGCTGATGGTACGAGTACACGAAAACCGCCGATGTTGAGTTCTTGGCATGGCAGATCTGTTGTTTCAACTATTTGCAGGTCGTACATGTAACCGGAACACCCTCCGCTGAGTACACCAACAAGAAGTGCATGACTGCGGTCATCTCCAAATGCATCTTCCAGCATTTCCATCGCTTTGTTGGTCATTGTCAAGTTGACATCTACAGCATCAGGTTGCACCATGATGACCGGTGAGGCAGAGTCGCAAGTTCCACAGTCCATGCTAACAGGACGGGGTGGTCGTTTTTGAAGTTGACCATGGGTAAGGCTGTGATTGTGAGCGTTTTCAACGCTTCTTTTTCTTCTTATCAACAGCTTTTTGCAAAATATTACACCTTCGAATTTGGTCTTTTGCACGTTTGGTAGCAGCCGTATCAAGACCGCGTGGAATTGCTTGTTGGAAGCATTTTATTGCATCATTATAGCGCTCCATTTCCGCATAAGCGGTTCCCATGTTGTACAAGGTCTCTCCCCGGACTTCAGTTGGACGAATCAACATTGCCTGATGGTATGATTCTACGCATTTAGGATACTCTTCAAGGAAATAGTAAGCATTCCCTCGGTTGTTAAGGATGCGAATGATCATTGAGTCATCACCTGCAAAACTCGGTAATGCCTTGTCAAAACTTGACAAGGCTTCTCGATATTTTCCATCATCGATGAGTTGAACTCCCTGATTAAACCAGGCAACATCTTGATTTGCAATTGCATTTGAACTCGTACTTTGTAATGTGTTCTGAGATGCTGCGTGCGTGGCATCCAAGGCGGCTTTTGCAAGATCAACTTGGACGTTTTGCTCTTGCACTGGTTCCAAGGGTTGCGATTCCCGTGGTGTTAGCAGGAGATCGTTAGCAGAACTAGCATGCTGGTTCATTTCAACAGGTTCGTGAGTTTGTCCCGATTCTGCAATTGGTTCAAGTGGTGTTTGATAATCCAATGCAGGAACGGCTTGGACAGTTTCTGCAGGCTCCTGTGGCTGAGATATTTCAATTGGTTTTGGTGCTACTGGAGCGATAGTTGGAACAGTTTTTTCCTCAGCAGGCTCCATAGTTCCGTCGAGCATGTTAGCCTTAGAGTGGCATTTCTGTGCGGTATCCAAATCTCCTGCCTGCTCAAGTGCACGTGCCAGTCCCCGCCAATTCGATGCGTTTTGATTGTCGGTTTGGATGAGTGCCTTCCAAACGAGGACAGAGTCTCCATGTTGAAGGCTGAGAGAAAGTGCAAGTGCTCGTTGAGGGCTTGGCTCATCAGACATATAATTCAGGGCCTCTTTGGCCATTTCTGGACCTGCTGGTAGTGTTGGAGGTAAGCCAGTAACTTGGTCCAGAACTTCATTCTCGCCAACAGCCAGTTCAAGAAGCATGTCAACGAAGGATTGCTTGATATCGTGGTCTGGCTCTAACGACAAGATTGTACGAGAACTTTGGAGGAAGTGGTCAATGAATCCCTCTTCCTTGGCTAATGCGTTCAATTTCTCTGCTGCTTTGAGGTAGCTTGGGTCTGCCGTTAATGCTTCTTGATAGGACACCATCGCTTCCTTAAGAAGATTGGAACGCTGTTGAACCGAGCCCAAATTGAACCATCCGGGAGCATGATCGGGTTCAAGGTTTTGAGAGTGCGTCATCGCTGCTATTGCATGATTGTCAAGGTCCATTCTAGCCATTGCGCCGCCTGCGATTCGCCATGCTCCGGGATGTTTAGCACCGATTGTTTTCAAGTGAGGTTTCAACAGAGAGAGGGCGCTTTTTGCATCACCGTTTTTGAGGAGGTTTGTTGCTTCTTCTACCAATGATTCAATGTCAAGTGCAGGTTCCTCAACAACAGGTTCTGGAACTACTGGTGGTTCGACTTCTGCTTTGATTTCAACAACTTCCTTGATGATCTCTTGTTGTGCTACAATTACATCAGCGGCACTTTCCAGTTCCTCTGTCGTCAATTCGTCATCATCGTCATGGTCGTGGTGAACCGCTTCTTGCAAAAGTTCCTCAGGGTTTTCGATTCCAGCTCGTTCAGCTACCTCTTCAACCGCCTTCATATCAAAATCCTGTTTAACCTGGACGGAGGGTTCCATGACCTCCATTGGGACGGAAAGTCCGCTGTTTTTACAGCGTTGACTGAGTTCCACCAAGGCTGGATGTCCTGGAAAGAAATCAAGTGCTTTTTGTGCGGTTGAATAAGCCCCTTCAAGGTCGCCTATACGTTCCAAGAGAATGGCCATGTTTGCGGTTGCAGGTGCATGATCCTCATTGAGGTCCAAACAAATTTGGAACGACTGTCTTGCACCCCGAGCATCTTGTTGAGCTTCGAGCAAAACACCGCGATTGAACCAAGCCATATCACAAGACGGGTCCAGTGCTATGGCCTTGTTAAATGCCGTAAGGGCACCTTTGGTATCGTCCTTTCGTGAACGTTCTTCTCCAACCGTGAGGAGGATTTGAACCATTTCTTCCGGGTCTTCCACATCATCAATTTCAGGTATGATGTTGCTCGGTTTTTTCACGGGTTGTTGTTGCTCTGTGGGCTGTGGCGACGGTTCATTTTCAACCGACATTATGGCGTCATTGACCGAAGTCAAAACTGCATCGTCAAGGTCGTCTTCTTCGCTTGAACCATTGGTTTTATCCGATGCGTTCTCGTCAACCATGGTTTCACCGGTTTTCTACGAACACTATACTCCGCATAAGGCTTGCTTCTTGATGGGCAGCAAATCTATCCTTACATTCAAAGACTCAGTCACTCTGCGAAGGTTATGTCATACAGTGGAATCAAAGTTTTGGGCCTCGCAGGGGAATACCGAAGTACTTCAAAATCGGGTATGCTCGTGAATGAAGCTTTGAAAGTCGCTGAATCCAAAGGTGCAGAAATCATTTTTTGGGACTTGAACGACAAACCACTTCCCTTTGTTGGTGAAGATGGATGTTGGAACCATCCTACAGTTCAAGAATTTCAATCGCTCTTGTTGGAATGCGATGCATTTCTCGTCGCATCTCCTGAATATCATGGTACGATGTCTGGAGTTATGAAAAATACATTCGATTGGATGTACGATAAGCATGTTGGCGGGAAAGTATTTGGATTGATGTCAAATCTTGGAGGCGTTACCAATGCAAATACATTGAATCACATGAGAATCTCATTGCGCTGGTTGCATGCATGGCCTGTACCGGAGCAACTCGCTATCGGTCATGTGAAGGATGCCTTTGGGGACGATGGTACATTGAATGACGACGCTCTCCAAAGCCGTTTGGAGGGCCTGGTTGAGTCGGTTCTTTCCACGACAAAGAAATTTCAATCTTGAGTCGGTTAACATGGAGAGCGAACGACCAGCGTTTACGGATGTATGGGGCGGTGTCTATCGCTTGATAGAGCCAGGTGAATTTACTATGGGTGACAGCACAGGAGTCGGTGCGCGTCAAGAATCGCCTGCACATAGGGTTGCAATTACCCAACCATATTTCCTCGGTGAAAGGGTGATTACGCAAGCACAGTGGCTTGATTTAATGGGTTCCAATCCTTCTAAATTTCAAGAAGGTTGGAGTGCGGGATTGCGACCCGTGGAATCTATTTCATACCATGATGCATTAGAATTTTTACGAATGTTGAACCAAAGGGACGCTGATACCGAACGCCTTGGTATGATTGGGCTTTGGAGGTTACCAAGTGAGGCCGAATGGGAATATGCCTCTCGTTGTGGGACCAACGGTCGATGGTGGTTTGGTGAACGTGATGTTGAGCTCAATGACTATGGATGGCATGCAGGAAATGCAGGGAGTACAACAAAGGAAGTTGGTTTGAAAAAGCCAAACAAATGGGGGATCTATGACATGAATGGATTGGTATCTGAGTGGTGTTCTGATTATTGGGTCGCTAATTATGATACTCACCGCACTCAACAACCACTTGTAGCCCCAACGTCGGAACGACGCGTTACGAGGGGCGGTTCTTGGTTTACTGAGAGTGATTCAACGCGCTCATCTGCGCGCTCATCATCAAAAGAAACCAAAATCAGTGATGGAATTGGTATTCGTTTGGTTTGGGATCCACAATCAACATCATAAGCCTACTATTGAGTCCAAAAACATGATCATCTACCACTTTAACCGGTGCAGTAAATCAAGAAATGCATTGAATGTTCTCTTGAACAATAATATTGAACATACTGTTGTGGATTATCAAAAGAATCCTCTTGACATGGATGTTATTGCTGATTTAATCAACCGGTCCAATCACAAAGCAATCGACTTCGTTCGTATGAGCAAGGAAACAACCATTGATCGAGATGCTTCAAACGATACAATCATCGATTATCTGTCAAATCATCCAAAATTTTTGCAAAGACCCATCCTTGACGATGGCGTTCATGTCATCATCGCCCGGCCGTTGGAATTGTTGGGTGGGATGCCAAAGTTGTCACACTTGTTCGCCACTGAGTAATTCAATGTCATAGATTGAATCCTCCTCCAAGTCCGCTAGTTCTTGATTCTCCGGTATAATTCCTGGGCCAACGCTCCATCTGCCATCCAAAGGCTCGTTCAAAATCAAGAGAAGGTTATGTTGTTGAAACAGCGATAGAGCAACAGCAGTTCTTGCAATAACTGGTGCAATTTCCTCTTTGAACAAATGGTTCATTTCAGTACATATTCTTGTGAACGTTCTTGAGCCATCACACAATTCCCAAAGTGTACTGTTCATTCTGTCAAGCGGCCTTCTAAGCTCTTTTGGAGCACGAAGTATCTTTGCCATTAGACCCTCAAACCGTCTAAAATTCTTTGAAATACGCAGGGTCACTAATCTTCCACTCACTCCAATTTCTGAAGAATCGCGCTCGATTTCTCCATGTCGACCCCACCAAATAGGAACTCTGCACGGATACTGCTGTGCGAGTGAATGTTCTGCTAATCCCGCAATTTCATCCATATTACTGCCTCAAAAATCACTCCATGTCCACGCTACGAGGACAAGCATGGAAGCAGTTCCAAGCAAAGCTGCTGCTTTCGTTGCTTGGATGCGTTCTGTAAAATTGCGAAGGTACCAGGTCATCACACCAAAAAAAGCAACAAAAAACCATAATCCATACCATGCAGGTGGATAGGTCGCCATTGACCATCGGTACCTAGAGGGTTCCATCAAGGTATTGTTGACCGTAGTATGCCCACTGTTCTTCGCTCCAACCGGGAGGTAGGCCGGTTTCGGGAATTGTTGGAGGCTGGGATTGAACAGGTGTGACCTCTTTCGGAGTCGTTTCTAATTCGTGATGTTCTGGTGGCATTTGCTGTTCCTCCACTGCCCCACTGGCTGGTGGCCCGCTTACAGGTGGACCGCTGGTTGGGGGGCCGTTCAAGGATTGGATAGTATCTTCCAATTCCAATATACTTTCATCGTCGTTCGGTGTTCGTCTCAAGAACAACAAAAGTACACAAATAAACACGACACCACCCAGTCCGCCACCTATCAATTCAACATTCGAAAATACAGCATTTTCATTGGGTACATCAAAACTGACAGAAACTGTTTGAGTCATTTCATGATAACCGTCACCACTGCGAATGGTAAAGACAACATCTCCATTAGAAACCCCCTTTAATCGCAATATTTCACAAAGTGACTGAGTAGTTTGTTTGTTGACGTGACCTGGTGGCGAGGTGAATTCCAATCCTGTATCAGGAACTAAGATTTTGTCGCATGTTACTTGCCAGCCGTCCGGTGCAGTGACTGTGAGAATCATGGATTCGTTCACAGTTGAAACAGAGGTGTGATTTGCCCAAATATTTGCTGGAAGTCCATCACGAACACTCTCGTTTGATTCACTTACAAAGGAGGCATCAATACGGCGTTGGTAGTCTAAAATTACGAGATGTTCAACGGTTAAGGTATTGGGGAATCCATTCTCATCTACTGAACCGAGTATCTCATATTGAATCACAAAACGAGTGTTCAAAGATGCATCATCGGGCACCAAGATATCCACGGATAAATTCATACCTTGCCCTGCAGATAATGTGAGTGGTACTTCGTCGATAATGTTCTTTGAGGCGCCACCTACCGTCAAGAAACTCTTGATGTTTTCTAGAGATGGCGTGGAATATACAGTTGTTCGAAGCGATAGGCGATTATCGAATGTATTCCCTTGATTTTCAATGTGGGCTTGTACCGATATTACACCGCCAGCCATGGTTGAGGTTGAACCTGACAATAGCGACAGAATCGGATTGTGAACCGCATCTGTCATCGCGGTAAATTCTGCCGTGTTATCACTGGTGTTCATGTCCTGTTGCCCGCTTAATGGATCCACTCGAATTTGGATGGTGTGGCGTTCACCAGCCGATTCTTCCATCGGTAATAACAGCCAGAGTTCTACTTCTTTGGTATGGCCAAGGTCGTATGAAACCGTCAAGCTGAGTGGGCCAGTGTGATTCTCACCATCAATGACCATCCACCAATCCCATGTCTGTGGGAAATCAATCGGTTCTAGGAGGACATTGGTGTCACCGTTGCCGTTATTTGTAACAAGGAATGTGGCTACATTGGGGATGCTAGGTGTTAATTTCGCCGGGCTGTTGACGGTCTCAATCGTGACATCTTCTGTAGTGCGAATTCTGAGAGAATCAAATTCATCACCTTGGATGGTCATGAAACTTCGTTGTGATTCCAGCAAGGGGGTTATTCTTGGTCCACGGTCTTCTGCTTGTGCATTATACGGCGCTGTGATGTACACATCAAACGTCGTTTTCCCCCCGGAATTGAGAACTGTAGGGGGGCCCGTCGGTTGTTCAACAATCCATGTACCCAGGTCTTCAACAAGTACACTGATGTCAAAAATATCCTGTCGACTGGCGTTGTTCCAAACCTCGTATGTTAACTTAATTTCTTCACCTGCATTGATGTAAATTCGGTCCATTTTATGGGAGGATACAAGGTCAACAGAAGCATCACTTACCATCGATGCAGAAATATCAATGCTTGTTGTAACGGTCCTCGATGAATCATTTTGAGCCCTCATTGTGAAATCAAATGAACCAACTGTATCGGGTGCAACACCTGATGGTACCGTCATGGTCATCAAAGCAGAAGTCGGTTCATTGGGGCGAATCTGAATGGAGGTGGCTTGGGTCCACGTAAATCCTACATCCCAACCTGTAGGGAGGCTTGCTGAATCATAACTGATGTCAAAAACATCCGTTGCATCGCCTATGTTGTCAAGTCCAACCTCGAACGTACAAGTGTATGAAGGAGGGCAACTAGGTCGGATTGGCGGTGGAGTTACGACGGGAATTCTATCAGCCTTTACAAGGAATTGAACGGGCAGAGTTGCTGTGATTGATGCGTATTGTTGAGATGAAATTAATACTGACATTTGGTGAAGGCCAATGCTGGAATTTTCTCCCGGTTGGATCATGATACGGAATTCAACCGGTGAACCCGGTGCGACGGTCAGACCTTGCTCAGGGTTGAAATTTGTTCCAGATAAGCGAGAATAATATGCATTCCAATCGCTTGGAAGACCTTGTAGTGTAGGAATAAATGTCTCGGATATGTTTCCATCATTGACAATTTTCATGTTAATGCTACCCCATTCCCCGGGGGTTGCTCCGTTGGTTGCTACTCCTTGTGCTGAAACTTGGTATTCTTTCATCCTTACTTTTTGGTCATAGACAAATACAATATCGTCCAACCAATATCCAATATCGTTGCCCGATGCATCCGATGAAAATTCAAATTTTATTTGGCTTGTTGAGTGTAAAAGGTTTGAAGTCATTGGAATCAAGGGTGAGACTGCACCTTTGTCAGATATGCTAAATGTTTGCCAGTTGACACCATCTCCAAAGTCCCCATCGATTGTATTTGTGAGGGATAAAAGTTCAGTCCATGCACCAAGATTGGTTTTTGCATAAATTTTCAATACGTCATTTTGGGCTGCACTACCCGTATAGAAAAACGAAAATCCATTCGTTCTAAGTGGACTGGATATCGCGTCAGACATGTCCATTGGTGGTGAGATGAGGGATGTTGTTAGTCCATTGCTGTATGAAGAAGTTGATCCACTCCCTATGTGGCAGCTCATTCCTTTTGAAATAGCAGTCTCAATGCTTGCACCCCACTCATTTCCGGTTGTCCAGGTTGACAGTGTGTCGCAGTTGAAATAAGTCGAACCGACCGTGAATGCTTTGCTCCCTGCATCGTTCGAAGGGTTGTCATCTGAAACTGTTGAAGTGGCTGTTATTGTAAGGGTGTGGTTACCGCTATAACCTGGTGCAAATACAACATTGACAGTATTCGTTTGGCCTCCGTTTAATGCTGACATTTGCACCGTGGTGTTGTTGAGTTCAAAAAATGAATATTCATTGTGCTTGAGGACAACATTAACATCGATGACGCCAGAATTGGCAGTTCCTAGATTTTCAACTTCAACCGTCAATGTTGTGGAAACATTGACCATGGTATCGATGACATACAGGATTGCTGGTCTGTTGAAATTGGATATTGGATAGTTTGAAGAGAACATCTCGTAACTCGATTTATCTGTACTGCTTGTGTATTGAACAGAAACACCTGACACGGTAACATCCACTCCTGTTACTTTCGCTGAACTTGACTCAACTTTTTGAGGTTCAAATTCCGTAAGAACGGGACCTGAAATGGACAGGATGAACAGCGCCGCCAAAAGGATAGCTCGTCTCATCAACATACCGGTCATCTCAATGAGATAACCTCAATGTATATGAGAGCAGTGGCGTTGAAACAAAACCAGTTTATTTCTCGGTGAGGCTTTGTTCTACCGTCTCTTTTGCCAATGCTAATTTCGCCTCATCCCTGCGTTCTTTAGCTTGGGCTGCGAAGTACACGGTGAATGAAGGAATGAGGACAATTGAGAAGCACCCCACAACGGCAGCAAGTGCCCAAACAAATTCAGTAGCCGCATCCACTGAAAAAACTTCTACGTTGGCCAGTTCTTCATTAACAGTTTCAATTTCAATAAAAGGCTGCGTCGTCCGATTTCCTTGTTCAATGACTTCAATTCGAATTGCTGAAGGTGAATGTGTGTAATTGACTTCATTAGCAGCATTGACTCTGGCTTCTGCTAAACTTTGAGCAAAAACAGACCCGTTGGAGCGACGCGCTGGATCAACCGAAGTTAATCCAAAAAAGGCCAGGTCCTCTCCATCTGTTGAAATGCGTTCATGAGTTAGATTGTGGAAACATAATTCTGCACATGAGAATTCTTCTTCAAGTGGATTTTCCAAAGTGTAGGTTGCGCCCAATTGAGGATGGCTGTAGAGTTTACCATTATTGGTCACTTTGAGAACAGAACCGTCGGACATATCACTGACAGAAACATTGACCCAGGTTAGGTTTTGTCCATCAGCGGACACCTGCCATGCCCATACCGTAATATTGCTGTCTTCATCGTACAATCTGACAACATCGTCGGATTGTTCCAAACTGTTGGTTGTAGTCACTGTCGCATCGGTGGTATAGATGTAGGCTGATGGTGATACAGTCGCACCATAAACGGCATACGACAGGAGGAAAATGAGGGTGAGAGAAAGGCCGATAAGTGTCCTAAGCAGGTTAGGATTTTGGGCGAGAGCCTTCTTCATCATGCTAACCGAATGTAAGGGCCTTCATCAAGGCTTGTATGTTGACTTGATAACGACGAGGAGTGCTCCGATTTACCGCATACTTGACCCGTTCTTTTCATATAGGGGCGGACGGTCGCCATGTTGCTTGGTGTTACGTAATGACGACCGTGTATGATATCCCCGCTGACATTCTCATGCCTGCTTTGGCAGACGCAATGGCTGAACAAGACGCGATTTCCACTCCTGAGTGGGCCGAATACGTCAAAACCGCTGTTGACCGAGAACGCCCGCCAACACAAGCGAACTGGTGGTTTTTGCGCACCGCCGCCATTCTACGAAAGGTTGCTCGCAATGGCCCTATTGGCGTAACTCACCTCGCTCAAGAATTTGGTGGTAAGAAGGATAACGGCGTCATGCCTAACACACCTGGTGTAGCATCACGTCACATCATTCGAACTGCCCTTCAACAACTTGAAGACGCAGGATTGGTCGAGAAAGTCCCAACCAAAGTTGTCGGAGGCGATGAACCAGTCCAGCTCTACGCCGGACGCCAAGTCACCCCCGCAGGACAGAAACTCGTCGACAATGTCGCTCATTCAATGCGTGGTGTCGCTGAAGAGCAATATCCCGGTCTCGACAAGTATTGATCGGAGTGAGAGGATTGAGTACTATGGCATCTGCACAGGACGATGAATTGTCCGCTATTCGTGCACGCCGGCTCAAAGCCATTCAAGAACAAGCCCAAGAGCAAGCCATTACACAAATGGAAGCAGAGGAAGAGGCACAAAAAGCAGCCCAAACTGCCGCAGAAATTGATACCATCCTCCGCAGAGCCTTGACACCCGATGCACGTTCTCGTATTGCCCGTATCGCATTGGTTGAACCATCACGGGCTTCTTCTATCAAAACCGCCATTGCTACAATGTATCAAGACGGAAAAATCACTCAACCAATGAACGATGCATCGCTCAAGCAGATGCTCGCATCCCAATCCAAGAGCCGCAACAATGCGTCCATCCGAAGAATCTGAGAAGGTGCTCGAAATGTCAAAGAATAAACCAGCAGCAAAAAAAATACGCCTCATGAAGGCAGGAAAGCAGAATCGGCGTGTCCCAGTTTGGGTCATGCTAAAGACCGACCGAAATACGGTATCGCACCCAAAGCGACACCACTGGAGACGCAGTAAGCTCCAGCGATGAGGTGATTATTATGGCGCGTCCTAACGAATCTGAATTGATTGTACCACTGCGAAATGCATGGAACATTACCCGCTACAAGCGTGCTCCTCGGGCCATGCAAATTATCCGAGAGCAGGTCATCCGTCACCTCAAAGTGACCGAAGACGAAGAACTCTACATTGACCCTGAAGTCAATGAACACATCTGGAAGCGAGGAATTGAAAATCCTCCTCGTAAAATCCGCCTTCTCGTGACCCGTCACGATGAGCCAGATATTCCAGTAGAAGTCAAACTAATGAAGGAGTGATTATCATGGGAAATATACGACCAAGTTTCATTAAAATCAGAGCCATCCGACTTTGTGAAGAACATGGTGAAAAATTCACCGATGATTTTGATCACAACAAAGTGGTGGTATCGCAACTTACCGATGTTGAGTCCAAAAAGCTCCGCAACTGGATTGCAGGTTACGTCACACGCTACCGACAACGCCGTACCGATTAGACGGTGGTTTAATTGGCGGTCCGTGTCAAGTGGGACCGAATGCCCGTTAGTGTGCATGGGGATGACCGTGAAGAACTTGAATCCCTCATTAATTATCTAAAACATCAACACAATTTGCGTAAGCGTTCTCTTGTGATGGACGATCGTGAGGACGGTGGATACCTCTTTTTCATCTATCAAGTATGCGACCCGCGTTGGATTGCATCATTTTTTGAATCCATGGAAGAAGGCGGTGTTTGATATGGGTGAGCGCATGGATTTACCTCTTCCAATGGGTACATTCTCGGTTTCTGTTATCTTGGTAGGTGTAAGCCACCCAGGCAACCTTGGTGCCATTTGCAGGACAATGCTGAATTATGGGTTTGATGATTTACGTCTTGTCAATCCAAAATGTGACAAGGACGACGGAGAAACACGTGCTCGTGCCAAGCATGCAAAGCGTGTACTCGACCAAGCAAGGATCTTTGAATCAATCGAGCATGCAACAAAAGACTGTTCGCTTATTCTTGGAACATCAGGTAAGCGTGAAGTTGGCGATAAGACCCTCTTTCGGCATTTTATGTATCCATGGGAAATGGTTGACAGGCTCGCTGGGACCAATATTAATGCAGCATTGATTTTTGGAGAGGAAGGAAAGGGCCTATCAACCCAAGACTTGGAATCATGTGATGCATTTGTTACCCTCCCTACGTGGGAAGGTTATCCCATCGCAAACTTGAGCCATGCAGTTAATGCACTGCTGTATGAAATTCAACGCCATAGAGTTCAATCCTTACAAGGACGAGATGAGGGGTTGCCAGATATTGTACCTCTTGAACGAGTGCTGTCTCCAGCATTGAGAACAACTCTGGTCGATTCAATTGAGCAATACGCTCAAGCGCTACCTGGTAAGGACGAAAGAAAAGACTCAGTCAATCAAACCCTCAAACGAACGCTGCTACGTAGTACGCCCACTGAGGATGAAGCTACGAGACTGATTGGAGGCTTGGTGGATGGAACAACCGCACTTCAGTATGTTGAGGGCAATCAAGAATGGTTGAATCAGCGACGACGAAAGGTCGAATGATTAGACACGCCAAGATGCAATGCTCTTTGGTGTTTCACGGCAATGCATTGCTACCAATTTTAACTTGTTACCATACGTAGTTTGAATGTGAGGCTCTAATGTTTCAAATGCCCACCGCGCTAGATTTTCAGCTGTTGGAATAAACGGAACTACGACCGTACGATGGTCATCGCCCATCAAAGCACAAGCGGCTTTTGCGGCTTCATCACCTTCATACACTACAAATGCATGATCGATAACATCATGGATGTGAACAGTCAAAAGATGACTGATGTCTGAAAAATCCATCAACATACCTTCCTCAGATACACCTTTTTGGGTGACGACATCACCCTGGATTTCTGCTTCAAAACGGTAACGATGCCCGTGCATGTGTCTGCATTTTGACTTGTGGTTTGGGACTCGATGGCCTGTGTCAGTCTCGATATATCTCCGTATTGTTGTCGTCATTCCTTTTCCTCCAATTCAAATGTCAATGATGCCGAATTGATGCAATAACGTTCTCCACCGTATTGCGCAGGCCCATCTGGAAATACATGCCCGAGATGTGCGTCACATTCTCTGCAACGCACCTCTGTACGAAGCATACCGTGAGTCCTGTCTTCAATTCGCACAATGCCGGCATCACGATGTTCTGTGTGGAATGATGGCCATCCGCACCCTGAATCAAATTTCATTGTTGATTCAAACAAAAGTGAATTGCAACAGATGCAATAATAGTAACCAGGTCGCTTTTCGTCGTAGAGATGACCTGTGAATGCCCGTTCTGTTCCAGATTCCCGAGTAACATGATACTGGATTTCTGTCAGTCGTTCCTTGTATTCTTTATCCCGGTGAATCTTCTCCGTTTGAATCGCATGAGATAAGACATCGTCCCATTGGTCCATGTATTGAATCGGATCTCTTCTTCCAAGTTTGTGAAAGGCAAGGATACGCTCAACATCGGAACCGGTTTTCCCGCTGCTTCTCCCATCAAAATCAGGAGAATATGATGTGATCGTCCTTGAAAAAACCTCATCAAAATCAAGATTGAGGTTTGAAATCGATTGTTCAGCGTCTTGAAGGATTCCAAATTTGTCTGAATCAAGGTATGGGAGATAAAATGTTACAGACTCGCTACCCCAATTTCCTATCGCAAAAGCATGCTCCAATGCAGTATAAAATTCAGGGCGACAATCTGGATAAATGGCGTGGTCTCCACTATGTACTCCAAGGGCAACTATGGATTTGCATGAAGTTTGTTCGCTGATTGACAATGCGGTTCCATAGAGCAGTGATGAAAAAATGGCATTTCTATTTGGCACAACCGTTGCCTTCATTGATTCTTGTTCATAATGCCCTTCTGGAACGTCTCCACCGCGTTCAAGCAAATCGCTTTCAAAGAGTCCAAGGGCACTTTTCAAGTCAACTAAATTATGCCTGACATCATAACCCGATTTAGATAAATACTCGACAAATGACGTTGCACGCTCCAATTCAATGCTGTGTTTTTGGCCGTAGTCAAAACTCAAGCAAGTGATTTCAAATCCTTCATTGAGAAGATGCAACAGTAGGGAGGTGGAATCCATGCCCCCACTCAAGGCCATAACTGCATGTTTTGAACTCATTTGATCACCTACAAGATACCCATCCACTTGTGGGTTTGAAGGGATAATCTCCATTCTGGATTTTCCTTGACAATTAGTTCAGTTTGGGCAAAGTTTCTCCCATTCCATTCGACGGATTCCCCCTCATGGTAGCATGGTTGCAGGTATTTGTGAACAAAACCTGATTTTATTTCATCATACATTTCCAGTGGTTGACCTACGTAAACGCATTTCAACTCATCACCAGTTTGTTGGCGTAGAATTGAATTTGGATACATTTGATCCTTGGGTGAAATACATATCCAATCAATGAGGTTCTCGGGTATCTCAATGGTGCCATTTGATTCTATTGAAAGGTGGTAATCACGTGATTTAAGCAATCGGTTGAGTGCCCATAAATCGTTCAACATAGGCTCACCACCAGTAAACACAACATTTTTTGTTGGATATTGTAGAACTGCATCCAAAATTTCTTTTCCAGTCATTTCTGTAAATGTATCAAAATCTGTATCACACCATTCGCATCGTAAATTGCATCGGCCAAAACGAATGAACACATGTGGGATTCCTGCTCGAAAACCTTCCCCCTGTACCGAATGAAATATTTCAACGATATTGTAAGTCGCATCCAGGTCCTTTTGCTCATCACCTTGATGGTTCTGAAGTCCAGTGCTGGAGATAACCATGATGAACACTCACAGCGGGGGTTGTTGTATCAGCTTCATTAATTCATTACGAGCTTCGCTTTTCTCAAAGAAGACGCCATTCATTGCTGAAGTCGTCATGATGGCTTGTTGCTTTGCAACACCTCTGCACTGCATGCATCCGTGAGATGCCTCCAATATTACTGCAGATCCAAGAGGTTTCAACTCACGCTCTAAATCATCCGCAATTCCTTTTGTAATTCTTTCTTGATTTTGGAGCCTTCTACCATGAAGCTCCACAATTCTTGCGAGTTTGCTGATGCCAACGATGCGTTCTACGGGGATGTATGCAATATGAGCTCGACCTTTGAACGGCTGGAGGTGGTGTTCACAGGTTGATGTGAATTCAATATTGCGCAACAATACAATTCCATCGTATCCTTCGGCGTTAAATGTCGCATTAAGAATTTCATGCGCGTTCATTCCGTAACCAGCAAAAATCTCATCCCATGATTCTACAACTCGTTGTGGTGTCTTTACCAATCCTTCTCGATTGCTGTTGTCTTCCCCTTCAATGTAAGAAAGAAGAGTTTTGACAGCGCTCATCGCTTCTTGTTTTGTCGTCATACAGTCACCTTACCTTCCTTGGCGCCTGTCGATCTCATCCAACTGATCAAGCAATTTTCGGCAGGCTGAACGAACTGCATCTGCGAGGCTGACAAATTTCTTGTCTTCTCCAATGTGTTGCTTGAGGTCATCAACCAATTCTCCTGGCATGTCTAACGAGATTTTAGGCACAGTCTTTGGGGGAGGATTCTAGGATATAAGTATTCGTCAATGAATACCCAGGTATTACTGAGGTATTATTACGTATTCAACTGATGAAAATTTAGGCGAATGTTCAAAGAAGTCCTCGGTGGACCTACGACCATGGAAGGCATTACGAGCACACCCCTATCACTTCTTCACGAGATGCGACAGTTGGTTGGGGAATCCATAACCATCGGATTAAACGATGATGAAATTACATCATTTTTGGATAAAGATGCCAAGTTGGCCCAAGCAATAGAAGATGCACATGCCGCACTGCATGCAATCGAATCAGAATTCGGTCAGGCATATATTGCACGTGATGAACTTGATTTGATTACTGATTTGCAAAGCGGTTTTGTAAATTTTTACAATCCAGCCACCGTTAATCCTTACGTCGCCTTGGCTGCTCGAGGTCCATGGATCGTTACTTCTCACGGCGCCATTGTCCATGATAATGGCGGATACGGTATGCTTGGAAGTGGACATGGCCCTACCGAAATTATCGATGCTATGTCTGACAACTGGGTCATGGCTAATGTAATGACGCCTTCTTTTTCTCAAAAGCGTCTTGAACAACGGCTTCGCACTGAATTAGGCCACACACGGAAAAACTGTCCTTTTGACAAATTCATCTGCATGAATAGCGGTTCGGAATCTGTAACAGTAAGTCTGCGTATTGCGGATGTCAATGCCATGAACATGACCAAAAAAGGTGGAAAACATGAAGGTGCCGCGATAAAGATGTTGGCAATAGAACAGGGGTTCCATGGTAGAACCGACCGACCTGCACAAATGTCTCACTCATGCAAAGGCAAGTATGACCAGTACCTTGCAAGTTTCCAAGACCGCGATAATTTGATCTTAACACCAGCCAACGATATACCTGCCTTACAAGCTGCTTTCGCCAAGGCTGAAGCGGACAATATTTTCATTGAACTCATGGCGATTGAGCCTGTTCAAGGAGAAGGGAATCCTGGTCAATGTGTGGACCGAGCATTCTATGACGAGGCCCGTCGTTTAACTCTTGAACACGGTTCAATGTTGCTGGTTGACTCCATTCAAGCTGGGATCAGGGGCCAAGGTACACTTTCTGTTGTTGACTACGCCGGCTTTCAGGATTGTGAAGCACCTGACTTAGAAACTTGGTCAAAGGCGATGAATGCGGGACAATATCCTCTATCAGTTCTCGGCATGAATAAACGTGCAGCATCACTGTATCGGACAGGTATTTACGGCAATACGATGACCACCAACCCTCGAGCTCTTGAAACAGCGGTTGCTGTTTTGGATAACATCACTCCAGAACTTCGTCAAAACATTCGGGAACGTGGACATGAGTTTGTCGAAAAGTTTACACAACTACAGGCAGAGTTCCCCCATGTTATTACCAAAGTCCAAGGAACAGGCCTACTTTGCAGTACTGAACTTGAACCTAAACAATTCCCAGTCGTCGGCATTGATGCTGTCGAGCCTTGGTGTAGAAAACGTGGATTGGGAGTGATTCATGGTGGAGAAAATGCCTTGAGGTTCACACCGCATTTCGCTATTACTTCAGCAGAAGTTGACCTTATCGTGAAGATTGTTCGTGAATCTTTGATTGCATTCGGTGCTTAAGATAGACTTGTGACGATGTCTTCACGCTTGAATTGACGAGCAGCGTAGAGTGCGGCAACTATTGCATAGAATCCCGAACTCACAATCCAAGTAAGGATATGTTCAACGACAAATCTATCCATTAACAGTTCTCGAAGAGCGAGCAATACATTGACTACCGGTATTGAAAACCAGAATGTCTCAATGCCATCAAGGTTAATGACCTGAGTGAACAATGCTGGGAATAAAATCAACAACAAAGCAGGACCAAGTATTGAACCCGCTTCCTTGACGCTGTGGGCCCTCATTGCCAGAGCGAGTTCAAATGCCACGACCATAATTGCAAACAGAAGAATTGCTATTCCGATGAATACGATTGAAGCAACCGATAGCGTAGGAATGGTCAAAAAATCAGATGTAGCCAAATACCCTATCGCAAATAAGAGCCCAATCAATTGCAACATAACTCCAATCCCAGTAATTGTTGCTACCGCAAGCCATTTTCCAAAGAGCAATTCATTTCTAGAGCATGGTAGCCCCAACAAAGCCTCAAGAGTACCTCGTTCACGTTCACCAGCAGTCATGTCAATGGAAGGTTGAATTGCTGAAGAGAAGGTCCAAACCGATAGAACCAGCGGTATGAATAGAGACAACATCATTCCTGCTTGTTCACCACTTGTTGCAACATCGCTATTGGATATTGGCCCATCCCAATTTAGCGGGTGCAATGTGTCATCTGGATCAAGTCCAGCAACGACCAATCTCCGTTCAGTTTCATTTTCTTCCCACTCAAACAACACGGTTAGCGTACGCGTTCTTGCTTCTTGACTCCGCTCAGAAGTGGACATGTGAAGGAGCGCGTAGTCCCACACAGTTCCATTGCTTTTCATTCTTAATATTGCATCAACACTACCATTTCGCAATCGTTCCTCTTCTCCAAACGGAGATGAAAGATTTCCCTCAAAGCTAAGTGGCTCATAGACTAAATTTATGCCAGAACCATTGAGTTCCTCAGACAAGTTACTTGGGAAATCATTGCTTTGGACAACAACCTGAACTTGAATAGCGTCGAGTTCAGCCGCCTCGGAAGCCAACAATAACGGAAAGATGATGAATAATAGGGGGAACATAAGTAACGGAATGATCAAGAGTGCAAATATTGTTCTCCAATCTCTTGCGAATTCTACCAATTCCTTTTTAGAAATCGTTGTAATTCTACGAAATGAATTACTCACTTTCATCACCTCCAGGCGTTTTTGGAGTGAATAACTTCTGCCACCATCCAGCAATTTTTGACAATGGCTTCTCTGAGGTCGTCCGAGTTCTTGCTTTATCCGTTGTCAAAGAAACGTATGCTTCCTCAAGATTTGCAGTAGAAGTTTGCTCCAGTAATCCTTCGGGTGTCCCGTCAGCACGAACTTCACCATTGTGTATGATGATAATTCTACTGCATACTGCCTCGGCTTCAGCGAGTTGGTGCGTTGAATAGACGACTGTACCTCCAGTTTGCCCTAATTGGTGAACCAAGGACCGTACCGTTCGTGCACTGGTGACATCCAATCCGGCTGTTGGCTCATCCAACAGAAGGATGTCAGGGGCGTGTGCTAATGCCCGTAGGAGAGCTGTTTTTTGCCGCATCCCTCGTGAGAAACCTTTGGTATGCCGGCCAAGAGATTCTTCAATATCCAGCCTTTGTGCAAAAAATCTGGTTCTCGCCCAAGCTTCTTTATCAGGGATTCCATAAAGACGGCTATGATAACGTATGTTTTCCCAAGCGGTCAATCGTGAATACAGACCTGTTGATTCAGGTACAACTCCTAAACGATGTCGAGCGTCCTCAACTTTGCTCCCATCGGAGAGGACAACAGCGCCAGTAGAGGGTTTGTAAACACCGGCTAAAAGTCGCAGCAATGTTGTTTTTCCTGCGCCGTTTGAACCGACAAGTCCAACAATTTCTCCTTCCTTAATACTTAGACTTACATTGTTGAGAGCTTCAATATGGCCAAAGGATTTCGTTACGTGTTCCACACGCAAAAGTTCAGCCTGCATTGATTTCTCAACTCGCTCGCCCTGACTCAACCGCCCAGTTGAGCCCAGGATGCTTCGTCTCAAGTCGTTGTGCTCTGTGGAGTTGTTGTCTTAATTGGTCTTGAACTTCAATTTGAGGGACACCCATGTCAACCATGTTAGCAATCATCTCAATAGCACCTTGTACAGCGCCAGCGTCAAGGTATGCTTCATTGGTTATGGAGCGTTGAACGCGCAACTGTTCAAGGCGGCCAGCCAGGTAATTCACTTCTCCTTTCATACGCGGAGCATCAATGTGGGGCAAGGCCAACAGCAGGTCAATACAGGTCCTCATCGTACGGTTGAAATCAAAGACCGATTATAGGCATTGGGATACAGTTTCATGAAGTTCGTTGTGTCAATTCCACAAGTACTCCACCCGTTGATTTGGGATGCACGAAGGCAATCATGTGTCCACCAGCACCAATGCGGGGCTGTTTATCGATCAATTGTACCCCTTGCTCATCCAAATAAACGAGCAACCCCTCCAAATCTCCGACACTGAAGCACAATTGTTGGATACCAGGTCCTCTTTTTGACAAGAATTTACCAATCGGAGTATTCGGAGAGGTAGGTTCTAACAATTCAATTTTTGAAGGCTTATCCTCTATTTGCTCCAAAGGCGATGTGGAAAAGAAACGAGTGGTGACACCTTGGTCCTCCACGGTCTCGTCATGCTCACCTTGGCTCAATCCAATCAGACGCCAGAATTTACTAGCTTCCTCAAGATCGTGACATGCTATGCCAATGTGGTCAATACGAATCGGTCCAAAGTCCATGTCAATCCCTCAAAATCCGCTGGGAGCCATATAGGTTCCAAATTCTTCCTTCAGCACGCCCATGATTTCTCCAAGTGTAGCACGCGCTCGAACTGCTTCAATGACATGCGGGAACAAATTGTCCCCATTCTTTGCAGCAGATTGAATCTTAACGAGTAAACCTTCAACCAATATTTTGTCTCTTGATGTCCTTAATTCCATCAGACGCTTGGTTTGTTCCTCTCCGATTTTCGGATTAATTTTCATAGCAGGGAACGAAGGTTCATGTTCCATTTCTCCGTGGTTCACACCCACAATAAGTCGGTCTTTAGACTCAATTTCATTCATGTGTTGGTAAGCTGATTGATGAATTTCTTGTTGTTGCCAACCTTGTTCAATCGCAGACATGGCGCCACCCTTTGATTCGATGACCTCAATGATGTTCTTTGCACGCGTGTATATTTCATCGGTCAGGGATTCAACATACCAAGACCCACCTAAGGGGTCAACAACATCTGCAACTCCAGACTCTTCGGCAATAATCTGTTGAGTACGTAACGCGACCGTTGCAGATTCTTCGGTTGGAAGGCCCAATGCTTCATCGTAAGAATTTGTGTGCAAACTTTGCGTCCCACCAAGTACAGCAGCCAATGCCTGAATGGTCACCCTGGCGACATTGTTCAATGGTTGTTGAGCGGTCAGACTGACTCCAGCGACCTGTGTGTGAAAGCGTAGCATTGAAGATTTAGGGTTCTGAGGGGCGTACCGTTCTTGCATCAAATCATACCATAACTTACGAGCTGCTCTAAATTTAGCTGCTTCTTCAAAGAAGTCATTGTGGCAATTAAAGAAGAACGACAATCTTGGGGCAAAATCATCGATCAACATACCTGATCCTATGGCTGCATCAACATAGGCCAAGGCGTTTGCAATCGTAAAGCCCAGTTCTTGAACAGCGGTTGAGCCGGCTTCCCTAATATGGTACCCCGATATTGAAATCGTGTTCCATTTAGGTATTGACGATGAACAGTATTCAAAAATATCCGTAATCAATCTCATACTTGCTTCTGGTGGGAAAACATACGTCCCGCGGGCAATGTATTCCTTCAATATATCATTTTGAATGGTCCCGCGCAAGTCCTCCATCTTCGCACCTTGTTCTTGCCCAGCAACCACGTACATTGCGAGAAGGACCATGGCAGGAGCGTTGATCGTCATTGATGTACTCACTTTATCCAGAGGTATTCCCTTAAAGAGTACAATCATATCTTCAACAGATGAAATCGAAACACCAACCTTGCCCACTTCGCCAAAGGACAACTCATCATCTGCATCCAAACCAAGTTGTGTGGGCAAGTCAAAGGCTACAGATAGGCCCATTTGACCTCTTTTGAGGAGCAATTTAAATCGTTCATTGGTTTCTGCAGCACTTGAAAATCCAGCATATTGCCGCATGGTCCAGAGCCGAGATCTGTACATTGTGTTGTGTATACCGCGTGTGTAAGGGGGCGTTCCCGCATCCGGTAAGGAAAAATGGCCTACGGAGGTCCCAGTAAGGGGCAAATCAATGCCACTGAGCGTTTTCCATGTGTCTTTACGCATGGGGGCCATGTTCCTCTCATGAGAGGGGGCTTCATCAAGACTCGCCTAAGATTCAGTGGTCAAGTCCGCCAGGTCCATGCACATGGCCATGGCTGATTTCTTCTTCAGATGCATCTCGAAGTTCAACAACTTCTACGGAAAATGTGAGTGATTTACCTGCAAGAGCATGATTGAAATCACCAGTTACGAGTTCCTCTGTTAATTCTAGAATTAGAAAGGGAGCTGGTCCGTGAGGCATTTGGGCAACCAATTGCATCCCAACTTCCAATTTACCTTCTTGTTCCAGTGGCGCGAAATTATCACGAGGAATTTGCAATACCGCTTGTTCATCTCTTTCACCATAAGCTCGGTCTGGAGTCAAGGTGAATTCTCTTCGCTCCCCTACAGTCGCACCTATCATTTCTTCCTCAAAGCCAGGAATCATTTGTCGGTGTCCAACCAAAAAGGTCAATGGATCTCGCCCTTCACTGGAGTCAAATACTTCTCCGGAGTCGGGGAGTGTTCCTGTATAATGTACGCTGGCTACTGTGTTTTCTTTCAATGTGTTATCTGACATGGTATCATCTCTTTGTTGTCATTCGTTTGACCAGGTCTCGCAATTTAATCGCAACATCATCTGGTAAAATAAGTTCAAGTTCTTTTTGTTCAATGAATTCAATGGATTCTTCAACACCAATCCGTTCACCTTTTGCCCAGACCTGACCAAGGATGTTTGAACGATGCTCTTCGGGAACATTAGGATTGTCTAGTATATCCTTTGCAGCATACTTGTATTCCAAATATTTTTGGCGGTTTAATTTCCGCTCTTGACGTTGTCTTCCGCCACCTTTCTTGTCAAAACGGCGCTTACCTCGGCGGCGGTCATTTGTAGGAGTGGCGACCTTCGTCTCAATCTTTTTGAAGATATTCTTAGCATTGGAACTCGTTTGTTCTCCGGATATTTGCTGTTGGATTTGTTCGACATCTTCCAAAGGAGCAACCGTTGTTCCGGTGGAACTCGGTGCAATGACTTCCACTGGGTTGGTTGTGGCCACAGATTCTGATTTGGCCGCGGGGGCAGCTCTTTTGAGCTCCTCCGACTTTCGTCTCAAATCAGCAAGTCGCTCTTCTCGAGATTGACCTCCAGAGGGTTTTCCCTCTTGCTTGTGTGAAGTTGTTGGAACGGGTGCAGGTTTGATCACAGGTGTTGAAACATCACCCTTTTGGACAAGTTTTTGCTTTGCTTCTCGTTGCTTTCGTTCAAGATCAGCCTTGATATCCACAGGTTTGGGCCCTGGTTCGGCTGGGGTTTCGGGTCTTCGGACTGGCCGCTGTGCTTGTTCATTTCTTCGCTTTTGATGCTGTTGTGAAGCATCTTTGGCAAATGGATTGAACGGTTCATTGCGTCGCGGCCTACGGTTAATGTTTGATTCCCCCAACTAATGGCCGCACTCCACCTGTTAAAACCGTATGGATGAAAAAATCATCATGACCATACAATCGGCGTTTGGTCTGTCCTCAGATATTGGTCAATTGCACTTTCATCAAGAGAAGTCTGACGTTTGGAGATTTCCAACCACCCTAGTCTTGCTATCATTGTACCATTATCAATGCAATACATCTTTGGGGGGGCGTGTGAAGACCCTTCGCGGTCATTTGCCATTTCATGACACATCGTTCGCATTCGTTCATTGCAAGCAACACCACCGCCGAGTAAAAGTTCACTTTTCCCGGTGTGAGCCATTGCACGCTCCGCGACCTCTACACATGCAGCAAATGCATGCTCCTGTAGTGACCAGCACACGGCCTCTAATGAGGCGCCGTTCTCAATGAGTCGCTGAGCTGCGGTCATCAATCCAGAGAATGCAAGATCCATTCCCCGGACGGCATACGGTAGACGTAGCCCTTCCATCGAAGGTTCTGGATTCATGCGGAGGTATTCCAATGCCTTTTTCTCAATGACAGGCCCTCCAGGAAATGGAATTCCCTGTGTACGTGCGAATTTGTCAAGCATGTTTCCAATACCGATATCCAATGTCTCACCCAGAACCCTGTATCTGCCATTTAATCGAGCGATAACCTGGGTGTTGCCTCCTGATACATACAACAAAACTGGGTCGTCACACCCGCATTGTTGGCGTCCGATTTCAATATGAGCGACACAATGATTGACTCCGATGAGAGGGGCTTTGAGCCGAGTAGCCAAACCCCGTGCTATTGCCGCACCTACTCGGAGACAAGGACCAAGACCTGGACCCTGTGAGTAAGCCACAGTCGTGATGTCAGAGGGAGTCAATCCGTGCATCTCCAATACTTGAGTGAATAAACTGCCGGATACATCTTTGTGATGGTCTGCAGCCTCCCTTGGGTGAATGCCGCCCTTATCAGGACGTAGCGTATCTGAAGCAGCAGGATAGGGTGTTCCCTCGCTATCTACAAGGCCAAAAGACAGCGTGTGTGCGGTCGTTTCTATACCGAGCGTCCACCCTGTCATGGTGGGAGCAGGAAGCCATTGTTCTTCAACCCTCTTCGGCTAGGTTGAGTTGTGCGGACAATCCTCGTTGATGCTGGCCCCATCGTCCACTTTGGTGGTTCGGCCTCAAATCTACGTGCTGATTTCTTTGAACACTCAGTATTTGCCGAGGGAATGGCCATTGTTATAGATGGAAACATTATCACATCAATTGAAGATTCACAAAACGTTCGGGATGAGTATTCATATCACGGTAACGAACCCAAAAACGAGAATGATTTCAGTATACGGTCTCTCGAAGGTAGGGCAGTAATACCTGGATTGATAGATACTCACACGCATTTGCTGTGGGCTGGCGACCGCTCCCAGGAGGTTCGATGGAAGCAAGAGGGGAAATCATACCAAGACATTGCGAATTTAGGCGGCGGCATTGCCCATACAACTCATGCAACTCGTCTTGCATCACCCGATTATCTGTACCAGCTTGGATATGAGAGAATGCGTGTCGCTTTGCGGGCAGGTACAACACATATGGAAGTAAAAAGTGGCTATGGGCTCAATACAGAAACTGAATTGAAATTATTGGAAGTAGCCCACCGATTGGGCCAGATCGACCACCTCCCTTCTATCGATTCCACATGGCTAGGAGCCCATGATGTGCCTAAAAACTCCGAGAAAGAAGAGTATGTTGAGCATCTTGTTAGCGAGCAACTTCCGGCTGTGGTCGAACAGGGGTTTGCCCGTTCAGCAGATGTTTTTTGCGAACCAGGATGGTTCACAATTGAAGACAGTGAGCGAATACTAAGGGCATCTAAAGATGAGGGACTTTCCCTCAGAATGCACATCGATGAATTTACCAACGGTGGCGGGGGTTCTTTAGCTGCAGATCTCAAAGTCCAATCTGCAGATCACTCATATCACACTCCAATGGATACGCGTCTTGACATGAAAGATGCCGGAGTCATAACTGGATTTTTACCGGGGACTCCGTATTCAATGGGCGACCAATGGCCTGACATGATGGAGATCATGAGACAGGAAATCCCTTTCACATTGGCAACAGATTTCAATCCGAATTGTCAAATATTAAGTCTGCCATTCATGGGATCACTCATGGTGCAACGTTGCGGCGTTAACCCTCTCCAAGCATTGTACTCTGTCACACGTCAGGCTGCCGAATCTACACCTCACTCTACGGGATTAGCACATGGGCGTTTGACAAAAGGCAGTATCGCGAATTTGAATGTCCTCGACAGCATACATTGGGAGTCATGGGCTTTGAAACCAAGTCACACTCCTTTCCATTCAACAATGGTTGAAGGTCAACTCCAAGTTCACTGAAAAACAGTTATTTTCCATTGCCCCAGTGAATATTTTATTTATCTTTCAAAATATAATTAAGTGATTATCATGTATTGGATTGAAACGATAGTATGTTCTGGCGCGAAGGGAAAGGATGCAAAGTTACGAAGAAAATTGCAATCACGACAAGAGTTCAAACGACGTCAATCTGGATGTGTAGCTGCCTGGCTTGGACATGGGCCAGAAAAGAATTCTATGTTTTTGGTACAATCGGTATTTGAATCGCAAAAGGATTGGAGGCGGATCTCAGAGAAGATCCAAGAAAAACTGGATCCAATGGATGGTGGTGTCGAGGATTTAATGCTCGGACCACCACTTGTTGGCGTTTTTGAAATTGCCCCAGGTGACTTCATCATCAAAGAGCCCGAATCTTGAGAAAATGCGCACCCCTGCGCGTCGCATAATGTGAGTTATGCGACAATTATCACAAGTTGGATGGAATCAGAAAGTTTCCTTGAATCAAGAATGCGGCGCAGTGGTGCTTTCTACACAGAAGAAAATCCTTGTTTTTCTAATTATTCTAATTTTCTAGCCTCCGAACCTACCCTAGAGGCACTAAATTGGGAAATAATTGTAATTCTTAACGAAGTCTTCAAATCAATGGGTCAATTGGAGAGATTTGAGTACGATGACAGCAATCGAAGGATATTGTTTGAAGTGTAAAACCCAGGGTCCAATCAAGGATGGCCAACTTATCAAAATGAGCAACGGTCGCACGCGAATGGCGGGCCAGTGCTCACAATCAAATTGTACTGGCAAGATTTCTAAGATCGTCAGCTGACACTTCTATCAAGCCGCACCGATTGTGTTTAATACACATGTATGGTGGCGAAGAATACCTAGGGCTCGTGGTCTAGGGGTTTATGACGTTGCCTTGACATGGCAAAGATCGAGAGTTCGATTCTCTCCGAGCCCACCACTGATAATTGTTTTTTATTCAATCTGGTCTTGTAAAAAATAAAACTTGTTTGAAATGCATTTAATCAATCTTCATTGGCGAGGATTTCTGGTTCAGGCAATACTACCTTTTCAGATTCAATGTGAATCGGTTCATCATCATCTTCAAATGTAAAATCGCTGCTGCCGCCATCCCAAGATTTCACGTCATCGGACTGTTCAAAGGATTCCTCCGGTGCGTTGTGATTGGGACCCAATGAATAATTTCTAGGGTCAAGTTCTGGGCGCTCATCATCGATACGTTCAGAGGCAGTAGGGGGTTCGCGTTCCTGCATAATCGAACCAGAATGGAAGGTCCCACATTCAGGGCAACGCATGGTTCCATGTCGCTCTAGACATCCACATACAGGGCATGCTGCAATGCCTTTGAAGTGTTTTAGTTGGTCTTCTACCATCCAAATCTCACTCAATGAACATGTCTTCTTGGTATCCGGTCACTTCATCTCCGGACCCATCTTCCTTAATGGTCACAGTACCTTCTTCGTCATCAAATTCAATGATGGTTCCAAAGACTTCCTCATCGTCAAAAGTTAGTCCAACATGGGATCCAATGTCAATTTCATCATCATCAGTTTCCTCTGAGGCGTCATCTTCTGCATCACCCTCTGAATCATCATCATGTTCTTCATCGACATCGTCTTCTCCCTCACCATCTTCGCCATCCAGTTCTTCGCCTTCAGAAG
>CEOP01018121.1_pt1 | contig 32668 bp, 37 predicted proteins | sample 361301 | NCBI WGS metagenome assembly CEOP01 (sample SAMEA2619548, study PRJEB7988) | marine metagenome | biome: marine biome (ENVO:00000447); feature: deep chlorophyll maximum layer (ENVO:xxxxxxxx); material: "saline water (ENVO:00002010), including plankton (ENVO:xxxxxxxx)" | depth 55 m
AATTTTTTTATCAGCGACTACTGGATTTGTAACTCTTTTTTGTTGCGCATTACCTTGACTTTGAGGTTGCCCAGAGAAGCCCATTCCTGTTGTGTCTTGATGCTCAACTTTAATATTTCTAACAGAACCTGTATTTAACTGAGGAGCTTGCTGCATCCCTTGCAGCTGAGTGCGGAACATTCTTTGAACTGTGACAGCATTCATATCACGCATCATTTCTGTAAACATACCAAACCCCTCTGACTTATACTCAAGAAGAGGGTTTTTTTGTCCATAAGCTCTAAGGTTTATCCCCTCTCTTAATTGATCCATAGCGTAAAGATGATCTTTCCATTTTTCATCAATCGTACGAAGTATAACAAATCTCTCAAAACCACGTATAACATCTTCTTCGACCAAGGATTCTCTTACCTTATAAACAGAATCGGATTCATTACTAATCCAATCTATTAATTCATCTGAACTAATATCCTCTTTGCCAATATCTTCAACTAATTTTTGATAACTAATATCAACTAAAAGATGTGTTGAGAAATTTTGCCTTAACATATCCCAATCCCAATCAGCCATTGAAGCAACCTTTGAATATTCTTCAACTTCATCTATAATATAATCATCAATTATCTGCTTAACTGTATCTCTCATGTTTTTACCTGATAGAGCTTGATTTCTGATATCATAAACAACCTGTCTCTGTTGGTTCATGACATCATCATACTCGAGCAAATGTTTCCTAACACCAAAATTTCGAACTTCGACCTTTTGCTGTGCAGAGCTAATTGCTCTGGTAATCATTCCGGCAGTAATAACCTCTCCCTCTTCTATCCCCATTCTATCCATAATACTAGCAACTTTATCTGATCCAAATAGTCTCATGAGATCATCCTCAAGTGATAAATAAAACACAGATGAACCAGGGTCACCTTGACGGCCAGACCGACCTCTTAATTGCAAATCTATTCTCCTGGAATCATGCCGTTCGGTCCCTAAAATATGAAGACCTCCTGCATCTATAACACCTTCGCCAAGTTTAATATCCGTGCCCCTACCTGCCATATTAGTTGCTATGGTGACTGCACCTTTCTGACCGGCTCTAGTAACAACTTCTGCTTCTTTTTGATGTTGTTTCGCATTCAAAACATTATGAGGAATATTTTTTCTTTTTAACATTTTTGAAAAAAGCTCTGAAGTTTCTACAGCAATCGTACCAACAAGTACCGGCTGGCCACGATGATGAGAATCAATTATTTCATCAATAACAGCATTGTACTTTTCTCTTTTCGTTTTATAAACTAAATCATCTCTATCATCCCTGAGTATATCTCTGTGTGTGGGTATAACGATGACATCTAAACCGTAGATAGAGCCCAACTCTTCTGCTTCTGTCTCTGCCGTACCGGTCATACCTGATATTTTATCATATAATCTAAAATAATTTTGAATCGTGATTGTAGCTAAGGTCTGTGTCTCTCGCTCAATTTTTACATTCTCTTTGGCTTCCAAAGCTTGATGTAAACCATCTGAATATCTTCTTCCAGCTAATATCCGCCCTGTGAATTCATCAACAATTAAAACCTTCCCATCCTGCACAACATATTCCACATCTTTCTCATACATGGTATAGGCTCTTAGAAGTTGATTAAAATTGTGGATTTGTCCACTCCTTTGCGCATGAAACTGGTGGGCTTTCTCTTTTTCTATCTCTCGATCACTATCCTTTAATTCTGGATTTTCATCAATCTCTAAAATTAATTCGCCTAAATCAGGTATAACAAAAGTATCAGGACTATCGGGAGCTAAAACATTCCTACCCTTATCCGTTATATCAATAACATGTGACTTTTCATCAATAGAAAAATATAAATCATCATCTACCTCATGTAATTTTTTATCTCTAATATATTCTGACTCTATACTTTGAGATAACTTAAGAGTACCTGGCTCTTGAAATATTTTCATCACCTGAGGATGTTTTGGAAGTCCGCGTTTAGCCTGCAATAATTTCAGTCCAGCCTGATCTTCATCTGACTCTAATAAGCCTTTTACATCTTTTACGAGTTCAGATATTAAAATATTTTGTTTTTTTACTAGTCTTTGTACATCAGGTTTTAATCTAACAAATGTATCGTCTATGGGCGCATCGACTGCGCCAGAAATAATCAAAGGAGTCCTAGCTTCATCAATCAATACACTATCTACCTCATCAACGACAGCAAAAGCGTGTCCTCTTTGGCACAATTCGTCAGGATGCAAAGCCATATTATCTCTTAAATAATCAAACCCAAATTCATTATTCGTACCATAAGTGATATCACAGCCATACATCTCTCTACGCTTCACATTGTCCATAGAATTCAATATAAAACCCACTGATAGACCAAGTCTTTTATATACTTCACCCATCCATTCAGCATCTCTTTGAGCTAAATAATCATTGACCGTAATTACATGAACACCTCTACCCGTGAGAGAATTTAAATAAATCGGCATAGTTGCAACGAGTGTCTTTCCTTCTCCTGTTTTCATTTCAGATACTTTACCATTGTGTAATACAATGGCGCCGATTAATTGAACATCGTAAGGAACCATGTTCCACTCTGCATTCTGGCCTGACACCCGCCATGATTGCCCCATCATTCTCCGGCAAGTCTCTTTTACCATAGCAAAAGCTTCAACCATAATATCATCTAAAGCTTTCTGCTCTGCTTCAAGAATTTTTTTCTTTATTACTTCGCGATCTAAATTTTTATCTATGCTATTTTTTTCTTTGCTCCTAGCATCTTCAACATACTGCTTTAGTTCATTAGTCCTTTCCATTAATTCTTGATCTGACTTAGACCTTAGGCTTTCATAGTATTCGTTAATATGATTCACCAATGGTAAAATCTTTTTAATTTTCCGCTGCGAACTCGTACCAAATATTTTCTTTAAAAACATCTAAACCTTTTTATTAAAATCTTTATATATGGTATCTAAAATACCATTAACAAAACTCGAACTTTCCTCTGTACTATAAATTTTAGCTATTTCCACCATTTCACTTATCGATACCTTGGGAGGTATATCTTCCATGTGATATATCTCACTAACTCCCATCCTTAATAATATTTTATCAACTATCGCGACCCGACCGTAATCCCAATTCTCAAGACATTCACAGATCAAATCATCAGCCCACGTTTTATGTTCAACTACGCAAAAAAATAGGTCTTGTAAATACTCATTATCCTCTACTGTATTAAATGATCGCTTATATAAATCAAGAATATCCTTTGGGTATCCATTATTTATTTCCACTGCATACAAAGCCTGCATAACAGATTCTCGTGCTAGTCTTCTTGGGTGATTACCATTAGTACTTTCCAATTTATTTACTCCAAAGGCATGACCCAGCCAAAAGGGTCCTTGATTTTTTCATTCTGAATATCAATTAATGTTTCTCTTATACTTTTTGTTATTGATCCTGCATAAGATTTTTTCAATTTTACAGTTTTGTTATTATAACATACACTACCAACCGGAGCTACAACAACAGCCGTACCTGTAAAAAATATTTCATCAGCATCCATTAACTCTTCAATTGTAATATCTTGTTCTCTTACATCAAGATGAAATACTTCTTCAGCTATTTTTAAAACAGAATCCCTAGTAATACCTGGTAAAATAGAACCCTTTAAAGGCGGGGTCTTTAATGTTTCATCCTTAACTATAAAAATATTTGCTGACCTAGCCTCATCAATAATCCCTTCATTAGAAGAGTTTAAAAAAATAATTTCATCATACCCAGCTGATGAAATCTCGCTAAATGGTAATAAAGTTCCAGAATAATTACCAATTGCTTTCGCAGAACCTATACTTTTTGTAGCGGCCCTATGATATTCATTCGTAACCAATACATTTAAATGATCTAATCCAGATTTAAAGTAAGAACCGACAGGAGTAACAAATACTAAAAACGTATAATGGTCAGCTGGCTTTACTCCTAAAGTAGGACTAACACCAAATGCAAGAGGTCGTATATATATACTCCCTTTATTTTTTTTCGGCATATAATCTAAATTGTCTTTAACTGTATTTTTAACGGCATTAATAAATATTTCATTGGGTATTTCAGGGATACATAACCTGCTAGAAGAAGAATTAAATCTTTTTGCATTTTCTTCTAATCTGAATAATACAACGCGGTCTTTAGATGATAGATATGCTTTGGTGCCCTCAAATATTCCTTGCCCATAGTTTAATACTGTTGACGCTGGTGAAAGACTTATGTCCCCATAAGGAACTAAGCCTTTGATATTCCATCCCCCAATTGGGTCCCAGTTTGCGATAAACATACTACGCGTATTATGAGCATTAAATCCAAGATTATCCCAGTCAATATTTTTCTTAGCATTCATAATTTTTCAACAATCATTGCAGAAGCTTCGCCTCCACCAATACATAAAGTTGCAAGACCAATGTTTTTCTTCATCCTCTCCAAAGCATAAATAAGGGTTGTTAATATTCTTGCCCCTGAAGCTCCAATTGGGTGGCCAAGTGCTACAGCTCCTCCATGAATATTTACCTTTGATTCATCTAATTCGAAATCATCTATTGCAGACATCGTAACTGCTGCAAAAGCTTCATTAATCTCCCAGAGATCTATATCTTCTTTAGATAAGCCTGCTTTATTAAGAACTTTTTTAATTGCATGTCCAGGAGCAGTCGTAAACCACTTTGGATCATGCGCAAATGAACAATGAGAAAGAATACGCGCCATTGGCTTAATATTAAATTTTTCAATATGCTGTTCTGACATCAACATGACCGCTGCCGCACCATCATTTAATTTTGAGGCATTCGCGGCTGTAATAGTTCCATCTTTTTCAAAAGCAGGTCTAATTTTAGATATTTTTTCAAACTTTGCTCGACCTGGTTCTTCATCATTCAATATAGATATATTTTTTGAATTAGTTATTGGTATTATTTCATCAGTAAAATAACCTTTTTCTTGAGCATATTGTGCGCGTTTGTATGATGAAATAGAGTATTTATCTTGCTCCTCTCTGCTATAGTTTTTCTCCTTTGCAAGCATTTCAGCACAATTACCCATATGCATATCATTATACGCATCCCATAGACCGTCATGTAGCATGCTATCTATTATTTTTTGATGACCGATTTTATTAATACTTTTAGAAAGTAATAAAGGCGCATTTGACATACTTTCCATACCCCCAGCTATAATTAAATCTGCACCATTAGATTTGATAATATTATCAGCTAGCATTACCGCTTTTAAACCTGACCCACACATTTTATTAATAGTAAGACACTCCACCTTATTAGGTAAACCTGCGTATAAAGCTGCCTGCCTAGCAGGTGCCTGCCCAACCCCAGATGATAGCACATTTCCCATAATAACTTCTTCAATTTCATCTAAATCAAAATTGATATTATCTAATAAACCAGAAATTACTTTAGCGCCCAATTGTGAAGATGAAAATTCTGATAGTTCTCCTCCAAATGCACCTATTGGACTCCTACTTGCTTGAACAATAAATGTTTCTTTACTCATAATAATATCCTGTTGAAAATAAATTTATTAAACATCATTCTTGCTTTATTTTATCATATGCCCCAATGATTTTTTTTACTAGTGGATGACGAACAATATCATTATCATCAAAATATGTAAACCCAATACCTGAAACATCTTTTAATATTTTTGTGGCTTGAATTAATCCAGAATGCTTATCACCATCCAAATCAATCTGTGTGATATCTCCATTAATTATAGCTTTTGAACCAACCCCTAGACGAGTGAGAAACATTTTCATTTGCATAATAGTACTATTCTGAGCTTCATCTAAAATCATAAACGCATTATCTAAAGTCCTCCCGCGCATATATGCTAATGGCACAATCTCAATACTATTATTTTCAATCAATATACTCATTTTATTTTTTGATAACATTTTATCTAAAGCATCATACAGTGGTGACAAATAAGGATCTACTTTTTCTTTAAGATCGCCGGGTAAAAATCCTAAGTTTTCACCAGCTTCGACAGCAGGTCGACAAAGGATAATCCTATCTACCTCACCATCCTCTAATGAAGAAAGAGCGAAAGCCATCGACAAAAATGTTTTACCTGTACCAGCAGGGCCAATACCAAAAACTATATCATTATTAATAACATTTTTTAAATAAAATGACTGACCTTTTGTTCTAGGGCTAATTGCCCCTTTTCTTCCGAAATAAATTATTTTATCATTACCTAAATCTTTTTTTAAATCAATCTCTTCTGATTTATAAAATTTTATCAGATTGTCAACATCATCAGAAAAAAGAGTGCCTTTGCTTGATAAAGTACCTCTCATTTCGCTAAGTATAGAATTGGCTTGATCTATATCAGAACTATTACCCTTTATTTTTATTAAATCACCTCGAGCGGTGATAGATACTGGTATTTTTGACTCAATTAATTTTATATGCTGGTCACCAATGCCAAGTACATCAGCTAATTCTATTGATTTTAGTTCTATAATTTTTTCCATATGCTATAATATAATTGTAATATTAATCCTTGAATTTAAGCACTAAGAATTATTAAAACTTAAAAATGAAACATTTCTATATTTTTTTAAATCATATATTTATATGCACTGCAATTCTACTTTCATGGAATTGTACGACTCAAAAAATAGAATTAGAAAATGCTAAATCACAGAATATCGACTTTTTAATTGAGCAAACTGAGCTTTTATGGGAGCAAAGAAGTGATACAAATGCAGTTATAAAAACAAATCATATTCTAGGTCTAATCAATGAAGTAGAAAATAATGATAAAGATTTACTAAATGCTTATAGCCATTCTTTATTTTTTCAAGGAATGTTTTTAGAACAAACAAAAATAAAAAAGGATAGTCTTTTCCACAAAGGTGCAGAAATAGCAAAATATTCTTTATTAAAAGATAGCCTTTTCATTGCTATTTTGAATAATACAGAAGGTGACTCTAGTTTTAAAACACTATCCGCTCTATCTATAGCGCCAAAAGAACTTGTGCCAAGTATGTACTGGTGGGCAACAAATAAACTTTGGTACTTAAATAATAAGCCCGCAATAGAAAGAATCAATCAAAGAGAATTATTAGAAATAATTATGCATAGAATTATATCTTTAGAGCCAGACTATCTTTACGGCGGCCCATACAGATTCTTTGGTAATTTTTATAGTAGGATGCCAGGTGTGGAAATTTCGCAATCTAAAGACTACTTTCAAAAGGCAATAGCTTCTTCACCAAATTATTTCGGGAACAAGGTTCAAATGGCAGAGTTCTACCATCAAAAAGCAGAAAATAAAAGTTTATTTCAAAGTCTGCTGCAAAAAGTAATTGACGCAGAACCAACTATTGACCCTGAAATAATCCCAGAAAATATTTTTTATCAAAAAAGGGCTATTCAATTACTCCAACAAGAAGATATACTATTTGAATAAAAAAATAAGAGGGAATTCTATGAAAATATTTAGAAAAATTAATTTAATTATATGCTTACTAATAATTTTCCTTAATCCAATATATTTGCAATCTGGGAAACATTTGAAAAATGCAATATCAGCCATGGAAGCAGGGCTTTTTAAAGAAGCGCTAAAACAATTAGATATTGCTGAAGTTAAAGAACCTAAAAATGCTGAGGTTTATAAATTGAAAGCATTACTATATGAAGCCATAAATGAAAATCAAAATGCAATTTCCTCATGGAATAATTGTCTAATAAACACTAATGATAAAAATTTAATCAAAGAGGCAAAAATTCACATTGATCATTTAAAAGGATATTAAAATAATGAAAAATTATTTTATAATTGCTATATTATTAATTTTTATGGGATGCTGGAATGCTCCTGCAATAAATACTAGTTATGATTTTAGTGAAGTTAGTAGTATCAAATTAAACAGAGTTATAGATCATTCTAATAAAATCGGATCTGGCCAAATCATGGAAGACAATTTATCATTTATGTTTATGAAAAATGGCTTCGACGTCTCACAAACAAAAGAAGATGGAACCGTAATAAATATAAATGCCAATCAAAAAAACAGACTTTTACTTGATTGTACTTTAACAGAATATACAGACCGTGAAACTATATTAATTCCATTTAGAATCGAAGATAGAGGTAGTATAGAAACGATTATAACACAGTCTACAGAGTCTGATGAAAAAAATAAAAATGCCTTGGCTACAACGTCAACTACCACAACAACTGATGGTGGTTCAATTCAAGAAAGCGGTCGAGTAGAATACACTCAAGCTAGAGTTGGGCTAATATTAAAAATAATAGATGAAAATTCAGGTTTGTTAGTTTGGTCTCATTCCTATTGGTATAGCGGAATAGAGTTACCAAGGACTGCTCAAATTTGTGCAAAAAATTCTATCGGACAATTAAGTGATTTATTAGAAAAAAATAACTAACCTTTTAAAGATAATCCCAATTCATCTAACTGACTACCATCAACATAATTTGGACTTTCATCCATTAAAGATGTTGCAGATGTCGTTTTTGGAAATGCGATAACATCCCTAATATTTTCTGTACCTGCTAAAAGCATAACCAATCTATCAAACCCAAATGCAATACCTCCATGGGGAGGAGCACCATACTGTAACGCCTCAACCAAAAAACCAAATTTTTCAACAGCCTGTTCATGGCTTAAACCTAATAAAGAAAATATTTTTTTCTGTATTTTGGGAGAATGAATTCGTATGGACCCACCAGCGATTTCATGACCATTCATCGTTAAATCATATCCTCGACTAAGTGCCATAGCAGGACTATTATCTAATTTATCAATGTCTTCTTCTCGAGGAGCAGTAAAAGGATGATGCATTGCAATGAAACGTTTATTCTCTTCATCATAATCAAACATCGGAAATTCAGTTACCCAAATTGGTTTATAATTATTTTTATTAGCAAGACCTTCCTTTTCAGCAATCAAATTTCTAAGCTTTCCTAATGATTTACATACGATATCATTACTATCTCCAACCATAAATAAAATATCGCCATCATTTATTTTTAAATATTCAACTATCTCTACTTGTAATGACTCAGAAAAAAACTTTGATATCCCACCAATAAATTTTCCTTCCTGATATTTTATCCAAGCTAACCCTTTTGCCTTATGCTTTTTTAATTCTTCAGTCAACTCATCAATGAATTTTCTAGAATATTTTGCACCTGTTTTCACTACAAAACCACGGACAGACTCTACAGAGCTAAATGCATTGAACTCAGACTTATCTGTAAATAACTTAAGATCAATTAACTTCATATCATACCTAGTATCAGGTTTATCAGACCCATACAATTCCATTGCATCTCGGTATGTTATCCTCGGAAAAGGGTTGGGTAATTCAATTCCTTTTACAGTTGAAAAAATAGCCCTCGTTAAATCTTCCATATTTGAAAAAATATCTTCTTCATCAACGAATGACATCTCGATATCTATCTGAGTAAATTCTGGCTGTCGATCAGCACGTAAATCTTCATCTCTAAAACATTTGACAATTTGAAAATAACGATCATAACCCGATATCATTAATATTTGTTTATATATTTGAGGTGACTGCGGTAAAGCATAAAACTTCCCATGATGTAAACGGCTTGGAACTAAATAATCCCTTGCACCCTCTGGCGTAGATTTCATTAAAATAGGCGTCTCTATTTCTAAAAAATTATTTTTTGATAGATAATCACGTGTAGCCTGGTACGTATCATGTCTAAACATAAGATTTTTTTGAAGCTCTTCTATTCTTAACTCGAGATAGCGATATTTTAATCTAAATTGCTCTTCAGCACTACTACGGTCAGACAAAACAAAAGGAAGTGGCGAAGATTCATTGAGTATAATAAATTCACTGACAATAATTTCGATATTGCCAGTTTTCATATCAGGATTAATCGAAGAATCATCTCTATTATTAACGAATCCTTTAATAGAAATCACATCTTCAATTGACAATTTTTTTATTTTTCCAAAATCTTCAGAGAATGAATTTTCATCAAAAACCAATTGTGTTTTTCCATACCTATCCCTAAGATCAACAAAGACAATTTTACCATGGAGCCTTACAGTATTCACCCAGCCATTTAATTTGACTATTTCGTCTACAAAAGACCGATCTAATTCACCACAGGTGTGTGTACGCTTAAACATTATATAAAATTTATTAATAAAAAAATCATCGTTATATTATAAAAATGATTTTTTTTTATTAGATATAAATAAAATTATTTTTTAGAGACTCTCAAGCGATTCATCGCTCTGGTTAGTGATGCCTCGAGTCTTGTGCTATCTATTTTTTCTTGAGGATTACTCTTACGATTTTTTGCTCTTTCTAGAGCTTCTGTAGCACGCTTGACATCTATTTCATTAGATTTCTCAACGGACTCTAATAACAACTCCACCTTATCTGAACCAATTTCTACAAATCCTCCACTAGTAGAATACCACTCTGTTTCACTATTAGTCTCAATTTTAATTTCACCAATATCTAAAGCAAATACACCCTCTCGATGTTTTTTCATAATACCGAATGACCCATCAATACCAGGGCATCTAATATATTTCACACTTTCCTGATTTAATATTTTTATGGGAGTAACTATTTCTACAGAAAATGCTTCCACTACGCCGCTGCCTTTTTATCCTTCTCTATTGCTTCATCAACGGTGCCAACATATGCAAAAGAGTTTTCAGCAAGATCATCTACATCACCATTTAATATCGCTTCAAAACCTGAAACGGTATCCTCAAGACTCACATACCGACCTTCAAACCCTGTGAATTGCTCAGCAACAAAAAATGGTTGTGACATAAATTTTTGCATTTTTCTAGCTCTAGATACTGTCAGCTTATCATCATCTGAAAGTTCATCCATACCTAAAATAGCAATGATGTCTTGCAAATCTTTATATTGTTGCAGTACGGCTTGAACTTTTTGAGAAGTATCATAATGTCTATCTCCAATTATTCTTGGATCCAATATCCTAGAGGTAGAAGCAAGTGGATCCACAGCCGGATAAATTCCAAGCTCAGCAATCTTCCGCTCTAATACAGATGTTGCATCTAAATGCGCAAAGGCTGTCGCAGGCGCTGGGTCAGTCAAGTCATCAGCAGGAACATAAACAGCTTGGACAGATGTTATTGAGCCATCCTTAGTAGATGTAATTCTTTCCTGTAAATCACCCATCTCTGTACTTAGAGTTGGTTGATATCCAACCGCGGAAGGCATACGACCTAAAAGAGCAGAAACCTCAGATCCAGCCTGGGTAAAACGAAATATATTATCAATAAACAACAGCACATCTTTTCCTTCATCATCTCTAAAGTATTCTGCCATCGCAAGACCACTAAGCGCGACTCTTAGTCTAGCTCCAGGTGGCTCATTCATTTGCCCAAAAACCATTGTTGTTTTGTCTATAACACCAGACTCCGTCATCTCATTATATAAATCGTTTCCTTCCCTAGTTCTTTCTCCAACGCCAGCAAAAACAGAATAACCGCCATGTTCTGTGGCAATATTCCTAATTAATTCTTGTATCAATACGGTTTTCCCTACTCCTGCACCGCCAAATAAACCGGTCTTACCACCTCTCGTATAGGGCTCCATAAGATCAACAACCTTAATCCCTGTAACGAGAATCTCAGTTGATGTGGCTAAATCTTCGTGTTTTGGCGCTGGTCTATGAATAGGGTTTACTTTGTCTGTTTTAACTTCTTTTTTATTATCAATTGTGTTTCCCAAAACATCGAAAAGTCTGCCCAAAGTTTCAGGGCCGACGGGCACTGAGATTGGAATACCACTATCAATAACTTCAGTGCCTCTGATTAAACCATCGGTAGAGTCCATAGCAACAGTACGCACTGATGAATCACCTAAGTGCTGTGCGACTTCTAATACCAAGTCACTTTCTTTGCCACGATCAATAGTAAGAGCATTGTAAATATTTGGAAGTTGTCCCTGTTCAAAAACAACATCTACAACCGCACCCATAACCTGAGAAATTTTTCCTTTTAATGCCATAAAATTATTCCTTAATTAATTATTCTTTTAATGCTTCAGCCCCGCTAACGATTTCAAGCATCTCCGTTGTAATCGCAGCCTGGCGGGCTTTGTTAAATTCCAATGTTAAACTTTTAATCATATCACCAGCATTTGTTGTCGCATTTTCCATTGCCAACATTCTAGCAGCCTGTTCACTAGCATATGATTCAAGAAGATATTTCCAAATTTGAATATTTAAATGCCTAGGTACTAAAGAACTAACCAGTTTCTCTTTAGAAGGTTCATAAAGCCTATCTGTAGATACAACTTCTTTATCATCATAAACCAATGGCAGCAGAACTTCAGATTTAATTTCCTGTTGAGCTAAATTTATAAAATAATTATAGACAACGTGAATTTCGTCAACTTTACCACTTGTAAAATGATCAACGATACTTCTACCGATCATCATTGCACTATCATAGTCAAGGTCATTCCAAAATTCAATATGACTTTCAATAATATTATAGTTTCTTCTTTTAAAAAAATCTCTAGCTTTCTTGCCTATACAAAACAGGTCAACATTATCTTTCCCAAATTCATCAATCTCTTTTTGAGCAACTTTAGTTATATTTGTATTAAATGCACCAGCAAGCCCCCTATCCGCACTAACAACTACATATGCTTTACGTTTTATTTTTCTGACCTCTAATAAATCCAATATACTTCTATCAATATCTGGTAATATATGATGAATTACATCTTCAAGCGCATGTGTATAAGGCCTAGCCTGCTCCATTTTCTCTTGCGCTTTACGAACTTTTGCCGCAGCAACCATTTTCATCGCGCTAGTTACTTTCTGTATACTTTTAACAGACTTGATTCTATCTCTAATGTCTTTTAGACTTGCCAAAATTATACCTTGAAACTATTTTTAAAATCTGATATTGCTTTATCTAAAAACTCAGCATTCTCATCACTTATAATACCTTCATCTCTTATAACTTTTAACTGACCAGAAGCATTGGCATCTAAATAATCAAATAGACTCGATTCAAAATCTGAAACTTTATCGGCTTCAATATCATCTAAATAACCTTTGGAAGCCGCAAAAATTATAGCTACTTGCTTCTCAACGGGCATTGGAACATATTGATTTTGTTTTAAGATTTCTACCATTCTCTCTCCTCGAGTCAATTGGTCAATAGTAGATTTGTCTAGATCTGATCCAAATTTAGCAAATGCTTCAAGCTCTCTATACTGAGCCAAATCTAACCTTAGTGTCCCAGCGACGCTTTTCATTGCCTTAATTTGAGCATTCCCACCTACACGTGAAACTGATAATCCAACATCAATTGCAGGTCTAATACCAGAATTAAAAAGGTTTGTCTCAAGATAAATCTGACCGTCTGTAATTGAAATTACATTTGTAGGAATGTAAGCCGATACATCACCCTCCTGAGTTTCTATCACAGGCAAAGCAGTTAATGATCCTCCTCCATGATCAGCTGATAACTTAGATGCTCTTTCAAGTAAACGGCTATGTAAATAAAATACGTCACCCGGAAATGCTTCTCTACCAGGAGGCCTTCTTAAAACAAGAGACATTTGACGATAAGCTACAGCTTGTTTTGATAAATCATCATAAACAATTAAAGAATGCTGTCCATTATCTCTAAAATATTCACCCATAGCACATCCTGCATACGGAGCAATATATTGCATCGGAGCTGGATCAGATGCATTCGCAGCAACAATAATTGTGTATTCCATCGCACCTTGTGATTCTAACTCTGAAACCAAACTAGCAACAGTAGATGCTTTTTGGCCAATGGCAACATAAACACAGTAAACAGGGTTATCCGTTTCATGGGTATATTTTTGATTGATAATTGCATCTATAGCAACAGCAGTTTTTCCTGTTTGGCGGTCACCGATAATTAACTCTCTTTGTCCTCTACCAATAGGGACCATACTATCTATAGCCTTAATACCAGTCTGTAAAGGCTCTTTAACTGGGCTACGAGCCATAACGCCCAAAGCTTTTCTCTCAATTGGTAAAGTTTCAGAACTATTAATTGGACCTTTCCCATCTATCGGTTGACCCAATGGATTTACAACCCTACCTAGCATCTCTTTCCCTACTGGGACCTCTACTACACGACCAGTTCTTTTAGCAATGTCTCCTTCTTTGATTAATCTAGTTTCACCAAATAAAACCAGGCCAACATTATCTTCTTCGAGGTTTAATGCCATGCCAAAAACATCGTTTGGTAATTCAACTAATTCAGAGCTCATAACATTCTCAAGGCCAGAAGCCCTAGCAACCCCATCACCAACTTCTATTATTTCACCAACTTCTGAAACATCAACGACGTTATCATATTTTTCTAATTGTTCTTTAAGCAATGCTGTTATTTGATCAGTTTTTATTTCCATAATTTCCTAACTCATGTTTTCATTAAATTTGATTTGAGGTTATTAATTTGACTCCTAATTGATGCATCCAAATAAATATTCTCGACTCTTAATTTTACTCCGCCAATCAGTGATTCATCTACCTCAATTGAAAGATCTGTATCTCTATTCAATATTTGATCGAATTTTTCTTTCATTATTAAAATATCTTTTTTTTCTAATGCATTACTAACAAACGCATGGACAAAAACTTTATTTTTTGTTTTTTTGTAAAGCATCAGATAATTATCTTTTATTTTATTAATGACTTTATTAGTGCGCATACCATTTAAATATGATACAATGCCTAAAACTAATCCATGAACTGATGAGCCTAATACATGTATTAATATTTCAAGTTTTTGATCTTGAAGTATGCGTTTTGACTGAACAAAACTTTTTAATTCGATATTTGAGCGAATAAGCTCATCAAACAGTACAATAGAATCACGCACTTCATCGAGAGAACCAGCATCACTAGCACACTGAAAAAGAGCATCCGAAAATTGTTTAGCTGACTTATTAAGCTTCATAATTTTTTAGCTTTTGCATCGACTCCTCAATTATAGAAGAATTGTCATCCTTCGATATGTTTTTCTTAATAATCTTCTCCGCAACATCAATAGACAAATCAACAACCTCTTTACGAATTTCTAATAACACTTTATCTTTTTCAACACTAATCTGACTTTTAGCCTTTTCCAATTGATCATCAGCTTCTTGATTTGCTTTTGCTACAATATCATCTTTCAATTTTTCTGCTGCAGACTTCGCATCAGTTACAATGCCTTGAGCTTCCGTTTTAGCTTTTGATAAAATAGCCTCCGACTCTTGATTTATACCTTCAAGTTCTTTCCTAGCTTTTTCAGCAGATAATAAAGAATCTTCTATACTCCTTTGTCTTTCATCTAGCATTAAAAGCAATGGCTTCCATGCAAATTTTGCTAGGACTGCTAACAACAACAAAAAAGTTAAAACAGTCCATATAAATAGACCTGGATCTAACTTTACAAGCGGATTTTGTTCAGATGATCCTCCATGAGAAGTTGTTGACTCATGGAGGACATCATCACCTGGAATACTCCAATATTGATTCATTATACTATTTCAAAATCAGCATCAAAAAGATGAACACCTCAGCTAAGATGGCAACCCCCTCTAATAAAAAGAGTGGCAATTGCACTGCTCCACTAATTTTATCAGCGGCTTCAGGCTGTCTGGCAATACCTTCTGCTGCTGCTGATGCAAATTTACCGATACCAAATGCAGCACCGACTACAGTTAAACCTAATCCGATTGGGACTAATAAAGTATGATCCATTATATACTTCCTTTTTTATTTTAGTTAATGATGTACGTTAATTGCCATTCCAACAAAAACGGCTGTTAGTAAAGTAAAAACATATGCTTGCACTAGAACAACAATAATCTCTAGACCAAAAATTGCTGCAGACATTGGGACCGATACTAATGCCACACCAATCCCAGCCGCTGCGCTTTGAAACATTTCACCGATGATTGCCATTAATGACAATAAAGCTAATAAAGCAATGTGCCCTCCAGTCATATTGGCTGCTAGCCGCATAGTAAGCGCAAATGGCTTAACAAATAAACCCATAAGTTCTATAGGGATTAAAATAATATAAACAGGCCAAGCCAAACCATGTGGAACCAGGTTTTTCCAATGTTTAATAAAACCATGCTTCTTGACTCCAGCAATAATTATTGAAAAAAATGTAACTGCTGCTAATCCTGCAGTTACATTAAAATTCCCAGTTGCGGTCACCCCTCCATGTAATAAATTATTAATAAAAGAATCTGAACTGGTCTTTAATATAAATCTATCTGTTATACCAATAAGATCAAATATTGGGACTAACCCTATTCCATTGGCAAAAAGGATAAAAAAGAAAAAAGTCAAAAATAATGGTGTCCAAGTCATGACCCAATTTGAACCAACATTCGGGCCAGATATTGTATCTCTTACAAATTCTACTATATATTCAATCAACGTAACCCATCTAGACTTCTTCTTACCATTACTATCCAAATACTTCCTTATAGGAAAAACCACTAATATTGAAACAATAATTGCTACAAGCCAAAGCATTAAAACATGCTTTGTTATTGAAAAATCGATACCAAAAATTTTTGGTAAGTGTATAATTGGATGAGTTATATCAGAATTTGATACATGATGAATTATATTCGGCCCTACTTGTTCTAAGACTGTTTTACCACTATGACTAGTATTGTCAGCTACCATGTGAAAATAAATTTATTAAGAATTAATTACTTTTAATTTTTTTCGAAAACACTACTTCTATTGTATAAAACATTATAAATCAATTAACAAAGCTACACATAAAAGTGATGGGTTTAAAAGAATAAACACTGAAAATTAAAACTAAATTCATGCTCATAAGAAATAAACTGACCATATCAATAAAAATACCTTCAAAAACTAAACAACCTTATTTTTTTTTCATATTTGTTATCCTTATTAATTGATAAAAACCTAAAAACAATCCAAAAATAAGACTTAACAAAAATACTATCGGGAAAGTGTTCATTTTTTTATCTAAGTAATAACCTAAATAAGATAAAATGATAATCGTTAAAAACAGAGTATGGACTGCAGACATCATTGGCGCAGCCTTTAAAAGAATTTTTTGAAAATAATTCAAATAATTATTTTTTATTTTAAATCAATCGGTTATAAACTCATTTTTCTGCAGTGATTTTACCAATTACTAAATCACATTGACCTTCAAATTGCGCTCCATCTTCAATATGTAATTTCCTATAACTAATATCACCCTTTAAAACACAATTTTTTCTCAATGTAACTTGCCCAGCAGAGTTTATATTTCCAATAACCGTTCCACCAACAACAATAATACTACCTACTATATTACCCTGCACTAATCCATTTTTTGCAACTCTAACTGGACCGGTTGTAACAACATCACCATATATTTTACCATAAACAATTAAACCTTGTTTAAGTCTAATTGGACCATTTATCGTTGCATCAGGCCCAATCATAGTATGAACATTTTTAGATTTTGAACTATCCATTTTTAATTTGAAGTTAGATCCATTTTTTTAAATTCAGGAAAATATATTAATGGATCTATTGATTTTTTATCTTTCCAAATTTCAAAATGTAAATGCGGCCCAGATGAGACACCAGAATTACCTACCAAACCAATAACTTCACCTCTTTTAACTATATCCAATTGAAATTTTAAATTTTGCTGATTATGCCCATAATGAGTAAAGTAACCATCCCCGTGATATAATATAACTTGATTACCCATTTCATAGGTCCAACCCGAGAACACTACCAACCCAGAAGCAGAGGCTTTTATAGGCGTACCTTGTTTTGCGACAATATCTATCCCATTATGAAAGTCATCAACCATTGAAAATTTATTTTCCATACGCTGGCTTATAAATCCTTCAATCGGAGGGACAGATGGAATATTATCAGAAAAAGTAATAATATTATTTTCAGGTATCAACATTAAAACACTGTCAATTATCTTCGGATTTTGAGAAAAATTAAATTCAGTACCTAAAGATTTTCTAACAAAGTTGTCCATTTGTTTTATTCTTTTTAATCCTTTAGTAAGCTCAATTACTTTCATACGCTCTTGAGCAAGTTCATTATATTTTTTATTTAATACATCATATTCATTAATAGCAGGGAATGAATTTATTATTATAAACATAACCCCAATCAAAAAAACACTAATAAGAATAATAATAAATATTATAAAATTTTTGCTAATATCATATGATTGGGTTCCAGACTCATCATCTGGTATTAATAATAAGGTAAATTTTTTATTCATCAGCATTTAAAGTGATTGCAATAAATCAATAATTCTTTCAAGATCTTCATCAGAAAAATAAATTATTTCTATCGAACCTCCAATCGGAGAAGGTTTGAGTTTTACCTTCGTTCCAAATATTTCTATCAATTGATTTTCTATAGCTCTAACTGGCCCTTTTGGAATAATAACTCTTTTTAAATTTTTGTTTTTTACTTTCGATTTTACAAGTGCTTCTGCAGACCTCACACTAAGTGAATCATTGATAATCCTCTTCCATATTGTTTTCATTGCTGGTATGGTTTTTTTTTGAAGAATTGCCCTACCATGACCTGCTGTAATTTGACCAATCCTAATGCTTTTCCTTATTTCTGGAGGCAAATTAAGTAAACGTAAAGCGTTGGATATAGTAGTACGCTTTTTCCCAATAGCTTTTGCTATATCATCATGCGAAAACTCATACTTACTATTCAATACAGCATAACCTTCTGCCTCCTCAATTGGGTTTAAATCTTCTCTCTGGATATTTTCAATTAAAGCTACTTCCATCATTTCTGCTTCACTATCTATATTAAGAACATAAGCAGGTATCGATTTTAATCTAGCCTTCTTAGATGCACGCCATCTTCTTTCTCCAGCAATAATTTCATAACCATCATCTAACTCCCTTATAGTTATTGGAGTAATAACACCTTTTTCCTTGATTGAATTACTTAATTCATTCAAAGACTTATCATTAAAATCATGCCTGGGTTGATTAGGATTTGGTTTTATATCTTTAATATTTATATAACTAACACCTGGTGATTTAATTTTATTTGGGTTATCACTTGCTTTAGAATTAATGATTGCATTAATCCCTCTTCCTAAACTTTTAGATGACACGTTGCAGAATCTCCTCAGTTAAACTTAAATAATTCTTTGCGCCATTAGAATTGGCATCATATAGCAAAGCAGGTTTACCAAAACTAGGAGCTTCACTTAATTTTACATTTCTATAAATTAATGTATTAAATAATTTATCTTTAAAATAACTTTTCACCTCTTTTACAACTTGCTTCGACAAATTTAATCTACTATCATACATTGTCATTAAAACTCCACCGATGATTAACTTTTTATTAAGATGCCTTTGTACTAACCTAAAGGTATTTAATAATTGACTAAGCCCTTCTAATGCATAATATTCACATTGAATCGGAATAATTATTGCATGCGATGATGTAAGTGCATTGATTGTTAAAAGCCCTAAAGAAGGAGGACAATCAAGAATAATAACGTCATACTTTCTAATAATTTTTTTCAATGCTGTTTTTAACTGGTATTCTCTTGCCATAATATTAACTAGTTCAACCTCTGCCCCAACTAAATCATTGGTTGATGAAATTACATCAAGATGAGGGAAAGTTGTTTCTGAAATTGCGTCTTTTATGTCGACATCTCTTATAAGGACATCATAAATATTCTTTTCTGATTCTTTTATCAATTCAGATAAGCCTGTAGTTGCATTCGCCTGAGGGTCTAAATCAATTATAAGTGTTTTTGTTTCTGAGACAGCAAGGCTTAATCCTACATTTACAGCAGATGTAGTCTTGCCTACCCCGCCTTTTTGATTTATGAATGCTAATACTTTTCCCATAATAAATAAATAGGCTTGAAATTAATCCTTATTAGTTATCAAAATAAGAAATATCAATTATTGCAATGAATAACATATTTCATAACATTAATATAAATAAATAATATGTCTAGTTATATTATTCTCTAGATATTTATAATATATCAATTTATCATTAAAGAAAAATTTGTTGATTATGTTATGTTGCTCTGCTTACTGTCCAAAGCTAAATTCCCGCTCTTTATTTAATTGTAAATAAACAAAATAACAATAAATGAAAAACAGTTTAACACCTAGATATTTAGTTATCCTAGTCATATTAGGCTGGTCAATCTATACCTTATGGCCGACAATAAGATATCAATACCTTACAACAGATAAGAAAGAAAGCTTAAGAGAGGAAGGTAAATTAGATCAGATAGAATCACAAATTATACGTCAAGGGTTAGATTTAAAAGGTGGTATGTATATCGAGCTAGAAGCAGATATTCCAACATTAGTTAAAAACCTCGCTACCAACCAAAATGAAAAGTTTGATCAAGTATTAAATAAATCGATTGAAAAATTTAAATCTAATCAAAATCTAGACTTTTTTAATATCTTTCGTAATCAAATTAATGAAGAAGGCCTAAAAATTGTGCGCTATTTTCATGAATATGGTTCAAATCTAGATCAAATTATTTTAGCCCTTGAAGAAGAAACAGAAGATTCAATAAATCGTGTTTTAGAAATCCTTCAAAATAGAATAGATCAGTTTGGTGTTTCTGAACCAACTATACAAAAAAAAGGTAAGTATCGTATTCTTGTCGAATTAGCAGGCATACAAGATTCTGATAGGGCAAGAGCCCTATTACAAAGCACAGCTCTATTAGAATTTTATTTAGTAAAAAACAGCGCTGTCACTAATGAGATTATCATTCAGCTAGAAAATATTTTAAAAAACTCATTAAGTGATGAAGAACTTGCAGACATAATTACTGATACTAGTGACGTACAAATCGAAAATAAAGAAAATGTAAAAACTGATGATGCCGTGACAACTATAGATGAGATTTTTGGTGAAACAGGAAGTTCAAATGGCGATACTTTATCTCAAAATTCAGATTTATTAGTAGAATCACCTTTACAATCACTTATTGAATTCGTTCAAGGAGATATGGTTGTAAAAGAAAGTAATGTATATGCATTAAATAAATTATTAATTAAAGAAGAAATACAACTAAAACTAAAATCTTCTTCTGGCCAATTTCTATTTAGTAATGATTCTGAGTTACTTGGAGGGCCAAATGAATACTACCGATTATATTATATTGAAAACAAGCCAGAACTAACTGGTGGTGTTGTAGAAAAAGCAAAAGCAAACCTTGGAAGTCTAGGTAGTGGAAATGCTGGCTTACCAGTTGTATCACTAGATATGAATAGTGAAGGCTCTAAAACATGGTCAAGAGTAACTGGCGCAAATATTGGCCAAAGAATTGCCATCGTCTTAGATGGAAAAGTTCATATGGCTCCTAATATAAGAGAAAAAATACCTGGAGGTAGAACACAAATCGAAGGCTTTGCAGATATAAATGAAGCAAAGGATATTGCGATTATACTAAGAGCAGGTGCACTTCCAGCTCCAGTAAATATCATAGAAGAAAGAACTGTCGGACCTAGTCTAGGCGCTGATTCTATTGCAAAAGGTCAAAAGTCAATTCTGATCGGACTAATTGTTGTCTTTATTTTTATGTTAGCTTACTACAAATACTCTGGTGCGATTGCCCTTTTTGCATTAATCTGGAATATTATATTGATCTTAGCTGTATTAGCATCATTAGGTGCAACGCTAACGCTACCTGGAATAGCTGGACTTATATTAACTGTTGGAATGTGTATCGATTCTAATGTAATTATTTTTGAAAGAATAAGAGAAGAATTAAGAAAGGGAAAAACTCCAAAATCAGCCATAGAAGCAGGTTATAATAGAGCAATTACAACAATTATAGATGCTAACCTAACCACAGTTATTGCATCTCTGGTTTTATACCAATTCGGAACTGGCCCAATTAAAGGATTTGCCACCGTACTCTTTTGGGGGATTTTAATTAGTATGTTTACTGCTGTCTATGTTACACGAACAATCTTTTATACAATCACTAAAAAATCAATAAAAACGCTAAGTATATAAATGCAACTAATAAAAAATACAAAAATTGACTTTTTAAACAAATCAAGGTTCACAATTCTGTTATCAGGAGCACTAATATTATCAGGAATATTTTCACTTATAATAAATAATGGCCCAAAACTAAGTATTGATTTCAAAGGTGGTTCATTAATAACTGTTCAATATACTAAATCAATTAATATTAACGATCTCCGAACAAAATTAAATAATGTCAATATAAGCGGGCGATCGTTTGATTTTAGCAATTCCGAAATTAAACACTTTGGAAATAAATCTAGTATCGCTATCAGAATAGCTAATTTAGATAACGAACCAGAAAATTTTTCTCAAAACTTTATTGAAATTTTAAAAAATATATACCCTGACGCATTGCCTAAAAATAAGGATGATTTTATACTATCTATTGATAAGGTAAGTCCAAAAGTAGGTTCTGAACTAAGTGGAAAAGCAATAATGGCAATTGTGTATGCCCTCACTCTTATACTCATCTATATTAGTTTCCGTTTTGAATTTATTTTTGCAATAGGCGCAATAGCTGCTATCGCTCATGATGTAATAATTACTTTAGGGATATTCTCTATACTCGGGTATGAAATCTCATTATCTGTAATTGCTGCTTTTTTAACTATTGTAGGATATTCTCTTAATGACACTATTGTTATATTTGATAGAATTAGAGAAAACTTAAAAACCTTAAACAGAGAATCTATTTTACAAATAGTAAATAAAAGTATTAATGAATCTTTAAGCCGAACAATAGTTACATCGTTAACTACATTTTTTGTAGTTCTTATATTATACTTTTTTGGTGGAGAAGTAATTCATTATTTTTCATTTGCTTTAATAATAGGCGTCTTAGTTGGAACCTACTCTAGTATATTTGTTGCAAGTTTAATTGTAGTATATATGCAACCAAAAAATAAATAATTCCTCTAAAAATTAAATTTTCTAGTCTTGCAATATTCTATCCTAAGAACTGAACTAGGAAGATTTGGAATAATAACTAATAAATCAAATATTATTAGAATTATACTACCAAATCAAATAAAATTTACATCCTCCACATTAACTCCCTCTAATAATTACACACCATTCATGAAAAATGTGATTAAACAAATGAATCAATATTTTTGTGGAAATCGAAAAAATTTTAATATAAGATTAAAAATTCAATTACCACCATTCTATCAAAAAGTACTCAAAGAAGTAAGTAAAATCCCTTATGGAGAAACGTCTTCCTATAAAAACATTGCAGAGAACTTACAAAACCCTAAAGCCTATAGAGCTGTTGCTAATGCCAACGCAATAAATCCAATCCCAATCATTATACCCTGCCACAGAGTAATTCTATCAAATGGTCATTTAGGAAAATATGGAGGTGGAAAAATAATTAAAAAAAAATTGATTCAAAAAGAATTGAATAATAATTCAAAGTTTTAATTTAAAACTTTTGCTGAATTGCAAAATGCCATACTGGATAATTATTGAATTTTTTATTTTTAAAACCCCAACCTAAATCGATACGAATTGACTCTAACATCGGGATAGGTATTCTAATCCCAAATCCAGCACCACCTATAAAGTTATCTTGATTAATATTTGACCATTTATTAAAAATAAAACCACCATCCACAAAACCAACTATACCTAAGCCATTCAATATCCCTCTTCTTGAGCGATGCTTCGGAATCATTAACTTCCTAAGTTCCATTGTCGAGAATATATATTCATGACCAAAACGATAATTAACTGAAGTGGGATTATCATTTATTAATTCCGGGAGATTCCATCCTCTAATATTATAAGAATTTCCTAGGTAGGTTAGCCAAATATCATCTTTATAACCCCACTTCTTTTTTACGGTCAAATTCATTGCAAATGTCATATTATGTTGAAAATCAAATATTGGTAAATAAATACTATAAGATTGATCCCATATAAAAAATTCGTTTTCACCCATCCTTGGTGAAAATTTATTAATAAATTTAATTCCTTTCCTAGGATGCCAATAAATATCTCTAGAATCATATATAAATTTTAAGTTAGGTATAAAATAATTATAGCTTAAAGTATCAACATCATTAGTATAAATTCTTCTTGTAATAGCAGGTGAGAACATCAACTTAATTTTTTCACCATACCATTTTCCTAAATCCATTCTTATTGTATTTATATCAACAACTCTATTTAGAAACAAATGTTTATATGAGTTCTTTGCTATATACATAAGTAAAGAAACATGATTACCATATATCCACGGATCACTAAATAATAATTGAATTTTTTCATGTGCGCCAATACTACCATTTAATTCAATAGTTCTGTTTTTTCCTTGAAAATTTTTTATTAAGTAAGCTCCACGAAGAGACCAACCTTTCTCTTCATCATAACTAGGAAGTATTAACGGAGGCAATCTATTAATAGACTCAATCAAACTAAACTCTAAGACTGCAGAACCATCTTCTAAAGGTACTAATTGCCAATTTACCTCGTCAAATAATCCTAAATTGAAAATACGATTTCTATCAAGCTTTACTATCGATGAATCAAGGGGGAAATTAATTAGTTGTTGTATTTCTCTTTTAACAATATATGGTTTGGTTTTTGATAATCCAATAATCTCAATACTTGAAATTTTTGGATTATAATTATTCCCATAAATGTGAGATAGTAAAAATAAAAAAAGGCCTGATAAAACAGACCTTCTAATATTATAAAAAATTAAATCTATATTCAGGTGATTAGAGGTCAATACCGTCCATCATCAGACGTTTCTTATATTCAATACCTTGCTGAGAGTAAACATCTTCAATAGCCTTATTTAATTTGTCTGCTATTTGTAAACCATCTACTTCAACCTTCACATTCCTCTCATCAAGTTTTCGCACTCTAAAAATTGAGTTTTCATCACCATAATTATGCCATACACCATCATATTCTTTCGGTGTTCCATATTCCATAAGAACTTTATGCTTAATAACATCTTCAGCAGTAAGTTGAGGAAAACCTGTATCTTTAAGTTTAATTTTTTTAACGACACTCTCTAAAATATAATGAGAGTCACTATTGTTTGTTGTACTGTATACGTAATCTATGTTAACGAAACCAAGTGTAATCCTTTCTATCGTTAATCGAGTAACATAATTAAACTCTACCGTAGCTCTTTTGATAGGTAATACAATGCCATCTTTTGTTGTCCTTGATTCATCAGTATAAACAACTTCAACAGTTGTATCTGGAACAATAGTTAATACCGCAGGTAAGCTTGTGGCCCATGGCGCTAGCAATTCATCTCTAAAAACCCATCCATCAGGTAATCTTTTAACTGGTATAACTGACTCAATCTTATTTCTTGAAATTGGAGGTGATAATTTTGGCATTTCTTTTATAGGAGAATCATCTTTCACCATTTTGCTTGATGCATTCTTATTTGATTCAGATTCTTTGTCTTTTGAACCACCAAACAACTGATCATCATCTGCAGATAATACTCCTACAGGATTAATAAATACCAATGCTATTAAAAGTAATAATAATATTTTTATAATATTTTTCATTTTTTATTTAAATCTATTAAGGATGTTAAAAACTTCCTCTCGGAATTTAAGACATTTAAATAATCTGCAAAGAAAAAAAAAGGCCCTCGAATGAGGGCCTTTTTAACGATCTTTTCTATTTCCGCCCTCGAGCCATAGGCGATCTTGCTACATCACCATTTTTATCAATAAAATAAAGAAAACCAGATTCTCTAGTCACTCCTGCTGTAGCGACTTTTTCAGCATTGCCTCCGCCTTTACCAGCACGAGCCATTTTTGAACGAGAAACATCACCTTGTTTATCAAGATAATATAGATAACCTTTTTCCTTAGTTACACCTGTATTTTTTACTACTTCAGCCATTAAATCCTCCGTTTAGTTTTTTTGATTTGTTTTTATGGTTGTGGTTAGAGTAAAAACTCCCTTACTCTGCCTCTCAATAGTACGAATTAATCATTATTGATGTCAAGAATATTATCGAGGGGGCCTCCTCGAGAAAATTCAGCAATATTTTAATGCAATTAATGCTAAATCTAAAAGTAATTTTGGCATATAATAATATACTATATATGCCCCGGTAGCTCAGTTGGATAGAGCACCGGATTTCTAATCCGGGGGTCACAGGTTCGAATCCTGTCCGGGGTACTTATAAAATATTTATTTTTTATTTAATATTCTTATCAAAAACTTTTTGTAACTCCACTTTAAATATTAAAACACTATTTGGAGGGATATTATTATTCCTTCTACCGCCATATCCCAAATTTGGATGAATGTAAAATTCATATTCAGAACCCTCTTTCATTAACTGTACACCTTCTGTCCAGCCTTTAATGACCCTGTCTAATCTTGTTACATATGGCTCTCCTTTTTCATAAGAACTATCAAAAATAGTTCCATCTGTTAGTTTTCCCTCATAATGAACACGGACCTGGTCTAATGCTGAGTCAGGCGATTTCCCAGTACCTTCCTTAATAATTTTATATTGTAAACCTGAGTTTGTTTTTATTATTCCTTTATTTTCAGATTTGTTTTTTTCCAAAAATGCTTCTGCCTCAGCTAATGATTTTTGTGATTCAATTTGCTGACGGCCACGCATTCTTTTTTGTAAGGATTTAAATAAACCTTTCCTGTCTTGCATAGTAAGAAGGTGTTCTTTTTTTTCATATCCATTTTTTAGCCCAGTTATAAATGCATCATAGTCAATATCCACATTTTGATTTATTAAATTATCACCTATATCCGCACCTATAGAGTAGCTCATAGAGTCTTTACTATTTGAAAAATTCTTAATAGGCATGTGAGTATTCTCAGTTTCTGATTGACAAGAAAATATTATCACTAATATGGTGATATTAAAGATAAAAATATGTACTGGCTTTTTATTAATATTCATAAAACATTCCGGGTTTTCTAGTTAAAAAAATATAATTATGAAAAAATATTATCTCTTTAATTGTTTTTATTATTCAGAACTAAAAGAACTAATCCTGATACTATAAAAATGATAGCTAGCCAATCAATAAAACTCAGACTAGAAAATAAAGCAATAAAAAGACGTAAAACTAAACATGCACTTCCTCCAAAAATAAGAATCCAAGGAAGTTTTTCATTATTTTGTATCATATATCTATTGAATCATTTATTATAAGATAATTTCATATTATCTCAATTTACAAGTATAAATTAATAACAATAACTTATAGTATAATGAAAAATATAAATTTGATAAAAACAGACTTCTCTATTCAAACTTTTAAAGGTGGATTTGATAAGAATTTTTCATATTTAGTTACCTGTATGCGTACAGGCTCTGAAATTATTATTGACGCTAGCTTAAAACTAGATAGATTAAAGCCATTTATTAAAACTAATCCAATTATGATTCTAATTACACATACTCATAGAGACCACATAGAATATATTAGTAACTATGTAAACGCATTTCCTTCTATAAAAATAATTGGCCACCCTGATTCAGAAAGTATATTTGATAATAATTTTATGCCCGCATCTAATAATACGACTATTAAAGTTGGGAGCTTAAAAATTCAGTCAATACACACACCTGGACATTATTTTGATTCAATTTGTTATTTAATTGAAAATGTAATTTTTACTGGCGACACACTATTTGTTGGAAGGACAGGTAGGACTGTAAGTAATAAAAGCGATATAACCGAATTATATAAATCTGTATATAAAAAACTACTTGAGCTCCCAAAAGATACATATATTTATCCAGGACATGATTATGGATTAAAGCCTTCCATAACAATACGAGAAAATATAAAAATCAGTGAATTATTGCAGGCAAAAGATGAATCAGACTTTATCAAAAAAATGACAAATTATGAAGATACTAGAAAAGTAGGATCTTAGATAGAACTAGTCCACTCGTACATTAATAGCTTTATCACCTTTCATATCATAATCAACATCAAAAGAAACTCTTTGACCTATTCTTAGACCTCTATCTTTAATATGCTCTCTTAGCCCGCTAATATGGACAAAATAATCCTCTCCATCCTGTCCAGTAATAAAGCCAAATCCTTTTAAACGATCATATTCTTTTACTATACCTTTTATCATTTTTTATTTTCAGGTTTAAAATCTAAAGATGCGGAATTTACACAATACCTTATCCCCGTTGGTTTAGGACCATCATTAAAAACATGCCCTAAATGGCCGCCACAATTTTCACATGTAATTTCTATCCTAGTCATTCCAAAACTATTATCTTCAGTTTCTTCTATTTTACCAGGCATTGTCTCATAAAATGCAGGCCACCCACATCCAGAGTCGTACTTAGTATCTGAAGTAAAAAGTTCCGTATCACAGCCCGCACATTTATATATACCCTCTTCGTAAAACTTATCATATTCCCCAGTAAAAGGTCTTTCTGTGCCCTTTTCTCTTAGTATGTGGTATTCTTCAGGAGTTAGTTTCTTTTGCCACTCTTCATCACTAAGATTAACTCTTTTAGATTTTTCTGTTTTCATCCCGTATTCCTCTAATCGTTTATCAAGGACTCTAATCAATTGATCAAAATTATTCAAATCATTGATTTCCCTAGAAGTTAATAATTCAATTAAATCATTATGCTCTCGTAATAAAATCGAAGGTAAGTTTACATTTGGTAGATTATTTTTAGAAATTTCATCCTTATATGTGAAAATCGATTTAAGAGGCAATGATTGTATATAACGAGACCATCTTTTTTCCATTTTAAAAGTACCATATGTAATAGCATAGAGATTACACTCATAAGTCTCAGGACTAATTATCTTATGAGCAAAATCAAGCAACTCGTTAAATAGACCACTTTTCACATTATAAACAAAAATTAATTCTTTTTCATCAAAATTTTTTCCCATGAGATTTGCTAGCAGTAATAATAAAAAGAATGGTCTTAATATGTTTTTCATTTATTTATAGTAATTAATTGTAGAAGAAATAGCTATTCCAATACCCAAGAACAACATCGGCCCAGCAACTTCGTCAGGCATATTAAAAACTGTATATAATCCAAACACTAAACCAGAAGTAAGAAACATCCAAAATAACATAACAATAAACATCCACAATGTAATCTTCATTTTTTTATTAAAATTAGGTTAATATATTTTAAAAATTAAATATCTTATAAATGAGTATACCATATTGCCAAATAATAATATGTAAGAAAACATAATGATAAAATTATTAATGTGCGAATAAGGTATTTTTTCATTTAACTAATAAAGTTCGATTCCAGTAAAAAAAACCAAAATATGATAATAGCAACCCACATAATGCATCAGCAATAAAATGTTGTTTGGCCAGAAAAGTAGAAAGAAATACTAAAAAAGCACAAATTAAAAATATTATTTTATATTTTGGCCTATAGACACCTAATACCAATGCTGTAAATAGGCTAATTGTCACATGAACCGATGGTAATCCATTTTGTTTTAACCATGCAATCTCAACTGCGCTATACAAAAATGATAGCGGGTTTTCGGTCACACTAAGCATAACTGGCTCGCATGATATTGGCCAAATAATAAAAGTAAAATATGATATTGATAATAAAATTAAACATACACGTACAAAGTGATCTAACATCTTTTTATCTTTAATTATCAAAGGCATAATTAAACCAATATAATAAATATAGTACGGGGCTATCATCCACCAGACAAATGGAATTAAATTATCAATACTTATAAAAAATTTAGGAGCATCGATAGGACTTCTAATAAATGGAATTAAAAAATAAAAAGAAGACACTATCCAAAAAGGTAGAATTGATTTTATACGATCAATAAGGTCCATGTTCAATTAAATAGGAAGAAAAGAAAAAATCAAAAATACTTAAGCTCATATCATAATCAATATTTCTACTCACAAAAATATTTATGGTTAATTATCAAAATAATCATAATGCTTACCATCTGTTTGTATACCATTAGAATATTTTTCTTCTTTTTCTAACCTTCCATTATCAAACCAATATATCCATTTACCATGTTTCTCACCTTTTTTATATGATTCTTCTCTTTGTTTTTGCCCATTTTCATACCATAAAATAAGTTTACCATTTTTTTTATTTTGATTATAATTCTCAACACGTTTTTTCTTTCCATTTGGATGATAGTATGTCCATTTACCATTTTTATCACCTAGCTTAAAACTGCCTTCTTTTATTTTAGAACCATTTATACTCCACCAAACCCATAGCCCATCTTTCTCATCTTCTTTAAAACTTTTTAAAATAGATTTACTACCATTTTTATCCCATAATGTTGACTTCCCATAGCGTTCCCCATTTTTCCACTGACTTTCTTCAATTTTTTGTCCTTTATCATTATAGGTTATCCAAATACCATGCTTTTGACCAGCCTTATAATTACCTTCTTTAACTTTTTCCCCATTATCGTTCCACCATACCCACAAACCATTTTCTATATTTTTTTTCCAACTTTCTTCACGCTCTTTATTTTTATTTTCAATAAAGAAATATATAGATTTTCCATCTTTATTGTCATTTTTGTATGAAATAATACTTTCTTTCCGTCCCTCTGGATTATAATAGTTCCACTTGCCTACCTTTTTACCTTTTTTATAAAACTCTTCTCTTTCTTTTTTACCACTATTATACCATGCTGTCCATTTACCATCTCTTAGATCTTTTAAATGAAACTCTTCTCTTTCTTTTTTACCATTATCATAAAAATAAATTTTAGCACCAGTAGTTTTTCCTTTCTGATACTTTTCAAGTTTTATTTTTTTACCATTATCATCATAATATATCCAATCACCATTTTTATCACCTTGGAAATAAGACTCTTCTTTTTCAATTTTCCCATTTTCATTCCAATATGTCCAGTCACCATGTTTCTTTCCGCTACGAAAAGCACCAGTCAGTTTTCTACCTTTATTTCTATAATTATCAAAAACCCTACCGGTATATGGCTTTTTTTGATCAGAGGCATACATTACACCTTTTTTTTCAACTAATTTTTTCCACATTAGCCTTTGCTCTTGAGCAATAACTGATGATGATAAAAAAGCTAGAAAAATAAAACTATTGATTAATAAAAATTTCATTTCATATCCTTTGTAAATTGGAATTAAGCCATTATAAAATTCATTATATCAGTATTATTATAATAATAAAATTTATATGTACCCATTGTAGTCAAAATTATCTGATGATTTTTTTTCATATTACTGTTCAATGCTATTTCTTCTCCAAATTCCCACAATAAAGACCCCATAGGGTAAGATAAACCATCTTCTCCTATTTTAAGAGAATACTGCATATATTCTAATTGTTTATCTGAAAAAAATTCTAATGACCCCTCTTCAAAGAACTTCGGCCATAATCCTGCAATCATCCTCGCCTGGCCTATAAATATTCTATGAATGATTTCTTTACGATACTCTAAATTATTTTCCAATAATAATCTATCAATTATATGAATTTGCTGAGCTGTGGAAATCAATATTAATCTTAAATGCTCATCATATGTTAAATGATAGTTATTTGCAAGATGTCCTGCAAAAATTGTCCCAACAGTTGAAATCTGGTAAGTTAAAGCATTCGCTCTTTCATCGATATTGGATTTTACTTTAAATAATTCCATATGCAGAGTTGATTATCCTAATGAAATATACAAACAAATATTTTTAATATTTAATTTGATCCTAATATTAAATCTATTTTTATTTTACTTATTTTTGATGAATACGTTCATTAACCAATAAACCATTTTTATAGAACCGTTCTCTTTTTTTTATACCATCATAAGACCAGGTTAACCACACCCCGTCAACCACACCTTCTTTGAATGTAATCATTTTACTTTTATTTCCATTGTTATGCCACCAAGTCTTTCTACTATTTAAACCTTCTGAATCATACTCTACTTTATAACTAATGTGACCATTTTTATAGTAAGACGTACTAGTTTTCAAAATTAATTTATTTGAAGTTTCTCTATACGTAAAAATCTTCTTTGGTATTCTATTATCGTAGTAATCTTGAACCAACCTTAGACTATTACCATTTAAAACAGTAAATAAAACAATAAGTACAAGTTTTTTCATCTTTAACCTCTTATTAATTATCAATTCATTTTATAGAAAGTTTATTTTTGGTATCTTAATTTTTTTGTTAATTGATCTTCTCAAAACTGGAATAAAAAGTCCAAGCTTTAACGCGCCTGTCCATGTTACCCCAGATTTTATTTTTTTTCTATCCAATTTGCTTTTTTTATTTTTATAATCATGTTTTTTTATCATTAATACTTGTCATAATAAAAAACCCCCAGCTATTAGGCTAGGGGTCTATTTAATTCTAAATTATTATATAATTATTACTCTATACGTATGTAACCAGCTTTAGGGTGCCATGTAAATATTTTTGATTCTCCAAAAAACTTAAGTTTTGATATCACAAATTCATAAGTATTTGGCTTGCCCTTCCCAACAGCATAGGAGACACTCCTTGTAGAAGCAAAACCG
>CEOP01098431.1_pt1 | contig 32265 bp, 26 predicted proteins | sample 361301 | NCBI WGS metagenome assembly CEOP01 (sample SAMEA2619548, study PRJEB7988) | marine metagenome | biome: marine biome (ENVO:00000447); feature: deep chlorophyll maximum layer (ENVO:xxxxxxxx); material: "saline water (ENVO:00002010), including plankton (ENVO:xxxxxxxx)" | depth 55 m
TTGTAGGGGGGAGGTCAAACCCTAATTGATGCCACCATCATCTTCTGGCCACCAATTCTCAGGTTTCTCTTTAGCCTCGATCCAGTTGTCCTCGGAATGGGTGAGAAAACCTTCCAGTTCCTTGAGAGAGAGAAAGCCATCACCATCCTTATCGTACAAGTCAAAGTCCTTTCGCATCTCTTCGTAATCGGACTTACTGACAACCTCCATATCCTCCAATATTTCATCGAACGATAGTTTTCCATCCCCGTCCTCGTCCATAGAGCTCATTGCCATCTTGGTCATAGGAGAGAGTATTGCGCTGACTAGTGGATCGAAGATACTCTTGCCTTTCTCTCCCGAGCGAGGGGTACGGAAAATTATTCCATCACCATTAATGACCATCTTCCCGAATCCCAAGAAGTGCATCACAGACTGGCACAAAATCGCGACTATCATCAGTCCGAGTGGAGCTCCGCAGAGGAAGGGAATGAGCACCTCTCCTTCTTGGTACATGGCGTAGAACATAATTTCGAAGACCGATAGGGCGAGGACTATCGTGCCCACTTTCTTTACTACCTCAAGGTCCGACATTACCTTGTCATTGGGGTGTAATTTTATCTCCGCCATCTGTGCACCATTTACTGGATGCGGTAATGGCATATAATGACTCAGATAGTATCGAAGTTGATATGACGTAGCAAAGCATAATTCGTGATTGTAATTCGGAATAACAGAAGTGCTAATATGAGTGATGGAATCCCTGAAAATTCTACCACTAAAATATACAATCGTGTTGGTTTTAAGGTCGGATTAGGAATTCCAATCGGTGTAGGATTGGGAGGTTTTCTATTCTCTCTCATAGTTTTGACTTTGTTTTTAGACTCAGGCTATAACTTCGAGGTTATTGCGCTTTTTGCATTAACTTTGCACACAAGTCACTTGATTCTTTGGCCATCATTATCAATATGGTTCATTTTTAGAGCTAAGAATTTGGATAACTTGCCTTTAAGAAATGGTGCGTTGTTATCGATGAAATTATACGTAGTATGGATTGTGTTGTTCGTATTCCCATTTGCATGGTTTGCATATAATTTCAATGGGATTGTATAGACTACCATACGATTCTAAACAGGATATAATATACTAAATGAATATCAGAAGAGATATGCAAAGATATACCGTTTCCGGATTAACTATTCCTCAGCTGACAATTTTGACTGGTTTCATTATGTCTCTCTTGGGTATTGGATTCTTCCTTCATACTGAGTATCTTACCGCTCTATTTCCAACGTTATTTGGTGCTATTTTCATGGCTAGTGGGATACTATCCTCAATTAAACCAAATCTAAATGCTCTATCCATGCACATCGCAGTATTAGCATCATTAGTGTCAACAGCCCTAGGTATTATGACTGCTCTATTCGGTACTTGGACCACTACAACATCCCTAATGGAACAACTCCTCATGTCCTCAATCTCCGGATCTCACCTGTACGCTTGTGTGACATCCTACTATTACGGTAAGGCCAAATTCCCAGGAGATATCCAAGCCTGCGGAATTAATGAGCAAGCTACCACTGAGAGAATCAGAAAACCCGGTCCTGTATCTGTAGTGGCTATCTCATTAGAAACCTAATTGTAAGTTTTTGATAATTCGCTTTGTCTAATAGTGGTTAACCTCGAAGGTAATTTACATATGCACCGATTAACAACAACGGAAATAGAGAGCAGACAAAACAGGGGATGTTGAGAAGTCCCGTCGGTGCAATTGACCCTCCTGGTTCTTCATGTGTCATTACATTCAAGAAAAGAATTATTGGGACTGCAATGTAGGCAAAACTAGCCATTAACCCCCAAGGAACTGGAGGAGTATCAGTAATTGGACTAGTTTTGGTAATTGTCTTACTAAATGTATTCTCCGATGGAGTATCATTCTTGTGACGCAGGCAATAGCCAGATGTTCTGAATTCCAAGGCGTTACATCCTTCGAAAGCACATCTCTTTTCGCCCATATCACACACTCCCCACTCTCAAAGATAGGCTTTACTACGTCGTCATCATACTACAGAATGAAAACTAAGTTAACCTCGCCGAACTATGAGCCGACGTGTGTGGTTGTATTTCCTAACCATTTCCATAGGTCTTTAGCTTCCTGCCACCAACGCGGAGGGATTTTTAGAGCTATTTTCGTGAAAGTAGAAAGAAAGGACCAAGAGTTGCTCAAGGTTGTAGCCTTAGCGATACAATGGGGTCAAGAGTATAGAAAAAATCATGATAAAATAATATTTTAAGTGGCGGCCTGATAAGAAATTTCTTATCAGGCCGTTTTGTCTAATTACTCAAATATCATCAAAGTCAAATTCAAGATCATCATCATCTTCTTCTTCTGATTTAATTTCTGATTTATTACTTGAAGTTGTAGTTACAGCAGCCTTACCTCCAAACATTACTTTTCCTATCATGATTGCTGCAATAAATGACGCTGCAGCTGCTCCTATAATGTACATCATAGGCTCGTCAGCAGAAGAATATGTGTCTGAAATTATATCATCTGAATTGTCACCAACTCCATCATTATCATAATCAGCCCATTCAGTAGAATCTAGAGGGAAAAGATCAACAGAATCTCCATAATTATCTCCATCTGTATCCCATAATAATGAATTGGTAGTGGATTCATCTACATCCAAAAGTCCATCATTATCATCATCCGCATCCATGTAGTTACAGGTACCATCACCATCAGTATCTAAAGGCATATCTGATTCAGATAATGGATCGGTTCCACAATCAATCTCTTTATCGTCCAACCAGTTATCATCATCATCATCTTTATCCCTATTATCTCCTAACCCATCCGAATCAGTATCAATATATTCTGACGGATCATAAGGGAATACATCTTGTAAATCAGGCGTACCATCATTATCATCATCTAAGTCAGCATTATCTCCGGTACCATCGTTATCGAAGTCTGCATACTCTGTTGCATCTTCTGGGAATAAATCTAATGAGTCTGGGATATTATCATTATCATCGTCAAGATCTGAGATATCTCCTATCCCATCTCCATCAACATCTGAATGTTCTGTATTATCATATGGGAATAAATCAGCGATATCAATAATTCCATCGTCATCATCATCATCATCTGAATTATCACCTATTCCATCACCATCAGAATCAATAGTTTCGTTTTCATCATTAGGGAATGCATCATCTGAATCCGGTATTCCATCGCCATCCCTATCTGAGGAAGAGTCAGGATCTAGAGGGAATGAATCCAGACCATTTGGAATACCATCACCATCATCATCCAACTCACAAGGTCCTTGTAAAATCCATGATTTGGAATCCAAAGTATTATTTTCATCTGAAAGTGTTACTTCATATATTATCTGACAGTCATAAATATCTACTCCATATACCAAATAATCATAGATAGTTCCGTATATTTCTTGTTCATCTGCATCCCATGGCGATAGATAACTGGTATATTCTTCGTTAACTACTCCGTTGACCGTTATTGTTTGATTTAGATAATAGAAACTACCATAATCAAGAGCTACAGCAAGGCCGCCAATCATAATTGATTCTTCTGTAAGTGTGAAATTATCACCTACAGCAGAGTAATTGTATAAGGTTTCATTGTTTGCATAAAGGCCTAAGTCAAGTATAATTGGAGTAGGTACTTCTTCACATGGTGGAGAATACATTATTGTATCATTAGCTACTGAATCTCCTGCTTCATTGGTTACATCATATGTTACTGACATTTCACAATAATAAGGACTAATTGCTATAATGTTATAACCAGAGAAATATGCATATCCGTTTGGTTGATAATCTATATCGTAGTAATTTGGTGAACTATAATTTTCATCGAACATTGATAGTCCATCAACTATAATTTCCATGGACATATTGTAATATTCTCCCATGTCAATCCACGGACTGTATGTATTAGACACAACAATTTCGAAGTGATAACCGTCATCTGGACTTGGAGATGCTGAAATATTTTCAGAATCTGTGCCATAGTAATTATTGTAATCAAACATATTAAAATAATCAGTTGGAGTAGGTACTTCTTCACATGGTGCATTCAAGGCCAAAGTAATAGCATCTAATAATGAACCATTATCATAAATATATACATGTAGTTCACCTACGCAAGAATATGGATTAATATCAAATGATGACCCTATTACATTAAGATCTTCTGAACCACTAACTGTGATATTCTCTTCTACAGTAGTTTCACCATCTAAAATTAAACTATATACAACATTGAGTATACTATCTCCTTCCCAAACATTTGTAGAATTCAATATCTCGAAAGATAAAGAGAAAGTATTTGATAATGGATTAGTACTGGAAGGTAAAGTTGCATTGTTATCTAAATCAAGCCAATCTTGATCAATTTCATCGTAAAGAGAGATTAAGCCCAGTTCAGCTACAGGGCTTTCTTCACAAGGTGCATTTACACTTGTAGATACTAAACCAATTTCATCTCCATTAGAATTGGCAATCATAGCATCAAATTCAACAAGGCAATCATATGGAGAGACAGCGAATCCTGTTGAATAAAGATATACAATATCTTCACTAGGTGCTTTATTATAATATCCAAAAATTGGGTACTCTTCATCAATCGAAATTTCCCAAGTCATGTTCAGTTCATTTCCAAGGTCAAACCAAGGATTACTGGTGTTTGAAATACCCACACCAAAGTAATGAAGTGGGAACTCAGAAGAAACAGAGGTATTTGCAGTACCGTTTTCAGTGGTAATATTTTGCCAACCTATATCATGTGAATACTCATAGATTGAAACTATTTCGATTTCTGGTATTTCGAGACATGGGGCAGAAAGATTTGCATATAATTCATCTACAGTAGTACCAGATTCATCCATCATTTCAGCTGATAGATATACATTACATGAATATGGGCTAATTGAGAAAGAATCAGTCAAGAAGTACATGAAATCTGCAGTACCAACTTCCATGAAAGAATCCATCATTTCTTCACCATCGACTGATATTGAATAAGTCATATTGAATGTTGAGCTGGTATTTATCCACTCATTGTTTGCATTTGCCAAAGTCATATCAAAGTAATAATTAAACGATTCAGGAGAATCACTTGCACTTACATTAATGTCCATACCATCAGAAAATACAGGTTCAAAGTGAGACCATTCTGATGCAGAATCGATTAGATGGAAATCCTGGAATTCTGGCTCTGGAACTTCTTCGCATGGGCCATCCATCACTATGGATTTATTATCTAAGAATTGTCCACCATCATAAGTTATATCAATTAGAATTTCAATTTCACAATCATATGGAGATACTGTAAATGGGCTACTGTAGAAGTAAACATTCATTCCCTCATTTGCTTCTCTAGTTTCATTAAGAACCTCTAATTCATCTATAGATACATGGTATGAAATATTGTAAATCATAGGTGTATCAATCCAAATATTTGAAGTATTCACAAGCATTACATCTATCTTCACATTGTTTTCATTTGGAGATTCACTGGAAGGTAATGTATAGTTAACCTCTGTTCCAGATGTATTGTAGAAATTTACTCCATTAGAATAAACTAAATGATCGAAATCCCAATCCTTATCATATACATAAATCGCAGATATATCAGGTTGTGGTTGCTCTTCACATGGTGCATTAAGTGACAATGATAGGGAATCAATATTCCCTCCACTATCACTAATTAGATTCGCATTCAACATTACATTACACATGTAAGGTGTAATCGTAAAACCAAGTGTATTGAAATCTTGATCTTCCAAAGAAAATGCACCCATGTATATTGAATCATTTAATTCTAAATCGCCATCGAGATATACGGAATATTGTAAGATGAAAGTTTCACCTAATTCTTCCCAAGAATCTGTGGTATTGAGTGCCTCAAGGGTGAAATAATACTCCCATTCTGATCCAACAGATATTGAGCTAGATACAGATGAGTTATCAAATATTAATGATGAAACATTTAGATTATCATTTACTATTTCAATATCTCCTAATTCAGTTACTGGGATATCATAACATGGTCCTTCTAATTCATAATTTGTTAAATCGGTTGTAAATCCAGTAGTATTGGTAATTGATACAATAAGATCAATAGTACATGAATATGGAGTAATAAAGAAATTAAATTCTTCATCAACGAAACTTAATTCACTAGATTGGACCCAATAAGGAGATACTGTCCTTGATTGAGTTTGTACTTCAGAATCATCGACTGAATAATTAAAGTTCAATGTATAGTCCTGGCCTAGGGTTAAATTCGTTAATGTTACATAATAATCATTAGTTCCATTTATCAAATTGATTCCAGAGACTTCGTCAGAATTCAATTGTTCGTCATAAACTTCTGGGGTTAATTCTTCACACAGATGATAGAATGTGTCAATCCAGTTTAATTCACTCGTTTCAAAGTCAAATGATACATCAACTACGAAAGAACATGTTTGATTATCTGCCCAAATAGGTACTTGGATTGTAATGTCACTTAGGTGACTTTCAGAAGATACAGAGAAAGTATTGACCAGTACATCATCTGCGTAAACACTTGCTGTTATTTCAGTACCACCAGATTCGTTAGTCATGTTATAAGTTCCAAAAGTCAAGTTGTTCCAACCATAGACAAAATTAGTAGAAATATCACAAGACCAATAATTATTGTAACATTCTGTACCAATTTCAGAGCTATATTGAGAGAGCAATACTATGTCTCTTTCATTGTTCCAAATACTATTGATATCATAGTTATCTACAGTTCCACTAACCAGAAGATAATAGTCCCCTCCATTCGCAACAAACGTGGAAGTATGAGTAGACCAATTAGCATAAAATGCCACCTCAGTCATGGAACTATCATAAACTGTTATTGTCGTATTTGAGTATGAATAAATTGTATAATTATCACCAGATCCAGGAGTAATTCTGAATAAGTCAGTATCTCCATTGAAATTTATTTCACCAGATACCAATACGTTTGCCATATCTAGATATTGTGAATTATTAGTATAATTACCATAATCATCGACCATCTTTTGAGAAGTTATAGTGTAAGAACTATTAGTTTCTCCTGTGATAACAATTTCAAACATTCCAGTTGTAGTTATTCCAATATAGTCCCCCCAAGTATTAAAATTAACATTTGTAGAGTAATTTACGTCATGGTCTTGTTTATTCATAAGTCCATTTAAGTATCCCATATCACTTGAATCTTGAACAAATAAGTGCAATTCGCCATTAGTCTGTCGGAAGTAGAATAAATCATCAATTCCAACTGCTTCGTTTAATTCATATGCCCACCTAAATGAGTCTCCACAAGTATAATCCATACTTGTAAGGCATTGAGTATAATCATAGCTTTCTATAACATGTCCATCAGAATTAGTACCGTTTGGGCGGTAAGTAGGATCGAATGCCATATCGTAAGTATTGTTCACTTGCGTACTATATGAGTTGGTTTTGATTGCACAGTGAGTAACATCATCTCCTGAAAAACCATCAGAAATTGTTGTTGAGAAGGATTGTTCAAAAATACCATTGTTGCCGGTTAAATTATTTAATTCAGCTATATCTGAACAACTAGAAGTTTGAACATAATTCCCTCCAAAGTTCTCATGCCATCCCCCTACTGCAGCTGAGAATGTACCTTCAATACTCTCGGTGACCGTACTAACGTCAACGAGGATTAAATCTCCACTTGTCACATTAAAGAAGAAGGAATCTTTATCTCCTTGGTAGTCTATCTTTCCAGTGTTTATTTCTCCGTTTTCGATATTGAAATCATTGAATGAAGGATAATCATCCTCAAAAGTATCAAAGGCCAATTGGTATGAACCCGTGGATCCTCCACCAACTGATGTTTCGAAATAATCCCATTTAGCAGTGCATCCATCACAATCTGCACCGATATAAACATAAAACGGTCCTTCAGATCCAAGACTATCTGTCAGTGTAAGATCATCACAATAATCATCAAGGAATGTTAATCCATCTTCTGTAATTTCAATCTCAATTGCATAAGTCCTATAGGTTGAGCATGAAGTTCCAGATTCTGAAGTCTGTCCATAAATATATTTTGAATTACAATTCCACACAAATTTAGCAGTATCTTCACCAGAACCCCAGTTCCATCTTGCATCTGTACCTGTTGAAATTACAACGTAGTGATCACTACAACTTTGTTCTTTGTCTAATATGCCTTTGATCGTAAGAGGCGCTTCAAATTCAGTATTCATCATCATTAATTCGTCTCCAGAACCAGAGTCACCATAAACCAGTAAATTACCATCTGAATAGGTATATCTGCTTGATGGAGAGTCCCAAATCGAAGAGTCGAAAGAGTCGAAATTATCAACAAATGGGCCAGTAGAATTTATTGATAATAAATAAGTCCCAGTTTCCTCTGCTTCATACATGACTTTAGTATAATTAGGCTCTTGATTTATCGTAAATAAAGTACTTGATTGTTCTATTAACTGGCCATTTGGAGTTGTAATTGAAAAATCAGGTGTATCTTCCATGGTATAATCATCTGAATTAGCTGCTGTGACAAAATTCATAGAAAATACTTCATTTTTGGATAGATTAAATTTGAAAGAATCGATATCTCCTGTATATTCTGCAACGGCTTCAATTGTTCCAGATGTATTTATCCACGGAGCATTGAATGGTGAAGCTGGATAATCATCGTAAAGGGCATTAACTTCTAACCTGTAATCTCCACTTTCTTCTCCAAAACCACCCACCATAATTAGAAGTGTTCCATTATCTTTCATCGAATAAATTAATTTTGAATCCAATGGATTTGTAGTAGTATTATTATCGATATACACAACGTCTGCTGTGTTATCATTCTCTATTGGTTCTCCAGAGCTTTCAGAGATAGTTAAGAATGTATCAGAGTTTCCAGAAGAATTGCCAGTTGAATTTAGGAATATCGAGACTACAGCATCTATTTCTAAATCCAAGTAAAACTCATCAACATCTCCTATGACTTCCATAGTTCCTAGAATAGAGTCGCCAAGTTGAATTTGTGTTGATTCAGTATAATCGTCATTCCAAGTCCATGTATCTCCTAATTGGTATCTGTCATTATTACCAGAACAAGTTATTGTATTGTCATCTAGAATTGCACAAATATGATCATTCGAAACACCAGTAGAAAGAGATGTGGCTTCTTTTCCAGTAGGTATCTTTAGTCCTCCTGAAGATACTAGACTAGAATTTTCATCACCCCAGCATGGCTGAATAGATTGTTGATTGTCAACAACTGCACAAGTAAACATATTACCAACTGAAATATACTCTGGAGTGCCAGATAGTGAATCTGTAGGTTCCATAATTCCTGAAGTCATATTGAGACAATGTAATTCACCTAGGCTAGAAATAGCACATGAATTAGTTTTACTCAAAACTAAATTATTGTAGTTGCTGCTGTATGAGGTAGACAAGAATGGGACGTTAACTATATCATCATCTGAACTAAAAGTATTCCATGCTTCTGTCCAATTTATCGAGGTAATAGCAGACATTGCATTATTATCGTCTGAATGATATTCCACAATAGCAAAATCTACACCCTCAAGATTCCAATGCGAAGGATTACTGTTTGGATTTGTATCTTGTTCAGAATCAACCATGTAGTAGGCACTTACTTCGAGAAGTCCTTGCCACTCAGTATATGCATCGTCTTCAATAATAATACGCTCAAGATAACCTGCACTCGAATTTGGGTGCGTTTGAATCAATAGGTAATTACTATCCCATGTTGAAGCATCACCTGTATTACTTCCGCCGTTTCTTGTAGTTATTGTATAATTATGAGGTGAAGAATAAGAAAATTCTTCTTCATATTCGTATAGAGTTGAGAAGTTTAGATTATCCATAACAACTAACGACATATTAGACCAAACAACCTGAATATATACTACGCCAGAAAGATCATTCCATCCATAGGCCTCCATATCTGAATTAACTTCAGAAGTGATATTGATGGTCTTATATAAATTACTAATATTACTATAATTATAATCAGTATAAGCATTAAGGGAGATGTTACAAACTTGAAGGCAACTATTATCGATGAAGAAAGAATTTATTGGGAAATCAAATGAGAATCCAGCGCTTGCATTGGCGGTTTGATTGCTATAAAATGCAAGAACATTGGGTTCACTTTCGTTAGTTGCACTGCTTTCATTGAGGATGTAAGCAGTATTAGGTACCTCTACTTCTATATTCAATCCGAGAGATGAATATTGGGAGTTGGCTAGTACAGTAGTATCAAAATATTGAGTAGCATTTACGTCATCAAAGTCAATAAATGTATAATTATATTGCTGGATAGTCTGATTATTATATTTTAAAGTCTCATGCGTTTCCTCGAAAGTTAAGCCGCCATTTCCATAAAATACGAAGCTATCTTCTGTTCCATTAGAATATACAAATTTAATTGAAGCGCTACCATCAGGGTGAACATCGACATATCCAATTTCTACAAAATGGGATTCGTCTGTAGCAGCAGATGTAGAATTAATTTCTATTGTCACATGATCATCTTTTATCTGATCTAATCTATCTAAAGAATAATCATACACGGAAGATTTCCAAGTATAGTTGTCAAAGGACATAATATCTTGCATTTCAAACTGTAATTCCGAAATTCCATAAATTGATTCTGAGAAATCAAATTTTACCTTAGAGCCATCCTTAAATGCAAAATAATTATTCTCATAATTACCATTGTAAGTCAAATCTGGGATAAAAATTGGAGTGTTATTATTCGCATCGTGGCCTATTGATTCTTGTACACTTACTTCGAGCAGCCCTTGCCATTCAGAATAATTGTTATCCTCAATATCAATTGATGATAATCCTTCAATTAAAGGTGTAATCATCAAGTAATTCTTATCCCACAATGAAACGTCTCCATCACTAATATTGCCGCCATTTCTGGTAACTACATCATGTGTAGAATTATTTACTCCAGTATCAGGAGTCTCGATAAAAGTAAGTCCACCGTTACCATAAAATGTGTAACGATTTGATGAGTTATCGTCATAATTGAAAGTGATACTTGCACTACTGTTAGGATGAACATCAACATATCCAATTTCAACTCTATAAGAATGATTGTCACTATCTGTTGGAATATTAACAATTTGATTATTAATTTGACTAGAATAGAAAAGATGGTCGGCCAGGATTACTGGCCCATCAGATGAATCATAAGGGAACATGTTGAATCCTAATAATTCATTCATTGCTGAAGGTTCAAGACCGGTTTCCCAATCATTACTTACTCCAGACACCTCATCAAAAGAACTTGTGACATAGGTTGGATATGGTACTAATCCTAGTTGTCCATCATAATTATATCCCCAGCAATACATACTTCCTGACGATACTCCTTCTGCACAGGTATAATCCCCTCCAGTAATTACATTTCTTAGATCTTCACCGACAGATGAAATTTCAATCGGAGATGCAGAGAAATTTACATTTGATTCACCAATACCTAGTTGCCCATGTGAATTATTTCCCCAACAATAAGAGCTGGTACTTGAATCGCTTGTCACACATGTATGACTATTTCCAGCGGCTATGCTAGATACGTGATAACCATCCAAACTTTCTGAAAGAGACGAGCTAAAACCATTTATTGTTAGAGATTTTATCTGTTGACTTTCTACAACTAGAATCATCCCCTCTAATCCAACGTATCCTTCATTCCAATTTCCATTCCATCCATTGGTAACAGAAATTTCATCCCATGAATCATAAATATTTCCTGGATTAATGGCAATAGTAGGTAGGCAATTATAATCCCCGCATACTATCGAATAAATATCTAAATCTCCATCTCCATCAGCATCGAATAATTCACCCTGCTCTGCATATCCATATGATGAAGTCGCAATTTTATCTGAAGAAATAAAATTCAATATACCATCATCTATTGAGTTTAATTCTATTATACGACCACCAGAGTCGCCAGTTATATAGAACATTGTGGACCCCGTAGGGTTAGAGAAATCCTCTAATTGATAGGAATATTGAACAGTTACGTTGGTCCCATCAGTTTCTGTAATAGTCAGATTTGATTTTTGCCAAGAAGGGTCGGCCCAAGAAAATGTGTTATTTTCTAAAGAATATACAACGAGATTTCCTGTATTGTCTTCAAGAGCGAGTACATAAGTTGAATCTTGATAATTGAAAACATTAAACCCACCATAAGAATAAAGATCATCTGTTAATTCTTCACATGTCACTGAAAAATTAGAAGGGAGTTGATTTTCACTTATACATAATTCACGATTTTCATTAATCGAAATGATATCTAAATCTCCGTCTCCATCTAAATCAGAGAATTCTGTACCACTACGGTAACCAGCATTTTCAATTGTGTAAGTTGTAGTATTATTAATATCACTATTTACAGAATTAAACACGTGAACTAAAATATCTTCATTTGACTCAACAATAACTTCCAATTGGCCATCAGAAGTTAGATCAGCGAATGAAACAGAACGACCGTCTTCGTAATAATCAGAATAGAATTCACCCTTAAATTCTGAACCATTCCATGTTTGAATTGTTAATTCATCATCACATTCGTCGAACCATGCTATTTCCAGTAAACCGTCTCCGTTTATGTCTCCACTAGTTGTTTGTATTGTTCTCCAAGTACAACGAATACCATATGGAGAGTTATTAGGTTGGCCCCAGGCATAATCCAAACCTAATGGGTTACTAGGAAACGTACCATCTCCTAATTTACCATCTGAATTATCTCCCCAACAATATGCTGTACCTTCAGATGTAACTCCACATGTGTGATTAGCCCCCGAACTGATAAAACTAAAAGGTGCGTCATAATCAATACTCAAAGGTTTCAAAGAATAAGTAACTTCGGAATTATTAAGTTGATTGTTAGTATTATCTCCCCAACAACTTACATTGCCGTCGGAGTATAGAGCACAAGTATGAGCATATCCTGTAACAACCTGTGTGGCTGTAATGTTTGATTCTTCAATTGAATCCGTAGAAAACAATATTTTTTCATCATTTAATGAGTTTTCCTGTAAAATTAATCCATAATGAGTTGTTAACATCAATAATGTTGCAATAATGGTTTTTGCTTTTTTGATACGGCCCTTGTCATTAAACATAGTATCCGGAATTATTTATCATAATAAAATATTATGTATATATTATGATGAAAAGTTATGTAATTAAAATTTCACAGATTTGTAAAATAGAAGCTTAATATTCAATATCAAGTTCTCTAAAGAACAAACGCATGTATAAGATATCATACTACAGAATGAAAACTAAGTTAACCTCGCCAAACTATGAGCCGACGTGTGTGGTTGTATTTCCTAACCATTTCCATAGGGCTTTGGATTGCTGCCACAGGTGCTGGAGGAATCCTTTCAGATAACACAGCCGAATGGCCTGTCAATGTATGGTGCTGGGGAGTTTTTAGTACCATTTTCATGAAGGCAGAAAGAAAAGAGCGGATCGAGATGCTCACAGTTGTAGCTTTAGCGACACCGATGGAGTTATTTTTCTCCGAAGTCTGGTTAATTTACGAATATCAGCGAGATTTTATGCCTCTCTTTGTACCAGCAGGACATTATTTCCTCTTTGACTTGGGGAGACGGATGGCTGGCAAAATTAGTGATACTATAGCCAAAAGCTCTCTCCTCCCTTTTGTCCCTTTGGTCGCCTATGGTGTATACTCCGGGAGTGACACATCCGGCTTGGTGCTGCTAATACTTGTTGTTGGTTTTACTCAATGGGGGCCTCAGCCTCGTCTTTACGTCGTCATGACTTGGGCAGCCTTGATTATGGAACTCTGGGGAACTCATCTTGGAAATTGGACGTGGGCTTCGGAAGTTCCGTGGACAGGCCTTACTGCATGGAACCCCCCACTTCTCGTCGGGGCCTTCTATTGCTTCGGTGACCTATTGGTTAACTTATTTGTTGCCAAATTTGATACGCAATCGCTTGATTTACTTGCCACTAGAGAAATTGATGAATAGTACTATGGCGTTCTATTTTACATATTCAAATGCAGTTTTTTTTCAGAAGAGGAAGTTTTTGAGGAATCTGAATCGAATGCAATTTCAATTTCTATAACTCTATCCTTACTGATACTCAGAGAATCTGCGAGACTATCGAGAAGCATTCGCTCTTTGGTACTTATCTCGTTGTTTTCCATAGCTACTTTGTATGTTTTGAGGTACGTCACCTCAGAATCTGAATAAGCCGATACAATTAGTTTGCTAGAGTAACTTTCAACTATTCTCAATACGGGTTTTCTGACTATTAAGATGGTAGCTCCAAGAACTACCCCTCCAAGTATTCCGGGAAGAGGTAGAAGTCCCTCTACTGCTTCACTACCAATTAGGAAAAGCAACGCCCCCAATCCTGTTAATATGGCATTACCAAAAGTCTCTCTAAGACGTGCATCTATACCCAAAACTGTGTCTTTCAATGAAGCATGGACGAACATCATTGCCTCGAATGCAATTGGAATTGTAAGTAAATACCCGTTAACTGCCATGGAATATAGGAATAGTTTGCCCTGTACAGTTGGTTCTGCCATCATAACAGAGACCTGATCGACGAAGATATTCGGTCCATTAACAGGGTTGAGCATTGGAGTTATGAAGAAGATCATAGAGATGAATATTGTAGTTCCGATCACCTTTCCAAGGAAGCCTATGTATAGAGATCTTGATGTGAGCCTATTGCTGGAATTTTCGAATTTTCCATTAGAGAGTTCCTTCATTGAATAGCGCATTACAATTAGAGCGAATATCGAGACAAGGTAAGAAAGTAGAATTGCTATCCCTTGGAAATTGGCACCGTCTGCAACTTCCAATTCAAGTACCGACGTACAAGTCCCTATCGATACCAACATGTCATCTACTCTCGCAGTCTGAATTCCTTTCACCGTTACAACTTCTGGAGTCAAGCCGATAGCAGTACATTGGATGTAACTTATATCCGTAAGCGTATGGCTGGGATTCTGGACGTATACTTGGAATATCATGTACAAAACGGCACAAGACGCAGGCAGATACCAGGCATGTCTCTGAAAGATCGGTTTGCAGAGAAAACTCAATCTTTCTATTCGGAAGTATATTGGGAAGCAGATATACATCAGAAGCGAGATAATGTGAGCTGTTTGGAATATCTCAATCCTAAGTAGGAACGTATACTCATAGAGCCACCACCAGTCAAAAACTGTTGGAAAAATTGAAGGAATCATATAAGCCGCTTTTAGTCCTTCTGCGACCAGAAGAACTGCCATAAAGCGATTATCCATCTCTTTTGGTGCCGCCCTCCATACTAATATGCTAAGAGATATCATCCAAACTGTAGCAACAACAGACAACCATGCTGAGAAAATTACTGATAATCCGTACAATCCCTCTTGGGAGAATTCAGAGGAATAGTATTCAGCCAAACTGACCATATAATCATGCAATCACCGATTGTATATTATATTGATGGCCCCAATAAACCTTGATTTCTTATATATAAGTCGACATATAAAACCAAGTAACATTGCTTTTTTGCAATCAAGGATATCATTTTCCTATTACTCATTGGATTGGGTTTTCAAAGTAATATTATTTGTTATTATTTCGTCAGTTTACAGTTTGTAATATTGGGTCAAACGTTGATACTGTATCATCTAAAGAAAAGTCATCTTATCAACTGGTATGAGCACGCGTAACCATGGAATACTCAAACGACCTGTTTAGGGGGTTTGTTGTGGTGGCTAGTGTCCTCGTCATTATGTCCCTAGTTGCAAGCGCCATTGGAATCAATTCAGTTGAAATCGAAGGAGTTTCAGCGGTAATACTCTGTGCGGTTATTGCTCTAGGTGTTCAGTGGTTATCATGGGCACCTGCATCAATAAGGCAAACAGAACGATTCTTCGATATCACCGGGGGAGTGACTTATCTGGTAATTATCATATTCAGCCTATGGGCAGGTTCTAATTCAGAGCCTCCAAGCTCAAGAGAGTGGATAGTAAGTATCCTGGTTATCATCTGGTCTTTACGACTCTCAAGTTTCTTATTCTTGCGAATCCATCGCACTGGTAAAGATGGGCGTTTTGATGATTTGAAAACTTCCCCTGTACGATTCATAATTCCATGGACCTTACAGGGACTTTGGGTCTTCCTCACGATGAGTGTTGTTATAGTAATCAACAGCCAATCCGGACCGGCACCAAATCTTTCGATTTGGGATGGGATTGGACTCTCTATGTGGCTGATTGGATTCGGGATCGAGGTAGTAGCTGACAAACAGAAGACTGTGTTTAATTCTAAGCCAGAAAATAAAGAAAGGTGGATTGATGAGGGACTTTGGGCGCGCTCTCGTCACCCTAATTATCTAGGAGAAATTCTACTCTGGAGTGGAATCGGATTCTTTGGAGTATCGAGCTTTGAGGGACTGGAGATGTTGGCTTGGATCTCTCCTGTTTTCATCTACATACTCCTAACTCGAATCAGTGGAATTCCAATTCTAGATGAACGTGCGAAAGCCAAGTGGGGAGATAATCCAGACTATCAACAATATAGAGCAAACACCCCTGCTCTCATACCTATGATGAGAGTGCCCAGATCTTAAGAGGTCTAAATTAAACTCTATGAACAATATCAAGTCTAAGATTATTAATTAATGACGGTTAGCATTGTTATGAGTGATACTATCAAACTTGGGCGATTTGAAAAAATATCTAGAAACATATTACTTTCATCAAGTAAAATGCTCAAGGATGCTAAGATAGAATTGTTCCACGATGTTCATGGAAATGTGCTTGAAGTTGGAGCCGGAGTTGGTGTAAATGTCTTTTTTCTTAATAAGCCAGAAGTTACACATTGGAAAGCCATAGAGCCGGATCGTAAGTTGGCAGATGAATGTAAAATCGCTTTATCGGAAATGGGAGATAGAGCAACTGTATTCGATGGTTATCTTCACGAATTAGATGACCCACCAAATTCATATGATTGTATTATTTTTACAACTCTTCTATGTAGCGTACCCAATCCTGATGAGATAGTAAGAGATGCTCACAGACTGCTTAAACCGGGAGGGAAACTGTATCTAATCGAGCATGTTGGTGACAAACCTGGAATTAGGGCTGGAATACAAGTTATTGCCAAGGTTCCATGGAAGTTATTAACTGGTTGTAATTGTAGGAATAATCCAATATCTTCTCTTTCTCAAAAAGGATTGTGGGAAGGAATAGAGGGAGATGTAAGAATGATTCCTGCACCTCTTAGAGTAAAGAAATTCTCTCCGATGTTAGAACTCCTCAAACCCTTTGTAATGACTACTTTAACAAAAGCAAGTTAGTCGATTAACAAGAATTATTCTAATACCATATCACTATAAAATCGCATAACAATTATTCCAGTAATAATCAGTCCCATTCCAATAATTGCACCTAAATCCAAACGCTGACCGTAAGCGAACATTGAAATTAAAGCAATTCCAACTATACCTACTCCTGACCATATTGAATATGCAATACCTATGGGAATCTCATCCAATGATAATGTCAGTAGATAGAAAGAGGCACAATATCCGACTAAAACCACAATAGATGGTATGATATTAGTGAAATTATCTGTAGATTTTAGTGAAGCAGTGGCTATAATCTCAGATATAATTGCAAGACCAAGATATGGCCATCTGCCCATATTTTTCTTTGAGAATTGGTAGATATTATATCTTTCCCATTGATTCTAATTCTACAATTCTAGCTCTTAGGGAATTCGATATCGGTGTTGATTTTCCTGTTGAATAATTGCACATTACGCCACTTGCAGTCCCAGTTGCAACCAATCTACCTTCTTTTCTCGAGCTGGTGATTTTATAATGCATATCAAATGACGATTTACCTAATCTTGTAATCGTGGTATGTGCAACTACGGTATCAGGATAGACTACAGGAAAGAGAAAATCGGCCTTTATACCCGCAAGTATTGGCCCTATATTCTCTGATTCAAAAATTTCCATCATACCGCATCGATCGAAATATACCATCCTCACTGTCTCCATCCAAGTTAGGTATACAGTGTGATTGACGTGATTCAATGCGTCCATATCTCCCCATTGAACAGTGATTTCCGTCGAGATTGGCCATTTTCCAAGAGATTCTTCCATAACATGAATCAGGGGGGGGTCCTCTATTACATGTTCGTCAGAATATTCAATTCATGAGTGAGTCGTCTCCACTCAAGTTTATGGTCGTCCGATATATGTGATAATTGCAACAGTCACTAGTGCTCCAACAAAACCTATGATCAAATAATTGGGCCCCTCCTTCCATTTTGATGAGTCGAGAGGGTAGGCGTCAGCATTATTTCCGATTCCATCACCATCGTCATCTATCCACTCATCGATATCCATAGGGAAAGCATCCAGATTATCCCCTATTCCGTCTCCGTCAGTATCTATCCACTCAGATGGATTTACTGGAAATAAGTCAGCATTATCGCCTACACCATCACCATCTAGGTCACTCCATTCATTCGGATTTTCAATGAACACATCAGTATTATCGCCGACGCCGTCTCCATCCGTATCGTTCCATTCATGTCGATCTGTAGGGAAAGCATCCAGATTGTCTCCAATCAAGTCTCCGTCCGTATCATTCCATTCATGAGGATCTTCTGGGAAAACATCCCCTATATCGCCAAACCCGTCTCCATCTGTGTCATTCCATTCATGAGGATCTTCTGGGAAAACATCTCTTACATCGCCAAAACCGTCTCCATCCGTATCGTTCCATTCACTTGAATCCAAAGGATATTGATCTGATTCATTTGGATACTCGTCTCCATCGATATCTGCATCTAATGAGTTACAAGTCCCATCACCGTCCAAATCATCTGGCAAACTATCTACTGACCATTGGTCAGTACCACATAACTGTTCGTCTGCATCTGACCATCCATCATTATCATCATCAATATCTGCATTATCACCAATGCCATCCTCATCATTATCAGACCATTCAGAAGAGTTCTCTGGGAATATATCCTGATAGTCCAAATATCCATCATTATCATCATCAGTATCAACCAAGTCGCAAATCCCGTCCCCCTCAAGGTCTGAAGGTATAGAGAGATTATCTAGCCAATCAGTCACGCAATCGAATTCATCCAGGTTGATCCATCCATCATTATCCGCATCTGGGTCTAATTCGTCACACAATCCATCAGAATCAGTATCCATGAACAAGGTTACATTCAATGGATTACAATCGTCCATATCGGAGATGTCATCATTGTCAGTATCCCATCTGAGAGAGTCTGTTCCCATGCTTGCCTCTTCTGAGTCTGTCAAACCGTCGTTATCATCATCTATGTCTGTATTGTCACCAATACCGTCCTCATCATTATCCGACCACTCATGAGAATTATATACGAAAGCATCAATATCGTCTCGATAGCCATCGCCATCCGAGTCCCTTACGAAACCTGAAAGAGCCCAAGATAGAGTCATCTCTGCCCACTCAGGATCATTCAGAGATGGTACGTGAGAACCATTGTTAATCCTCCAGTGTGCAACCCTGTTCCCATCGGAACAATTGAGATTTTCATATGAGTCCGTTTCGTTTATGCCATCTGAGTTGATGACATCTATATTACCTAGGAAAGTCATGTAGGAATCGCATCCAGAGCGATTAGCCCAATGGTCAACTGTTTCCATTGCCGAAGGATATGTGCTGCCACCAATTGAACCTCCATGATACTGTATCACTCCATCTGCCGTAGAGTGCACATGTAGAATATTAGGGCGACCAAAGTCTGGGCACTCATATTCGAAGTTGTCCCAGGTTGCCCCATTCAGAGATACTATCGAACGGATCGAATTACCCGAATCACATGCCATCCGATGAGACATGAAGCCCCCATTAGATAGCCCCATAATTACCACTCCTTCTGGATCAGCACCATAGTTCTGGACGGCTTCCTCGATGAGATCCTCCAAGTAACCCACATCATCCACATTAGAATTGAAGTTATTGCAACAAGCATCGGTGGCGTTCCACCACCTTTGTAGGAACCAATTTACCGTCCCATCAGGAGATAATAGTAGGTGTTCATTCTGATGCACACTATCGTATAGCCCCATATAATTAGAATTCCCTGAGCCCCATCCACTATAGCCATGCAAAGATACAACCAGCGGCAGAGGGCGAGCGTAGTCATGTCCACCCGGCATTACAAGGGTCGTGCTCCTGTCTGTGGAACCAATAGTAGCATAGGTATGATTATCAGTATACGTTATTGATCCCTCATAGTCAGTTTCACGACGATCAGGAACTTCTTCCAAATTCGACTGACCAATATCTAGAAACGACTGATTTAACATCAGCAACGTAAGAAGAATCACTGATGCAGTACGCCTTCGCATGTCTATAGAAGCATGGTACGCTCTTTCAAACTGCCTCATACATGTAACATGTATACATTAAAAGTGGAATAACCATAATTCCAATAATTTAACTCGAGCAGGAAAGCATTGAACAACCAACTCTATGTCGAGCCCATTCTGGACGTTTCTTGAACCATTTATCTTCATAATCAGATTGTTCTTCGTAAGGTTTTTTTAATAATTCATGGATTTCCATTGCAACCGAATAGTCTTCTTTTTCTGCTGCATCGATAGCTAATTGGGCCATCCAATTTCTCAGAACATACTTTGGATTAGCCTGTCTCATTTTTTCTTGATTAGGCTTTCCATTTACTCTTTTCCACCACTTATTAAGCCAGTCATTCCATTCATGTTCTGGGATTGTGGCTTCGTCATAGAATGCATATCTAAGAGAATTGATATCGGGGCTCTTAATTGAAGATAATATTCTGAAAAATATCGTCATATCTGTCTCAACACTTTGTAGAATTGATGTTAGTTCTGTAATTAGTTTTAAATCTCCCTCACTGAATTTATCCAAACCGAGTTTTTGTGCCCACATATTATTATTGTATTTTTGGAAGGTTTCATAGTAGAATTCTAGAGCTTCATACAACTTTTTTGGTTCTTCCATTAAGGGTGCTATAGATTCTAACAAGCGTGCAAAATTCCAAGCTCCGACTTGTGCTTGGTGGCCGAACCTATATCTTTTACTTCCAGCATCGGTAGTATTTGGCGTCCAATCAGGATTGAAGTCTTCTACCCATCCATATGGCCCATAATCAATAGTTAATCCATGAATGGACATATTATCAGTGTTCATAACACCATGAACAAAACCTATTCGCATCCAATTGGCAATCATTAATGCAGTTCCATCTGCTACTCTCTTTAGCCATTCAATTAAACCTTCATCAGTATCAGATAAATTATCGGGAAAATGATTGGACACTGTATGATCTACAAGACTTCTGAGAGTCTCATAGTCTTCTGATATTGTATGAATCTGAAAACTTCCAAACCGAATAAAACTTTGAGATATTCTACAAACTACCGCTCCAGGCTCAGGTGCAGGCCTTCCATCGTACAACATATCACGTACAACATCTTCTCCTGTTGTTACCAATGATAATGCGCGTGTTGTTGGAACACCAAGATGATGCATGGCCTCACTACATAGAAACTCGCGTATAGAGGAGCGGAGTACTGCTTTTCCATCTGAAAAACGTGAATAAGGAGTAGATCCTGAGCCTTTGAGTTGCAATTCTAATATCTTTCCACCAGTATCTACTTCACCCAAAGTAATAGCTCTACCATCACCAAGTTGACCAGCCCAATTTCCAAATTGATGGCCTCCATAACGTTGTGCATAAGGATCCATTCCCTTGGTTATTTCTTTACCACCGAGTATTCTATCTTCTCCAGCTTCTATTCCTAATTCATCAGCCATCTCATTTGACCACAGTCTAAGAACGGGATTCGATGTAGGTGTTGGATTTACTCTTGACCAGCATGCCCCAGGGACTTGCCTAGATGTGCCACCAATCACTTCATCACCGGGAGTTTCATCAAGAAATCGACTAACCCAATCTAATGATCTCAGCGACTTCTTTTCCATGTACGCCTGTCATAGACTATCCAAATGAAGTTGTGCTTATTTGAATTAATTAATATACCACATTAAGAGTAAATTAATCTCCCTTCCATTCCACCTGCTACCTCAATAACTTGGCCTGTAATATGGCCTGAAATAATATCTGAAGAAAGAGTCAGACAAACTCTTGCTACATCTTCTGGCGTTGCTAATTTCTTGAGAGCCATTGTTGCAGTAGCAAGATTTACTGTATTGTCATCAATTCCTTGTTCTACTTTTTTAGGAGTTATTGTCCATCCCGGTGCAACAGCATTCACTCTAATATTACCAATTGTGGCTACTTCATTCTTTAAACTCATCAGAAGTCCAGAAGTTATTGCTCCTTTTGCAGCAGCATAATCAGAATGTCCCGCTTCTCCATATATTCCTGCGGTAGATCCGATAAGTACCAGAGATCCTGTGCCACTCTTTTTTGCATTCAATAAAAATTCTCTGGCTGTATTTACTGTAACGTTCAAATTATTTTGTACAGTAGATTTCCACCTATCAATATCCATTTCCCAAAGAGGAGTTGGTTCTGGAGGATAATACCCTGCATTTGCAATACAAATATCTATTTTACCATATTTTGAATTTATTAATTCAAACATATTAGCAGTTTCACTTTCAATGCATAAATTTGCCCTTACCGCAATTCCACCAATCTCATCTGCTAGTAGATTAGCATCTTCTTCTGAATTATTATAATGAATTACTACATTAGCTCCTTCAGCTGCAAATCCTTTACAAATTGCCTGACCGATGCCTCCAGCTCCACCAGTAACTAAAACAACAGAATCTTTAACCCCTATATCCATCAATTAATCGACTGAGTATTTCTACTTAGTATGCTCGGAATCACAAAGTTGGAGTAACTAATTCTCATATACCCAAAAATGAGTATTCATAAGTAGGCATGATGTCTTAGTAATATGAGAGCGATACCTACTGATTTAGGGGTAGCTGCATGCGTTGTAAAAGATAGTAAGATATTACTTGTGAAAGAATCTAGAGGTTCAAAGGCCGGTTTCTGGGGTATGCCCAAAGGTGCCGTTGATCAAGGAGAGTCTCCAGCTAAAGCCGTACTTCGTGAATTGAGAGAAGAGTGTGGTATTGGCGGGAAAGTGTTAGGACTAATCGCCATTAGAGAAAGGGTCAATAATGGCATACCAGGTATTTTTATCGCTTATTCTGTAACAATTGATGAATATGAAATTAAGATTGATCCTAATGAGATTTCCGAATATGGATGGTTTAGTATATCTGAATTTGATAACATTAAATGGATAAGTCAAGCAATGAGAGATATTGCTAGCAGTTCATTAGATGGTAAGATTTTAAATTTGACAGACTATTCAAGTGAGAGAAAGGAACATTATTTTGTTTTTTCTTAACTACATTTATTCAAAATGTGATTCCCATTTTTTCCGCCATTGGAGGCATTTCCCCGGTTTTAGCATAATAAAATAATGAGGCACGATTCACAGAATCTACAGTTGTGAAAAATAGTGTTACAAAGCCAAATATAAAAATAAATAATATTACTCCGGTAATAATTCCATAATCTCCTAAGAAAAATAATGGTGAACACATAAGTATAACCAACATACTAACAAAGAATTGTATTATTCCGATGCCCCCTGTTGCTCCTGCGTTCTCTCCCCAAGTTGATTTGAACAAATGAGGACTCTTCTTCATACTGTCAAAAACACCATTTTTATCTAAAACCATACTAGGTACTACAAAGAATGTTAGCATCCACCATGCTGTTCCTAGAATGAAGCTGGCTATCATAGCAACTACAGCCAAGGGAGATTTTTGATTTTGTGCTGTTGACTCCAATATTTTTAGAATTACTCCTACTGTGCCAGAAATTAGTCCCCAAGCAAATATACTTGGTAGACATTTCATGGCTTGATTTATTCCATATGAAAAACTAGGATTAGAGCCACTTGATAATCTTTCATGAGCACTAGCTATTATTGCTGAATTCCAAAATACCGTGATAATAGAAACGAGCATGTAGCCTAAGAAAACAAGAGCCAAGGTTGCAATAGCGACTGCATCTTCTTCGGCCCCAGGGTTGTCTGAGGAGTCGAATAGTACATCGATACCAAAAGTTCCCGATATAATAGCTATAGAAACTCCTAATGACAAAATCATAGAAAAAAATGTGTAAATAATTAATTCGGGATCTGCACGTACAACAGACATCCCTAATTTAGTCATCTTCCAGCCTCTTCCCAATCTACTCCAAAAACTCAAATTTTGGGTTGTATCCATACTCTGCATAATTATTTGGAAATCGTTTTTAATGTTAATTATTCCTACGTTAATAGAAATTGAATGATGTTATTGCTGGTTATTCTTCTTCATGAAGAGAGATGGGAATATTCTTTTTGCTATCATTTTGAAAGTTTGTTAACATTAAGAATATCATTAAAATTGGCATTAAAAGAATGATTACACCAATAAGATCAGAGTTGGTAAAAATACTTGGTAATGTTAGTGATGGTCCTATTATCAAGCCAATAATAAACATAGCAATTAGTAATAATACTATGTTAAAATCATTACGTGTCAATTTTAATTTTCCATCATTAAATGGTCCTCTTTGATATATTATACTAAGAATTAAGATTAAGGAGATAATTAAAATAAGTAATGGAATTGTAAAAATTCCTTCTTCGGCAAGTGATTCAGAATTAGTCTCCAAATTCAAAATAATTTGAGTACATAATGCAATTATTACAATAGTTAAAAGTCCAACTATTGCAAATATTTTTTGATTTTGACTATTATTCATAAATATCCATCCATTTTAACTAATTCAACCCTTTTTCCCATTCCATCACGTACACGCCTAACTAATCCATCTCGTTCCATACTAGATAGTAATCTACTAGCTTTGGAGTTTGTAAATCCTCCCTGGCGCACTAATTCTGCTTGCCACATTTTATTATCATTCGACTGAAGTATTGTGACTACAGTTCTTTCTGCTGAAGATAATAAAGGTAATTTTTTTGCTTCATTAGGGATATTCGATTCTTGACTTTTAGGTCCCGATTCTGTTGGGTTGTTATTTAGTAACCAAGTCATAGAAATTCCAATAAGTACACCTATACTTGTAAGAAATAATGAATAAATAAGGTATGGAACTATATTATCAAAAGATGTTGAAGATAATGTAAAGGGTACTAAAATTAAAAGAATAAACATAAATAATGCCATTCCCAAAGTTAACTTAGCAATTTGCTCCATAGAATTTGATGAATTGTATTTTTCATCATCAACCATGACTACACGAAACCTAATTATAATTCAAATGTTGGGTGACTATGTGTAATAATCACCCAACATTTTCCTATGAGAATTATTTTTAATAACATACTTGACGATCGTCGGACCATGTTCCGCCGCTCGCTTCACAACTTTCTTGTGATGAATTGTCGTCATCAGAATCATCTTGTTCTGATTCTTCTCTATCTGCTTCGGAGTTTTCACAAGCTTTTTCTGTGCAGGACCAATTTCCACTATCGCATATACATTCATTACAACCATCTGAACTTATTCTCTGCTCTCCATCGAGACAATCTTTATCAGAACAATCTTCTTTTGAAGACCAATCACAATATGACTTATCCTCTTCAATAATCCAAGATCCTTCACGTGATTCACAGATTTCTTGTGTTACATCGAATTTTCTAAAATCGGAACGCTCTAACTCTTCACGATCTACTGGTTCTGTGATTTCCATATCATCAGATCTTAAGTTATCACTAATTCTTGATATCAAGCCTCTTGGGGATCTAATATCTGCTTCTTTACCGTCTCGAGAACAATCCTCGCCTTCATAGCATTCTTGATAGTCAGCATGGCGATTAGCCATCTCTTCTCCTATTTTATTTAGAATCGAGTTAAATGTATGGCGCTCATCATTAGTGACTGCTAATCCGGCACAATCACTGTTGGAAATACAATATGAAATTGCGATTGCTCCATTTTCAACCATGCTCATTTTATCTGTAAGTTCTTTTTCACCGAAATCTTTCCATTCATGGTTTTTATGGGTGTCTTTCATTTCCTTTTCTCTTGATTCCCGATTTAAAGGCGTTTCACCTTCTCTAACCATTAAATCCCAATCTGGCTTTTCAGCTTCCCAATCAGCTTTCTTTTCTTCCCAGTCTGGCTTTTCAGCTTCCCAATCAGCTTTCTTTTCTTCCCAGTCTTCCATATCTAAATTTACTTCCTTCATCATAGGTTTTGCTCGAGAATCCATTGAAAATAACATTTCAGTAAGTACTTCAGAGTCAGCATCGCAATCTATGTTATCGATACAAAATTGATATGCTGTTGTTAATACTTTATTTGCTTCTACTCTTTTCTCCAGATGTATTTCTCTATCTTCTTCTGAAATATCTAATCTATCAGAAAGAAAGGACTGGAGTTTTCCTTTTAGCCCTTTGTCATTCTTCTCTATTTTATCCCAAGTAGCATCACCAACTGCATCATCAACTACTCCTGCATATGGGCTATCTTCGGCATATCTTGGCTCAACAAGATCGTCTACACTTGTGCTTACTGACGCGCCTGCTAAAAGTGAAATAACGGCTAATGCCAATATTACACTTAGTGATCTTTTTTGTCGATTAATATTGTTCATCTCTGGTTTCATTTTTGGACACCTTAGTTATCCCTAAGTTGCAAAACCATATCAAAATGTTCAATAAATGCTCAAAAATCGATGAAAAAACATGCAAAACAATCATTTCTACATATGTCATGTATGGCGGACCCACCGCGATTTGAACACGGGTTAAAGGCTCCGCAAGCCCCTGTGATATCCAGGCTACACTATGGGTCCAATAATGGACCGAAGGGTAACTTCTGTTTAATCTCAACGGTTTCAATAGATGTATATTAATTTAAATTCTAAATAAAATAATCTTATCATATTATTCATCAATATATCAAAATCTAAATTAACATTACATGCTGCTTGAGGTATATGGGAGCAATTGGTGATCTTGTTGGTTTGGTTCTATTTGGAGCAGATATTCGCCCCAACCAAAGATCTAAGAGTTCAATTTGGAAGATTTTTATGAGGATTGCCTATTATTCAGTTGTATTATTGGCCATAATTTTCTTGTTTGCACCCACGATACTTGGTATTTTAGAATCTTAAATATGTTTAATATTTTTAATTATCGTTAGAAATAAGGGTCAGTATGATATATTACTCCTTACTCCAATTTCTATGACTATAGAGAATCAGTTCGTAGTAGGCGTTATTGGAGTTGGTAATATGGGCTCTGCATTGGTGCGAGGAATAGTAAATAAGAGTGGTATTGAAGCCAAATCAATTATCATTTGTGACGTGGATAAAGTAAAAGTCGAATCTTTATGTAGGGATTTGGGTGTGATAGATGGTATTGATGCTAATAATACCTCAAAATTAGCTGATTTAGTTATTTTAGCATCGAAGCCACAGAATATGTCGACTTTGCTTAAGGAAATCTCAAAATCAATAAAGTCTAATCAGACTGTAATGAGTATTGCAGCTGGTATAACTACCAATTCTATTGAAAGGGTACTTTTTGGAGATATACCTATTGTCCGTGTAATGCCCAATCTTCCTGCTGTGGTTGGAGAAGGTATGAGCATATATTGTGGAGGTACTCATGTAGGTAATACTGACTTCGAAAGGGTAAGAAATGTATTAGATGCGGTTGGTATTTGTTTACACGCTCCTGAAGACTTAATGGATGCAGTTACTGCACTAAGTGGAACTGGTCCTGCATATGTTTTTCATACAATAGAAGTAATGATAGAAAGTGGAATTGAAATGGGTATGTCTAGAGTTGTGGCAGAAAAACTGGTTTTACAGACAGTATTTGGTTCTGCTTTACTTGCTATGAAATCCGAACTGAATCCAACGGATCTTCGAAAAGAGGTTACATCCAAAGGAGGGACTACAGATGCTGCAATAAGCCATCTTAAAGAGAATAATTATACAAAAATTGTAATTGAAGCTATTCTCAAAGCTAAGAATAGGTCAAGAGAGCTTGGAGATCTAAATTGATTTAGTAAATAAAATTAGAAACCAATGAACCATGCAAAGCTGAATAATAATAGAGCAATTAGAGCCACTATTCCCCAGGAAAGAAGTCCATATGCTAGTGGTTTCCTATCTGTTCTGATGCTCCAAATAGTTCCTCCTATAATTGTTACAGGCCATATTAAACAAGCTGAAAATATAGTAGTACCATTCATCTCAGGGCCACTATTATCCCAATAATATACAGAAAAAGTTGGCGGAGGAAGATTATCTCCAACAGCAACTACTACTTTATTTTCAATTACTCTGATATATACGCTTGGATCATCGTAAACATCTTGCATATCGGAATGGGAGTTTGATTCATACCATAGATTACCTGAATCATCTTGAGTTTCTCTTTGATCTATATTATCATAATATCCTGAGATATAAGTCATCCAATCTAATGAGCCGGGATTAGAAGACTCAATATTCAAATCCCAAAAAGAAGTTGTTCCATAATTATTATCAAAATTCGAAGACATGGTAAAAATATAAACTTCAAAAGTCTGGTCGTTAATAGTAACGCTATCTCCATTATCTATATTTGAGGAGTTTATTTCTCTAAATAAACCAAAATCTGCAATTGTTAATATTAGTGTACTGATTATACTGAGAATTATAGGAATTAGGATCAGACCTATCAAAAACCAAGCCCAAGAAGGTGTTTGTGATATTTCTTCAATATTGTTATTTCCCCAAAATCTTATATTTTTATTTTCTTTATTTTTATTAATACTTCCTGAAAGAATATTTTCTGCTTTTGCAGGTCCACCTATAAATATTGAAGATGGTTGATCAGATGGAAGATTTTTCTCTTCTTTATCTCCTTCCATATAGTATGTCGCAAATATGATTAGACATGATTGTTTGCACTTATATATTATGAAAAGGAATATTTAATTCTAAAAACGGATAAAATACTATCATACATAAAAACATATATAATCAAATTTATTTAATAAAATGTTAAGTACTCATAATAATGCCTTTATTCATGTCTAATGAAAGTGACACAAGCCTAACGCCGTACATGTTGATAGCAGGACCGATACTCCTAATGGGAGCATTTATTCTCTGGCCAGCAGCAGATTATGTAGGTACACGAGGTACCGATTCTCTGGCACAAGAAGCAGATACACTGATGCCTTTACTAATTGCTGCATCATTAGGAACAATGGTAATGTTTGGAGGATTATATTTGTTAAATTCAGAAATGATGGCAAATGCAGATGGCATGAACAAACAATTACTTACAGTAGGTAGTATGCTAATTATTGCTTCATTAGTAGCTTTTATCATGGGCATGGGCAGTAATGTCAGTGTAATAAATGCAGAAAATACAGATATTGATGCTGTTGATCCAGTAGGTACATATGAAACTGAAGCGGATCAAAAAGACTCACAACAAAATTACTTTGATGCTGGCTCTACTGCTTGGCAAATGTCTCCTGTAACATGGGGTCTAGCTATGATTATAATTGGCTTTGTGGCTTTCTCTTCTCAGCGCCCTGAGGGTGCCATGGGATTCGTACTTCCGAGTTTGATGGCTGTAGGTACAGCCTTCCTTGCGGCTCCAATACTCAATGAACCAAGTTTCTTCAATTTAATGTTCCCAGTTGTAATGATTTTTCACATAATCATTGGTGGACTATTGTTGTCAGGAAATCTAGCAGTTCCAGGGTCTGAATAATTAATTCATAAATTTATTCAGGCATAAGATAATTTGTTACCTTGTTGTACAATTTTCTTCTTGGAATTAGAGATTAACCATTTTGGAAATCCTCCAGTTTTGGAGTATCCTAAGATTTCACGTAAGTCTTCAGACCAACCTGCTTTCCATTCATGTATATTCTCATCTAAGCCCAATATTGGTCGAGCTAGTTCTGATTGGATATGTGATGCAACGACTGCATTACCTGAGGATAAGAGGCTATTAACCACAGTATTAACTATTTCAAGATTCGATTTTATTTGTTGTTGTTTAGTTTTTGGTTTATCTTGTGATTTTTTAAGATTAGTGAATTCTCTTTTCCTTACATATCTTTCTAATTCTGCAACATTAGTGTTTAATTTCTGAATAGCGGTGAATATTCGATCAAGAGTAATTTGTTCTTTATTTTGTTTTCTAGTTACTTGTTTCTTTTTCAAACTTGGAAGAATGAATTTATTGTTAACAAATTTGAAATCTCTTAATGTACGTTTATTGATGTCTTTCCAATCTCTATCTTGATATTCCTTCATTTCGTTTCTAAATTTGTCATGTGTAACTATCAAAGCATTTTCAGCAACTGCATAATCGACCCAATAAATGTCTTCTTTATCTGCGGCAATTAAATGTAATTTATCTTGTTCTATCAGATTATCTAGAATGTTGACATCCCCGACTGTTGTATTGGATTTACTTTTGGCTAATGATACAGCATATTTATAGGTTGATTCTTTTAAAAAAGCGGTTACTTTCCACCCTTTTTTTTCACAGAACGATATACAGTCTTTGAGTCTTTCTGGCCGAGATTGGACTCTTGGTTGACCTTTTTCATCTTTCATTTCAATTCCAGTGTCATTGTGGAGAATATTTGCTGCATCAATGACAATTTTTTCATATTTATCTTTCATAATTTCACTTACCTTTTTTTAATTCCTGAATAAGAATTGCTAATGCTAAACCACCTGCTGCACCGATTGTACCTGCTAAAATTGCAGAAGAAAATACTTCAGAAGAATTAGACTTGGATGACTTTTTCTTTAGTAATTTAAGTTGATAAGCTACCGAAGATTTGGATAATCCAACAATTTTTGCAATCTCTTCCAAAGAGTGGCCTGTACCTCTAAGTTGAACAATCTGTGCAATTTGTTCTTTAGTAGCCATAATATTCCTAGGAACATTTCCTAATTAAATGTTTATATTAAGACTATTTCCTAAAAATAGTCATTATTTAGGAAATAAACTTAATGATAAGTTTAATTCTAACTGCTAATATGACTAACCATGAGAGTAGTTGCAATCTCGTTAGCCATTGTAATAATAACGGTGTCATTAGGGGGTTGTACTCAATCAACAACAGGAAAAATAGATGCTAGTTATTGTGTGAATGAATACAATACTGTTGATGCTGATGAGTTATCAAACAACTCTTTTTTTGAAAAATGTGCAAAAATAGATCTGGTACTAATCTTAAATGATGAGGAAGTAATTAATGGATCTTCTTTTGTTGGATTAGATGCCGCTAAAACTGATATAATCATCATTCAAATAAATGAAACTGCATCAATTATGATGAATTTTGATATTCAAACAAATTCTAATTTCAATATCATTTCATTAAATCAATCTGAATATGTAAAATATATTGCAGAAGATGAATATGACGATATTGAAAATCTCAGTGGCACATGTTTGAATAGTTGTTCATATGAAACAGAACTATTTGCAGATTATTATTATCTAATATTAAACTTGGATGAATAGTTGATATAGAATACTTATTAATAAAAAATAGAAATGCAGGGAAAAGAAACATATATGATGTAAATTTAATTTCGGCTATGAACAAAAAGCTTACACTTTTAACAACAATTATGCTTATTTCTGTTTCTTTAACTGGATGTACTGGAGAGGATGAGGATAAAATAGATCAACTTGAGATAAATATTCAAGATAATCAATTTATGATGAATGAATTAAATTTAACTGTAGAAGGATTACAAGGGAATGTTGACCAATTAAATTTAACAATAGTTGAACTAGAGGCCGAAATTGTAACTCATCTACTGCGAATTTCTGAATATGAATCATCCATAACTTCACTAAACAATCAGAACAAAACTAATACAGGATTGATTAATCAATTATCTCTAAATATTACAAATCTAGAATTAATAATAACTGAATTGGGGGTACAGATAATTTCTCTTCAAGATGCTAAGACAGTTTTAGAAGTTCAAATTGGAATTTTAGAAAACGCTAAGTCAGAACTAGAGAATCAAGTATCTTCACTTTCTTCAACCAATCAGAATTTGAATACAGAGAATCAGAATTTGAATA
>CEOP01025336.1_pt1 | contig 31700 bp, 27 predicted proteins | sample 361301 | NCBI WGS metagenome assembly CEOP01 (sample SAMEA2619548, study PRJEB7988) | marine metagenome | biome: marine biome (ENVO:00000447); feature: deep chlorophyll maximum layer (ENVO:xxxxxxxx); material: "saline water (ENVO:00002010), including plankton (ENVO:xxxxxxxx)" | depth 55 m
ATGGTTAATACAAATGATATTGCAGGTGAGCAGTGTATTGATAATATCATTGTATCTGATACAGATGGTAATTTAGTTCAATCATCATCAGGCGAATGTACATATTTATTATTAGAAGAAGAATGTACTAATTGTGATGATGAGTTAGCATGTAATTTTGGTGCAGACGCGTCATGTGAATATCCAGAAGATAATTTTGACTGCGATGGAAATTGTATTGTTGAAGAAGATTGTAATGGTGATTGTGGTGGTGATGCAATATTTGATGATTGCGGAGTATGTGGTGGTGATGGAACTTCATGCGACTCAAATAATTTCTTTGATATTCCAAATTCGACTGGTATTAATCACTTAGTAGTCATTGAAAATGTTCTTGGGCTTGAAGATGGTGATGAGATTGGTATTTTTGATACTAATGGGCTTATAAGTTCTGACGATTGTACAGATGAGTATGGCGAACTACTTGTAGGTGCTGGTATTTATGATGGGTCTCAGATGGAAATAGTGGGCGTAGGTTCATTAGATTTTTGTGACTTCCCAGACGGCTATCAGTTATCAGGATGGGTAGAAGATAACCCAATCATGATTAAAATTTATGATGCATCTCAAGATTATGAGTATGTTTTAAATGATATTAACTACGAATCTGGTGGACAGTGGAATGAACAGTTTTCAACTATCATGGAGCTTGATGCTAATATTTATGGTTGTACAGATCCAGAAGCTGGAAATTATAATCAGTATGCAACTGTTGATGACAATTCTTGTATATACATTGTAACACAACAATTAGATATGGATGGTGTAATCTTAAATAACATTTCATTAAATGTTCAACCAGGAAATCCAGATGTAGAATCATTATTTGCAAATCATGATGTCATGTTTATTGCAAATCAAGATGGACAGTTTTACGTTCCTGAAAATGATGTTAATACAATTGGAGATTGGGATTTAAGTAAGGGTTACCATGTATTATTAAATGGTTTTGATAATCAAATGCTACAGGTTGAAGGTTATCCTGTTGACTTAGATAATACGACAATTAGATTAGAGCCATTTAGATTAAATAATATTTCATTTCCACTTCATCAACCTATATCAGCGGCAGATTTAGTAGAAGGGTTGCCTGTTATTTTCTGTACTGATGATCAAGGACACTACTATATACCAGGTTCAGGCTTTAATACGATTGATGAGTCAGGTGGTATGTTACCAGGCAAAGGTTATCAAGTTTTAATCGCAGGATCTGAAGCACTTGAATTTACTTATAGTGAGCCAAGTAGTGATAATTTAGGAAGAAATTTAGCAATAGTAGGTTCATCTGATAATTATACAATTACAAGAACAGGTTTATCACACCCTATGGTTATTAATCAAATTACAGGCAGTGTATCTGAAGGCGATGAACTAGTAGCTTATGCTAATGGTGTACCAGTAGGTGTGATTCCAGTTAACGTAGAAGGTTCAACATTATTAGTGGCATGGAAATCATTGTATGAATATGATTTAGATACTGATGGCTACCGTGATGGTGATGAGATAGAACTAAGATTGTATAGTAAAGAATACAATCAAGAGTATAGAGTGATGACATATTTTAATGTAGATACGTATGGAGAGTCTCCAATTACAATTGGAAGCATTCATGTATTAAATGAGCTTGCAGTTCCAGCTGAATTTGGATTATCACAAAACTATCCAAATCCATTTAATCCGACAACAACGATAGATATCAATGTAGCTACTGATAGTTACATAATGTTAAATGTGTATGATATTAATGGACGTATAATATCAACACTTGCGGATGATAGTTATGATGCTGGATATCACTCATTCATTTGGAATGGGTTAGACCAGTATGGAAATAAAGTATCAGCTGGTATTTATTTCTACAGTTTACAAACTAAAGAAATGACGCTCACTAAAAAAATGATTTTAATGAAATAGATTTAAATTTAAATAGTGATTTTTAAAAGGGGTTTCAATTTTGAAGCCCCTTTTTTATTATTTTGCTAACCAATTAAAACTTCATTAAATTTTAATAACTTTATTAATTAGGACTCTATGACTTATAGAAATATGAATACTATCCCATTAGGGACAAAATTAAAATTAAAAAAAACTGGCGAAACTGTAACATTGATTGATATTTTTCATTATCCTACGACATTTAAAGTGCAATATGAAAATGGACAATTTGATAATGTTCGAACCCATGCAGTAGAATTTTTTGATGAATAATGTTTAGTAAAATTACAAAACTAACATGGATGATTCGTTTGTTTGGTTTGACCAAAGTAGCAATGATAGCTTATTGTAGGCCTAGTGTAATTTTACTTAATGAATCAACTTTGGAAATTAAAATACCTTTAAATCGCAGAACACGAAATCATATTAAGAGTATGTATTTTGGTGCTTTATCTGTAGGTGCGGATATTACGGGTGGTTTTCTTGCCTTGCCTCCAATACAAAAATCAAAAAGGAAAATAGTTTTAGTATTTAAAGATTTTAATGCTAAATTTTTAAAACGTGCTGAATCTGATGTGCATTTTATTTGTAAAGATGGTAAAGCAGTGAAAGATCTAGTTGATCTTGCAATTAAAACACAAGAGCGTCAAAACTATAAATTAAACATTATTGCTACAACTCCTAAAATTTCTGATGATATAGTTGCTGAATTTGAGTTAACTTTATCCATAAAGGATTACACAAACCGCTAGGGAGATATTTAATTAACACCAATAGACAATCTGCTGACTTTCAGGATTTAATGCAATATCGTGTGCATGAAATTTTATTAATAGCCAGTAATTACGATTCTTATATTCTTGAAGAAGATGGAAGACTTACCGAACAAATTTTAACTGAGTATATAGGTATGAATCTTAGTTATGCACCAAGGTTATCAAATGTATCTACAGCAGAAGATGCTATGAAAATGTTGGATCAAAGATCCTTTGATTTAATTATTGTAATGTTAAGGATTTCTGATATGAATCCTATAAAGCTCTCAAAAAAAATTAAAAAAGCTTATCCTCAAAAACCAATTATTTTATTAGCATTTGATGAATCCGAATTAAATCATCTACCAAAAAATTATTCCAAAACAATAGATAATATATTTGTCTGGTCTGGAAATTCATCTGTATTTCCAGCTATTATAAAATATATTGAAGATAAAGTCAATGTAGAAAGAGATACTCAAAAAGGGGATGTGCGTTCAATAATTGTTGTTGAAGATACCCCAAGATATTATTCAAGTATTTTACCTATGCTATATAAATTAATTGTATATCATACTAAGCAACTTATAGATAATAGTTTAGATGATACTCAAAAATTATTACATTTACGTAAACGACCTAAAATTTTATTGGCTCAAAATTTTGAACAAGCAGTTAGCTATTTTGATATGTATAAAAATAATTTATTAGGGATTATATCTGATATAAGATTTCCTAAAGAAAATAAAAAAGATTCAAAAGCAGGAATATATTTTTCAGAATATGTACAATCAATAGATGAAGGCGTGCCAATTATATTACAAACTACTGAATCATCTGTTTCAAGTGATGTTTCCCATATAAGTGATTTATTATTAAATAAAAATTCCACCACACTTTATTATGACTTAAAAGAATTAATTATTAAAAATTTTGGCTTTGGAAATTTTATATTTAAAAGAATTAATAAAAATTCAAACAAAATAGAAGCAACTAATATTGAAGAATTATTAATTGGTATTAAAGAAGTTTCAAATGAATCATTAGTATATCATGCATCAAGAAATCATTTTTCTAATTGGCTTTCTGTTAGAGGTGAATTTAATCTTGCAAATAATTTCAGAAAATTAAAAACATCTCATTTTGATAATATTAAAGATAGAAGATCCTATCATATTGAGTTACTTGAGAATGCATTATTAAATAGAAAAGAAAAATTCAAATTAGTTCAATTTAAAAAAGAAACTTATGAACGTTCAAATTTTTTAAGAATTGGAAAAGGTTCTTTAGGTGGTAAAGCTAGAGGATTAGCTTTTTTAAATGAAAACATATATAAAAATAATATTATAAATGAATTTCCTACAATTGATTTGAAAGTACCTAGAACAGCAGTGATTTCTACTGATTCATTTGATTTGTTTATGGATGAAAATAATTTATGGGAAATTGCATTAAATAATAATAATAATGATGATATTATTAATCATTTTTTAAAAGCTAGGTTATCAAAAGAACTAATTAAATCGATAAAATCATTTTTAAAAACTATTAGTACACCTTTGGCAGTCAGGTCATCTGGTTTGTTAGAAGATTCTCAATATCAGCCTCTAGCTGGAATGTATTCTACTTTTATGTTACCAAATTCATCAGATAGTGAAAAAGAAAGATTAAGCCAGGTATGTGAAGCAATTAAAAGAATATATGCGTCAACTTTTTTTAAGGCACCTAAAACATTGTTATCACAGTTTGTGCAGCATCACGAAGAAGAAAAAATGGCTATTATTATTATGGAAATGACTGGTAAAAATCATACTGAAAAATTTTACCCTTCATTTAGTGGCGTTGCTCAAAGTTATAATTATTATCCTGTATCTCATATGAAACGAAATCAGGGCATTGCTTTTGTAGCATTAGGTTTAGGTAAAACAATAGCTGAAGGAAAAAAATCTTTAAGATTTTCACCTTATTATCCAGATATTATTTCTCAATATTATTCTAGTGGCACTTTGCTTGAAAATTCTCAAAATGAATTTTATGCACTTAATTTAAATAAAGGTATAAATCCAATGGATAATGGTGAAGAACATAATTTATGTTTATACAATCTTGATATAGCTGAAAAAGATGGAGAATTAAAATATTTAGCATCAGTTTTAGATACCAATGATAATGTATTAAGGGACTCATTATTAAGTTCCGGACCAAGAGTATTAACTTTTGCTGGCTTATTAAAATACAATCATTTTCCATTATCTGATATATTAAAATATTTTCTGGAATTTGGAGAAAAATCTTTGGGATGTCCAGTTGAAATAGAATTTGCTGTAAATTTAAATGAAAAGAGTAAAGATGAATTTTCTCTTTTACAAATTAAACCTATGACTATAAATTCTTTTAATCGATCAATTATAGATAATGATATTAATAATGATAGATTATTTTGTAAAAGTAATGTTGTATTAGGTGAAGGTTTGATTAATGATGTTTATCATATAATTTATGTTGATTTAGATAAATTTGATATTTCACAATCTAAAATAATTGCCTATCAAATAGAGGAATTAAATAAATATTTAGGACATAAAAATCCTTATTTATTAGTAGGTCCTGGTAGATGGGGCTCATCTGATCAATGGCTTGGAATACCAACAACATGGGAACAAATTAATAATGCAAAAATTATAATGGAATTAGGAATTGAAGGTTTAGAACCAGACCCATCATTTGGGAGTCATTTTTTTCAAAACATAACTAGTTTGCATTTAGGATATTTTACATTTAATAAAAAAGAAACATATAACAATATTAATTGGGATATACTTAAAAATTCTGATTTAGAAAAATCAACAGATTATGTTAAGCTTTTTAAAATGAAAAAACCCTTAAAATGTATTATTGATGGTACCTCTGGAAAAGGTGTGATTTTTAAAAATTCATAAAACTATATAACACCTTGGTCAATCATTGAATCTGCTACTTTAATAAATCCCGCAATATTTGCACCTTTAACATAATTAGTAAAATCTTTTTCAGTACCATATTCTATGCATTGACTATGGATATCTTTCATTATTTGATTTAATTTTTGGTCAACTTCTTCTTTACTCCAAGATAATCTCATACTGTTTTGGCTCATCTCTAATCCTGAAACAGCTACACCACCAGCATTTGCAGCTTTGCCAGGGCCAAATAATATCTTATTTTTTAGAAATTCATGCACAGCATCTGTTTCCGTTGGCATATTTGCGCCTTCAGCTACACACATACATTTATTCTGAATTAAAGTTTTAGCATCATTAAGATTAATTTCATTTTGAGTTGCGCATGGAAGAGCAACGTCACAGTTGTTACCCCATGGTCTTTTCCCTTCTAAATATTCAGCCTCAAATTTTTCTGTATATTCTTTTATTCTACCACGTTTATTATTTTTTAAATCTTTAACATATTCTAATTTTTCAGTATCTATGCCATTTTTATCATAAATAGTACCAGCTGAATCAGATAATGTTATTACTTTTCCACCTAATTCTATTACTTTTTCAGCTGCAAACTGAGCAACATTACCTGAGCCAGATATTGCTACTATTTTATTTTTAAAAGATTCATTTTTTGTTTTTAACATTTCTTGAGCAAAATAAACTGCACCATATCCAGTAGCTTCGGGACGTATTAAACTACCTCCCCAATTTAAACCTTTTCCTGTGAGGACTCCTGTAAATTCATTTTTAATTCTTTTATATTGTCCAAACATAAAACCTATTTCTCTTCCACCAACACCAATATCTCCCGCAGGAACATCAGTGTGTTGACCAATATGTCTTGAGAGTTCTGTCATAAAAGATTGACAAAATCTCATCACTTCATTATCTGATTTTCCTTTTGGATCAAAATCAGAGCCGCCTTTTCCGCCGCCCATTGGCAAAGTGGTTAAACTGTTTTTAAATACTTGTTCAAAACCTAAAAATTTTAAAATACTTAGGTTCACTGAAGGATGAAATCTTAAACCTCCTTTGTAAGGTCCAATTGCTGAATTGAATTCAATTCTATAACCTTTATTTACTTTTATAACACCCTTATCATCTGTCCAGGGAACTCTAAACATTATAACTCGTTCAGGTTCAGTCATTCTTTCTAGTATAGAATTATATTGATATTGTGGATTATCATTTACAAAATCCCATATTGAATCTATGACTTCATGCACTGCTTGATGAAATTCTATTTCGTTTGGGTTTTTTTGTTTTACTGATTCTAAAAAATCATTTACATTACTATACATATAAAAAGACTCCATTATTTTTATTCAATTATATACTTATAATAACAAACTGTTACATGTAAAAATTACGAAATTATGTGTAAATTTATACACATTAAATTAATGTAAAAATTTATGCTTATAAAATTAAAAAAATATTTAATAAATCAATCATTAAACCATCCATTTAGAACCGTTGTTATTTCATCATTTTTAACATTATTTATTTTTTGGGGAATTAAAACTTTCAAGTTAGATGATGATTTAGTTAAAACATTTCCACAAGATTTACCTTCAAAAATCATTTGGGATAGTATTATAGATGAATTTGGGCAAACTGAATTTGTTTTTGTTTCATTTGGAAAATCTGATCATAATATATTAAGTGATAAAATTGCCATTAAACAAAATCAATTATTTACTGATGCTGTGCTTAATAATATAAAGGGTGTTGATAAAGTTATTTCATTGTCAAACTATAATAAATTTGCAGGAGATGAAGATTATTTAGATATAGGTCTATTACAGCCTGAAAGTTTTTTAGATGATTTTGATGATGATATAATTACAAATCAGACTTTAATTGATATAGTAAAATATTTTGAAAAAAACCCAGATCAAAAACAACGTTTAGTAAGTACTAATAATGATTATTTAAATATAGCAATTAGACCTTTTGACGATTCTAGTGGTTATACAGACATAGTAGCTCAAGTTAAGTCTTTAGCATATCAATATTTAGGAGACTATGAAATACATTTTGCTGGCCAACCTTATTTGGCTGGTGAAACACCCAATTTAATAAAAAAAGATGTTAGTTATTTAATGGCAATAGGCATTGTTATTATGTTTATAATTTTATTTTTGAATTTTAGAAGCGTATATAGCGTAATAATAATTTTAATTACTATTATATCATCTTTTCTGGCAATGTTAGGTTTTATGGGCTGGATGAGATATATAACTGGTAGTAATTATTTTGATTTCACAATGATGAATACTTCCATGCCTATAATTCTATTAACTATTGCTAATTCTGATGGTGTTCATATTATGTCTAAGTTTTTTAAAGAATTTAGAAGGACTAAAGATCAAAGTAAGGCAGTTTATATAACATTAGACAGTTTAATGCAGCCCATTTTTTTAACATCTATAACAACATCAGCTGCATTTATAACAATGATTTCTTCGCCATTAGAATATATGATAGGATATTCTTTTGGAATTGCTTTTGGTGTAATGTGGGCACTATTTTTATCATGCACAATGCTTACTTCACTCATTTCTTTGAAAACTTGGTCATTAAATTCAAGAGCTATTTCAAAAGAAAGTGCCATAGAAAAATTAACAAATCATATTTCTAATTTTGTGAATTCAAATGCTAAAAAAGTTTTATTTGGGGGATTATTAATAGTATGTATATCGGCAATTGGTATTTGGTTAGTTAATGTTGAAGTGAACGTAATTAAATTTTATAAAAAAGGAAATCCAATTAGAGAAAGTACTATTTTTGTTGATGAAAATTTTACTGGTACAATGAATTTGTCAATTAAATTAGAGTCTACCATAACAGATAGTGATGGAATTCCAAATTATGAGAATTATCTAAAGTTATATAAACTTCAAAATTTTTTAGAAGATAACAATCAAATTAGTATGACTTTTTCATTTGCAGATGTGCTTGGCCAAGCCTACAAAGCTTATACTAATTCTGATACTGAATTCATACCTGATGCTGATGCTCTTGAGGGAACATATACTATGTTGAGTATTAGTGATAAATCAGATATTGATGATGACCTAGCTTCATTATTGGGAAAAGATTACGATGAGGATTTTTATGAAATAGATAAATTATTACTTACAGCTATGATTAAGACTATTTCTACTGCAGAAATTCAAAATTTAATTTCTCAAACTGAACAATATATTGAAAATAATTTTAATGATAAAAAAACTAATGTAAAAATATCTGGACTTTCAGTTTTTATAAAAGATTTTGTTAACATTATTGTTCAATCCTCAATTACTAGTATAGTGTTATCACTTGTATTGATATTATTTATAACTGGAATATTTTTTAAATCTTTAAAGTGGGGATTACTATCTATAATTCCTTTAGCATCAGCAGTAATACTAAATTTTGGGTTAATGGGTCTTTTTGGGATTGATTTAAACCATATGACTGCCCTTCTTTCATCAGTTATTATTGGTGTTGGAGTTGATTTTTCAATTCACTATATATCTGACTACAGAAGAAATATTATAAATAATGTTGATGTTGAAGATATAAATATTCAAACATCAAAAGATGTAGGTTACCCTATTTTATTAGATGTTTTTTCTAACATGGGTTTTATTGCTCTATTATTTTCAATTTTAATTCCTCTAAATCACATGGGAGGATTAATGGTATTTGCAATGGTATCTACTTCATTTGGTACACTAACAATATTATCAAGTTTAATAAGCATTTTAAAAATAAAAAAAATATAAAAGGTATATATGAATAATTTTAAAATAATTTTCTGGATTTTAATAGTGAATTTATCATTTTCAAATTCAATTTCAGGCTATGATTTAGCTAAAATGATTGATGACAAAGAACAACCAAAAAGCTCAAAATCAATAATATCTATGGAATTGATTAATATAAAAAAAGATAGAAAAAAAATAAAAGAAATGGTTTCTCTTTCAAAAGATAATGGTGATAAAATGTTAATGTTTTTTAAAAGCCCTAAACGTGATAAGGGGGTAGGTTTTTTAAAAATTGAAACAGAGGAAGATGATAAAATTAGTTTATTTATTCCTAAATTAAAAAAAATTAGAAGAATATCTTCATCTAATCAATCTGATTCATTCATGGGTTCAGATTTAAGTTTCGAAGATATGTTATCAAGAAATTTAGATGAGTTTGATTATAAAATAATTTCAGATTCAGAGGATATATATAAATTAGAATCAATTTCATTAAATGATGATAGTGAATATTATCGTCATATTTCATGGATTACAAAAAATGAATTATTAATAATAAAAGAAGAATCATACGATAAAAATAATAAATTATTAAAAGAGAAATTATTTAAGCAAATTAAAATGGAAGGATATAATCTTATATCTGAAATAGATGTTATTAATGTGCAAGATCAACATAGAACTATACTAGGTATTCAAACTTTAGAAGTAGATGGTAATATAGATAATGATACTTTTAACGAAATTAACTTAAAGCGTTCTGAAAAATTTTTACAATAGATGTCTCAAAGTAGTAAACTTCAAAGTTTTATAGAAAATCCAAACATTTCATTATGGAAATTAACCATTCCAATGACAATTGGTTTATTTGTTAATTCAATCTATATATTGGTTGATACTTATTTTCTTGGGAGTAAAATTGGTACTTCAGCTATTTCAGCGCTTGGATATGTAATGCCTTTCTATTTTGTTATAATGGGTATTACGTTTGGCCTTGCAGCTGGTACCACTACTATGATAGCTCAATATATTGGAAAAGAAAATAAAAAAAGAGCAGAATTGGTTGCTCAAAATAGTATTCTAATGGCATTTTGTTTTTCTATTTTTATTTTTATCTTTATTTATTTTTTTGGTAAAAATTTATTAGTCCTTCAAGGCATTAGTGCAGAAATTTTATCTTTAGCATTAGAATATTTTTACGTAATGGCTTATGGTTCCATTTTTTTGATATTTAGTATTTTCATAAGAGGAATTCTAATAGGTGAAGGTGAATCGATGTTACCAATGTGGGCACTCGGTACCGGGACAATATTTAATATTATATTAGATCCATTTTTTATTGATTATATGGGAATAAAAGGTGCGGCTTACGCTACTATTTTAAGTCAAATTTTAGTTGTATCAATTTTTTTATATTTCATCTTTATAAAAAAAAATACTTACATAAAATTTTCATTTAATAATTTGACATTTAACTTTCAAATTTGGAAAGAAATATTTCATATTGGCATACCAACTTCAATTTCTATGTTAATTATGTCAACAGGATTATTTATTATGAATTCAATCTTAATCGAAGATTCACATGTTGCTGCTTATAACCTAGCTAATAGAATAGAAAATTTTGTCACATTAACACTAGTAGCTTTATCTAGTTCTCAAGTTACAATTTTAGGTATGTTTTATGGAGCAAAAAAAATTGATTTAATTAAACCTATGGTAAGATATACAACTATTTGGTCAATTATTATTGCATCTTTTTTTTCTGTAGTTATTTATTTTTTTATAGAAGATATTGCTCCATTATTTTTGACTGCTTCTACATTAGCTGAGATAGAAATGTCTAATAAGGCCATTGAAACTACTATACAATATTTTAATGTAATGATATTTGCTTATCCATTTATTGGAATAGCGATGGTATCATCAAGAGCAATGCAAGCGATTGGAATAGCTTGGCCAATGATGGTTATTGCATTATTTCGTGTAATAATATTACAATGCAGTTTAACTTATATGTTTATTATAATAATGAATAAAGATATTTATTGGGCGTGGTATGCTATTGGAGGAGCATGTACAATTGCTGCTATAATTGCTTTTAGTATGAGAATATATTTTTATAATAAATTATATTTTAGTTTACAGGATAAGAAAGAGGTTATATAATGAATAAAGTTTTTGTAAGTGGAGGTTCAGGATATATAGCATTACATTGTATAGCAAGGCTAATAAGTAAGGGTTTCAATGTTAAAACATCATTGAGATCTATGGATCGTCAATCTGAGATAGTTCAAAGCGTATCTAAAGTTGTTGATTGCTCTGATAAAATTGAATTTTGTGAATTAGATTTAACTAAAGATAAAGGTTGGGATGATGCTATTAAAGGCTGTGAATATGTTTTACATATTGCATCTCCTTTAATGTTAGGTTTTCCTAAAGATCCTGATGATATAATTTTACCAGCTGTTAATGGATTAAAAAGATGTATTAAATCAGCTGTTAAAAATAGAGTTAAAAGATTTGTAATGACCTCTTCATTTGCTGCCATAGGTTCAGGATCAAAAAGTAAAATAAATTTTAATGATAATGATTGGACAGACTTAAGTAACCAAGATTTAAATCCATATAATATTAGTAAAACAAAAGCTGAAATGGCTTTATGGGACTATATTAAAAATTTAAATGAAAACGAAAAAATTGAAGTATGCACTATTAATCCTACTGTAGTAATAGGACCATCTTTATCTAATGATGTTGGTGGTTCAAACTTAGCAATTAGAAAGTTATTAGATGGATCTATGCCTTTTTCTGCAAAATTTGGAATAGACCTTGTAGATGTAAGAGATGTAGCTGATATGCATATTGAAGCAATGTTAAATGACGATGCAAAAGGTAAACGATTTTTATTATCTACAAAAACAATTTGGTATTCTGATTTAGCTAAAATTTTAAGAAAAAATAATTTTTTAAAAACTCCTAAATATATAGCTCCTAATTTCATGATTAGACTCTTTTCATTATTTGATAAAGAAGTAAGATTAATTACTGATAGACTTGGAATTAAATATAAACTATCACCAGATAATGCTAGTCAAATTTTAAATTGGAAACCGCGAGACATAAATAACGCAATTATAGAAACAGCTAACCAATTATATGATTTAGGTAAAGTTAAATAAAAAATAATTATTACTTTTCTTTGTAATAATCCTTTAATTCTAATAAACCACCAAAATATTTCTCATCTACAAATATTTGAGGTACAGAGGTTCTGCCTCCTGTTTTTTTTGCCATTTCATTAACACTCTTTTTTGAAAATGTTACTAATTTAGTACTATAATCAATCCCACGGGATTGTAGAAGCGCTTTGGCTTCCTTACATGGAGCTCAGAATAAATTTGTATATACTAACACCTTACTTCCTTGAGTAATATTTATTTTTTCAACACTGTCAACTTTTTCCGCAAACAAACCACAAATCATAAGTACGAATATTAATTTCTTCAATTGTATCTCCTGTGTTATTAATTATTTATTTTCAAGTCTTTGTTTTTTACGTTCTTTTCTATTTTTTGGGTCTGGGATTGGTATAGATGTAAGTAATTTTTTAGTGTAATCATGTTGAGGGTTTTTAAAAATATTTTCTGAATTTCCTGATTCAACTAAATTACCTAAATACATTACTCCAATATCTGATGATATATGTTTTACTACTGATAAATCATGAGCTATAAAAAGAATTGTTAAATTAAATTCTTTTTGAAGATCCATCATTAAATTTATAACTTGAGCCTGTATAGATACATCTAAAGCAGACACAGGTTCGTCAGCAATAATAATTTTAGGTTCAGTAGCTAAGGCGCGCGCAATTCCAATTCTTTGCCTTTGTCCACCTGAAAATTCATGAGGATATCTCATTTCTTGTTCTACTGATAAGCCAACTTTGTTTAATAGCCATCTTACCTTTTCATCTTTTTCATTTTTTGTTAAAGATGTATGAATATCTAAGGGTTCTCTAATAATATCTTTAACAATCATCCTTGGATTTAACGATGAAAAAGGATCTTGAAAAATCATTTGCATTTTAGGTCTATAATTAATTAATTCTTTTTTTGATAAAGACATTATATCTATATATTCACCATCTTCATATAGTAAAACCTCACCATTAATACGAACATCAGGAGCTGTAAGGCTTAACACATTTAAAATTGCTTTTCCAAGGGTAGATTTACCTGAACCAGACTCACCAACAATACCTACAGTTTTACCTTCTGGAATATCAATAGATAAATTTTTAACTGCATGCACACAGTTGACTTCTCTTTGTAAAATTCCTCCAAATAGTGGATATTCTACATTCAAATTTTTAATTTTTAAAATTGGTTTATTCATTTAATAAATCCTTATTACATCTAACAAAGTGATTAGGCTTTGCTTCAAATAGGTCGTAGCTTAGTTTTGTACCTTTACATGCACATTCCTTAGGATCAAATCTATTACAAAATTTGCATTCGTCTCCCATATCTATAAATGAAGGAACCATTCCTCTAAGAGCATATAATCTTTCTGCTTTTGTATCTAAATGTGGAATAGATTTCATCAAAGCTTTTGTATAAGGATGTAAAGGGTTATTAAACAATTCATCAACCGGCGCAATTTCTTGTACTTCACCACCATACATAACAATAATTCTATCACAGGTTTCTGCTACTACTGCTAAATCATGAGTTATGAGTAAAATTGCAGCTTCCTCCCTTTTATCTTTTAGATCCATCATCAAATCAAGAATTTGCGCTTGAATTGTAACATCTAAAGCGGTTGTTGGTTCATCAGCTATTAATAAACTAGGATTACATTGAAGTGCCATTGCAATCATTACTCTTTGTCTCATTCCTCCAGAAAATTGATGAGGGTATTCATTGATTCTTTGTTCTGGTTCAGGAATCCCAACTGCTGTTAACATTTCAATACTACGTTTTGTTGCATCTTCCTCAGATAAATTTTCATGTTTAATTAGGACTTCATTCATTTGTATACCAATTTTTAATACAGGATTTAGTGAAGTCATAGGCTCTTGAAATATCATTGCAATATCTCTACCTCGCACATTTCGCATTTCATCATATGATAGTTCAAGTAAATTTTTATTTTTATATAGTATTTCACCACTAACTATTTTACCAGGAGGATTAGGTATTAATCTATTAATAGATAGAGATGTAACAGATTTTCCAGAACCAGACTCTCCTACAATTCCTAATACTTCACCTTCATAAATATCAAAGGAAACATTATTTACAGCTTTTACAGTTCCTGCTTCTGTATAGAAGTATGTTTTTAAATTTTTTACCTCAATTAATTTTTTACTCATTATCTTAATCTCGAATAAACTTTTGGATCAAATGCCTCTCTAATAGCTTCACCAATAAATGTAATCATAAAAAGTGTTATAGTCATGGCAATAATTGGAAATACTAACATATGCCAATTATCTAAATTTTCTAATGCTTGTTTTAGAATTTCACCCCAACTAGCTGCAGGTGGCTGTAAACCATATCCTAAAAGATCTAACATATTTAGAGTTCCTATATAACCTATAATAGCAAAAGGTGCAAATGTAATAATGGGAGTTAATGCATTAGGAAGAATATGTTTAAACATAACTTGCTTATTTGAAGCACCCATTGATACTGCTGCAGAAACATAATCTTTTGCTTTTTCTCTATAAAATTCACCTCTAATAAAATAAGATATTCCTATCCAGCCTGATAAAAATACTAAAATTGATGCTAAAATAAATAAGTTAGGTTGCATAAATCCTGATAAAATCATTACAATAAATAGGAACGGAAGAGCACTAAATATTTCCATAATTCTTACACCAAATAAATCCACTCTGCCTCCAAAGTATCCAAGTGTACCTCCAATAATAATGCCAATAGAATAGGATAGAACAGTACATATTACTGCAAAGGTAATTGAGACCTTAAATCCATCTATTACTCTAGCAAAAACATCTCTTCCAGTGTTATCAGTTCCTAGTAAGTGACGCCCTCCAAATCCATCAGGTTTGGTTGGTGGATTATTTTCATTCCATTTACCATCATTATTTTGGTCAATAAAGATTTCTCCATCATCATACACTCCATTGCTATTACCATCTTCATATATTTCATCTAACTCATCTTTTAAATCTTCATGAGGGTGATAAGGGTAAAGAGGCATAATAACATAATTTCCATCATCATTTTTTTCACATACTTTATCTAGTAATCGAAAATCAACTTCAAATTTATTTGTAATTTGATTAAAATATTTTGATTCATATATTGGATATGAAAGCCCAGGTATAAAATCAAGTAAATCCCAAATAGCAGGAAAAAAGTATTTTACTTTATCATCAAAAGGTTCATCTAAATCCCAAATTCCATTTTTATTAAAATCATCAAATTTTTCACCATTATCATATTGACTATTTGCAAATCGAACGATTAATGGCTTATCATTAACCCAAACAGGAGATAACAATGATAAAATATATAGAGAAATAATTAAAATAAGAGAGTAATAGCCTCTTTTAATAGATTTAAATCTTTTAATTCTTTTTTCAAGAATTGATTCTGATAGATTGTTGCTCATTATTTAAACCTTATTCTTGGATCAATAAGCGCATAGCATAAATCCGAAATTAAATTACCAAATAGTCTAATTAATACACCAATCACCAGAAATCCCATTATTATACCATAATCCCTTGTACCGATTGCTTTAAATGTCAATAGTCCGATTCCATCTATACCAAATATTTTTTCAATTAGATAAGAACCAGCTAAAAATAGTCCTATTGTATTACCAATACCTGTGGCTAATGGAATAAGAGAATTTCTTACTGCATGAAAGAATATCACTTTTTTTTCTGTTAAACCTTTAGCGAAAGCAGTTCTAACATAGTCTTGGCTTAAATTTTCCATAAGTGAATTTTTCATTAATATAGTTAAGGTTGCAAAAGAACCAACCATATAAGCTATAATTGGTAAAAAGGCATGTTTAATTTGACCGACCCATTTTCCAAATAAGCTTAAATTCTCCCAATCCTCAGGTCGCCACCCTCTGCTAGGTAAAATTGGTGTATCAAAAATATTTGAAGTAGCAAACATTGAAAGTAACATGGCAGCTAAAGCATATGCAGGTATAGAATATCCTAAAAATACTACAAAGCTTGAAAAAGTATCAAATCTTGAACCATGTTGTAGTGCCTTCATAATCCCCAAGGGTATACATACTATATATACTAAGAAAAAACTAGTTAAACCAAAAAATGCAGATATGTGAAGTCTATTCCATATTAAGGTTCCAACGCTTTCATTATGTTTTTCTGAGTGACCTAAATATCCTGTAAAAATCCCTTGTCTTTTTTTAAGGGAAATACCTACTATATCATTTTCCATAACTTTAACTAATTTCCAGTTTGATTCTGTTAAATAATTTGAGTTTTCCTCATCTATTAGATTCCAGAAATCATCTTCATCTGGTAAGATTTCATAGCTTTCATTCCATTCAAAATCTGTACCTTTTTTACCTTGATAAATTTTATAATTACCATCTTCTTCTAGATTTACAATAATCCACCTTTGTAATGATACAGGCGCATATTGTCCTTGGCCTAAATTTTCAATTGTATATCTAAATGGGACACCCCATTCTACTTCTTTATATTCAATTTCTTTTTCAGAAAGACCAAGCCAAATTAAATATCTTTTCCAAATAGGTTTATCAAGACCATATTGTCTTCTTAATTTTTCTAAGACATTTTCAGAGATTTCCATAGAATTTCCATCAGTATTACTTGTACTAGCTCCCCCTTCTCCACTTGCTATCTGAGCCATTTTAATTTGTTTTACAGCTTGTTCAAATGGACCATCAGGGACAGATTGTAAAATATAGAATACAAGTAAAGTGCTTCCAAAAAAAACAGGAATCATAAGAATTAGTCTTCTAATTATATATTCAAACATAAATTATTTTATTCTATCCCAGAAATCAACATTTGTTGGTTGAATTGGTAAAGTAGTATTTCTTTCCTTAGCAGAGTTTAGCTTATTTTCTTTTCGTGAATCTATCCACCAATGTGAAAGAGGAGTTCTCCAATCACCCACATATGTTATACCTGATTCAGGCATACCAAACTTATACCAATATAACATTCTAGCTCCGTAAGGTGATGTCCAACCTAAAGCATAATGAAATGAATTTACAGCTATACTATCAATTTGATGTGCTAATGAAATCCGCTTTTTAGCATCCCATTCAGCATTGTAGGTTTCTATTAACTTATCAAGTTCAGGTATAGCCATTGAAGTAATATTTGTTACTTCAACTTCATCAGCATATTTTGAATGCATTATACCTTCTGGACTTGGAAAAAATCCTCCGGTCCATCCCTGAGATGTAACTTCATATTCTTTTTTCATAGTCTGAGAAAATGCTGCTGATGCATCAACCTGATTGAAATTCATTTTAATTCCCACATTCTTTAGATCTTCTTGATAAGTGGTATAAATTCTATCTTCTCCTGGGGCTATTAAAAAATCAAATTCAAACATTTGGTTGTCTGAGTTTGTAAGCCATTGCTGTCCTTCTTTACGTTCCCACCCAGCTTCATTTAATAATTTTAAAGCTGCTTGAGGGCTAAATTCTAGCATTGGATTTCTAGGGTTTGCATAAGGAGTTCCATAAAAATATGTATTTAATCTTACATACTCATCAAAGAATAATCTTTTATTTAATTTATCAACATCAAAAAGATGAGTAAAAGCTTTTCTAATTCTAATATCATCAAAAGGCTTTTTCTTAGTATTAAACACTATACCTGAAGGTCCTTTTGGTAAAAAATTAAATATTTTAATTTTTTGCACCCATCCATTTTTAATTTCATTATATTTATCACTATTAAATCTTTCAACCCACCATTGAGCTCTAGACCATGGATAAATATCGTAATCACCATTAAAAAAACTAATTACTTGTTGATTTTCGTCTTCAATAAAAATAAATTTAATTTTATCAAAATTATAAATTCCAATATTATCAGGATTATTTTTTGCCCACCAATTATCACGTCTTTTCATAATGATATAACCTTCATTTCCCTTTTTAGAATTTTCACGGTCATATTCATATGGGCCTGAGCCAGGCATAAAATTAAAATCATACTTTTCAATATATCCTGCTCCATCAACTTTATCAAGATAGGTAGAAGGCATTACAGTAAGTGAAGCAAAATTTCTAAAAGTTCTCCAATCTTTCTTTTTAGCTGTTACTTTAAATGTATATTTCGATTCAGAAACTGGAATTTCAAATAAATCATTCCAAAATCCTGCTACGTTTGGATCTTGATGACCATCATCAATTAATAACTTAAATGTAGCAATAACATCCGCAGATGTCACATCCTTTCCATCAGCGAATTTTGCTTTCGGATTAAGTCTAAACCAATATGTGAGGGAGTCGGATGAGATTTTCCAATGTGTAGCTAAATTAGGAGCCCATTCTAAGCGTTCATAATCAAAAGATAATAAAGCTTCATATTGTAAGCCTCCTAACAGTGAATTAATTTGACTTCTAGAATCTTTTCCAATATCTCTAAATGTAGAAGGATATTCTGCCCCTCCTAACATTGTAATCATACCACCTTTTTGTGCATTAGGACTACCACTTGGAAAAACATTTTTATTTGTAATCCAGCCTTTTTTTTCTAGTTCATCAACAGTTAACTCTGTTGAACTTTTGCCCGACTTTGAACCACCTTTCCTTTTTATTTTTGCGTCTAAATTATCAAATAATAAACAGGTAAAAAATAAAGATAAAACGATGATTTTTAAATTTTTATACATAGTTGCTCCCAAAATAAAGACTCACTTTTTAATGAATAGGAGGGTAATTTACTGAAAATAATTTTACAATTAAATGAAAATAATATTTTTTAAGGAATTTAAGATTCTTAGATTTAGGTATGAAAAAAATCAACTTAAAATCAATTTTTAATCAATTAAAAGTTAATGCTGAATGGTTCGGCGTTAGAAAAGTTCGTGAATCTAATACTTATAGAATGATAAGGGATGGAAACCCTCAAGCAAATTCTACAAATATTTCTGAAGGAGTTATGGTTGAAGTTTTAAAGAATGGACAATTTGCATATGCAGCAAGTAGTGATATGTCATTGTCTAGCATTCAGAATGCCCTTGATATGGCATTAATAATTGCAGAATCATCAACAGCAAATCCATTATACAATTTTACTAATGATGTAAGGCCAAATAATAAAGGTAAGTATATATCTTCTAGAGATAAAATGAAGCTACCTTTAAAAGAGATTAATGATCTTTTATTTAAATCATATGAATCGTTGAAAGTTTCTGACAAGATTGTGAGTGCTAGTGCTACTGCTAGAATAACGGAAACTAATTATCAGTATTTAAGTTCTGATGGTGCGGATATAGAACAAGATTTTTTAATTATAGGAAGTTCATTTGATGCAATATCACAAGATAAGGGTATTACTCAAAGAAGAACAGATAATGGTAGAGGAAGAATGTTTCAATCAGGCTATGAAGTTTTTAATGAGATAGAATTAACTACCATGTGTAAAAAAATTGGTGAACAAGCAGTAGAATTATTATATGCAGATGAATGCCCAACTGAAACAACTAATTTAGTATTAGCTCCTGATCAAATGTTACTTCAAATTCATGAAAGTATTGGTCATCCATTAGAAGTTGATAGAATTTTAGGTGATGAAAGAAATTATGCAGGATGGAGTTTTGTAAGAGAAGAAGATTTTGGAAAATTAAAATATGGTTCTGACATAATGAACATTACTTTTGACCCTACAATCAAAAAAGAATTAGCATCTTATGGTTTCGATGATAGTGGTAAAAAGGCAGAAAAAGAATTTATTATTAAGGACGGTATTTTATTGCGTGGCTTAGGAGGAACTGAGAGCGAAAAAAGATCTGGAATTAAGGGTGTGGCAAATTTTAGAGCTTCTTCCTGGAATAGGCCTCCTATTGATAGAATGGCAAATTTAAATTTAGAGCCAGGAGATTCATCTTTTGATGATATTATTTCAAATGTAGAACAAGGTGTTTATATGGAATCTAACCGTTCTTGGTCTATAGATGATTATAGAAATAAATTTCAATTTGGTTGTGAATATGGAAAATTAATTGAAAATGGAAAATTAACAAAGACTGTTAAAAATCCTAATTATAGAGGAGTTACAACACCATTTTGGAATAATTTAGCTAAGGTTGGAGATGGTTCGACATTTGAAGTGTTTGGGACACCTAATTGTGGCAAGGGAGAGCCTAATCAATCTGTAAGAGTTGGTCATGCTTCTCCTACTTGTTTATTCAATAACATTGAAGTGTTTGGAGGGGCTTAGTTTAATTATGGAACAATTTTTTAAAGATTTATCTAAAAGTATTTTATCAAATATAAAGTCAGGCGAAGATTTAATGTTGAACTTTTGGGGTGAGGATAGTCATTTCACTCGATTTAACCAAAGTAAAATTAGACAAAATGGATTTGTTTCAGATGCAACATTATCTATAACACTTATTTTAAATCAAAAAACATGTTCTACTTCTTTTTCTTTATCAAAAAATTTATCAAATGATTTATCTTCTGCTCTGTTACACCTTTCTGAATTAAGAAATGATATAGTTTTTTTACCAGAAGATCCATTTATTGTATTTCCAAAAGAAGGAAAATCTAGCTCACAAAAAAAGTCTGGAGATTTATTACCAATTGATCAAGTAGTTCAAAGTTTATCTCCAGCTATTAAGAATGTTGATTTAGCTGGTATATGGGCTTCAGGACACATATTTGTTGGGTATGCAAATTCAAAAGGTTTATTCCATTGGTTTTCAACTGACTCTTATTCTTTTGATTATTCATTGATTACTAAAACTGAAAAAATGGTTAAAGATACATTTGCTGGTACTCATTTTAATTTAGATGAATATAATTCTTTTATGGGCAATTCAATTACACAATTAAAAATGTTAGAAAATAAACCAATGCAATTATCTCCTGGTGATTATAGAACCTATATTGCCCCAGCTGGTGTTTCTGACTTACTAGGCATGTTTTCATGGAATGGGTTAAGTGAAGGAGCTATAAGAAGAGGACAAAGCGCTTTTTTAAAAATGAAAAATGAGAATGTTAAATTGTCTCCATGTTTTTCACTAAACGAAGATTTTAGTACAGGATTAACTCCTATGTTTAATGATGATGGAGAACTGGCCGCTAAAAAGTTACCACTTATAAATACAGGTATGTTAAAAAATACTTTAATTAATTCAAGAACCGCTCAAGAATATAAAATTGAATCTAATTTTGCAGGTAGTTGGGAAGGTCTTCGTTCACCTGTGATGGATACTGGCGATTTAAATGAAAGTGATATTTCAGAAAAAATTGATAAGGGTGTATATTTAAATAATCTTCATTATCTAAACTGGAGCGATAATATTGGTGGAAGAATTACTGGGATGACTCGTTATGCTTGTTTTTGGGTTGAAAATGGTGAAATTGTTGCTCCAATTGAAAATATGAGATTTGATGATACAATTTATAATATTTTTGGAGATAAGTTAGAATCTGTTACAAATCACTCTCAATTTATTCCAGACACAGGCACATATTCTAATAGATCATTTGGTGGTACAGAATGTCCTGGTATTTTATTAAACTCTTTTTCTCTCACGCTCTAGAAATTATAGCTTCATTTGCAAGTTCATCAGCACGTTCATTTTCTGGATGTCCAGAATGACCTTTAATCCATTTCCATTTAATATCGTGCTTAGAAGATAACTTATCAAGTTTAATCCATAACTCTTTATTTTTTACAGGTTGTTTTTTTGCTGTTTTCCAGCCATTTTTTTTCCAATTATTAATCCAATCTGTAATTCCATTTTTAACATAATTTGAATCTGTAGTAATTATAATATCACACTTACGATTTAAACTTTCTAAGGCTTTAATTACGGCAGTTAATTCCATAATATTATTTGTTGTATCCTTAGAAAAACCTTTAATTTCCTTGATATTGCTTCCGTATTGTAAAATTGCACCCCATCCCCCTAGACCTGGATTACCTTTGCAAGCACCATCAGTATATATATTTAATATTTGTTCTTTTTCATTCATTATTATCATTTAGTATTAGTCTGATACCATCCATTGTTAAGTTTGGTTTTAAAATATGTTTACAAGATAGTTTAGATGATATTAGTTGACTAAAACCTCCAGTTAGTATTATAAATAATTCTGATTTAAGTTCTTTTTGAATCATTGAAACCATACCTTCAATTGAATTAATTGCACCAAACATAACTCCTGATTGAATATTAGTATTTGTATTTTTACCAATTATTTTTGATGGGAATTTATAGGTAGTTTCTTTTAATAAAGCAGCTTTTTTAATCAAATAGTTTGCTGAAACATCAATACCTGGAGCAATTGCACCTCCTATAAATTCTTGATTTTTATTTATAACATCATAAGTAGTTGCAGTACCAAAATCTATAACTAAGCAATTTTTTTTAGTTAATTCAACAGCTGCCTTAACGTTACATATCCTATCATTTCCCACCTCATTTTCATCATCAACTTTAAGTTTAACATTAGCATTTTTATGATTAACGATAAAGGGATTAATATTATATTTTGATTTTAATAATTTACAGTAATATTTTGTCTGTTTTGGAACAACAGATGAAATAGCAATTTTTTTAACATTAAAATCATCAATTTTTTTTAATTTTTCTAATACATTTTCTTTAGGTTCAATTCTTATATGATTTATATATTTATCATCATAAATCGAGCAAACAGTATTAGTGTTTCCTATATCAATTAGTAGAATCATAAATTAATCATTCCTGAAGAAATAAGTTCAATTTTATCATTTATATGGACTATTCCTTGTCCATTACTGTTTACACCTTTAAATAGACCTGATTCATATCTATTATTATTATGAAATTTGATTTCTTTATTAATATGGCAACAATGTTTATTCCATTCATTAATAAAATCAATTTTTTTAGTATAAAAATAATTTTCTAAATTGTTTAAAATATAAGCAAACAAGATTTCTAATTCAATCTTAATGGAACCAAAAATATTTAATGAAGTAGATGTATTTTTAATATTTTTATTTAAGTCTTTAATATTTTCATTAACATTAATACCTATTCCAATAATTAAGATATCATTTATTTTTTCAATTAAAATTCCACCTATTTTTTTTTGATTTAATATTATATCGTTTGGCCATTTCAATTGGCAATTGATGTTAGTATAATCTTTTATTGTATCAATAATAGAAAGTCCTAAAATTAGTGGTATTATTTCTTTGTTATTTAATTCTTTTTGATTTATCATAATTGAAAAAGTTAAACTTTTATTTGGTACTGCAAACCAAATATTACTTCTTCTTCCTTTTCCACTGTATTGATTTTTTGTAATTAGAGCATATCCATGTTTGAAATCATTTTTTGCATAGACTTTTGCTTGTTCGTTAGTTGATGGTATAGATTGAAAATATTTTAAATGGCGTCCAAATTGTTGTGTTTTTAAATAATTTTCATAAAGGTTATAATCAAACATTATTACCCTTTGTATTCCCCAAAGACTTCCCTTAGAGCATCTGATATTTCACCTAGAGTGATATGGGATTTAACAGCTTTAATAATAATAGGCATAAGGTTAATATTAGTATTTGCTGCTGCTTTTAAGTCATCAAGAATAGTAGTAATTTTTTCTATATTTCTTTCACTTTTAAAACGTGTTAAATTTTTAACTTGCTCTGAAACAGATTTTTGATCAATTTTTTGAATATTTGTATAAGGAGTATTTTCAGTTATGAATTTATTAACACCAACTTGAATTTTTTCTTTATCGTCAAAATCTTTTTGAAATTCATAGGCACTATCAGCTATGTATGTTTGTTGAAAATGCTGCTCAATAGCATTAACAGCCCCTCCTAATTCATCAATTTTCTTTATAAGATTAGTAGATTCTATTTCTAGTGTATTAGTTAGTTCTTCTACATAATATGAGCCAGCTAACGGATCAACTACATCAGGAATACCAGTTTCATGTGCAATTATTTGTTGAGTTCTTAATGCTAATAATGCTGAGTTTTCATTTGGTAATGCTAATGCTTCGTCTCTACTATTAGTATGTAATGATTGTGTTCCACCCAGAACAGCGGCAGTAGCTTGCAATGTTGTTCTAACAACATTATTATCAATTTCTTGAGCAGCAAGTGTAGATCCAGCAGTTTGCGTATGAAATCTACAAATCATAGATTTTTCTTTTTTAGCATTAAATCGTTCTTTCATTATAGTTGCCCATATTTTTCTGGCAGCTCTAAATTTTGCTATTTCTTCAAAAAAGTGATTATGACTATTAAAAAAGAAACTAATTCTAGATGCAAAATTGTCCACATCTAATCCTTTATCTAATGCAGACTCAACATAGGCAATAGCGTTTGAAAATGTAAATGCAAGTTCTTGTATTGCTGTAGATCCAGCTTCTCTAATATGGTATCCTGAGACTGATATTGTATTCCAATTAGGAAGTTCTTTACTACAAAAATCAAATATATCTGTTACAATTCTCATACTAGGATGCGGGGGGTATATAAATGTGCCTCTAGCAATATATTCTTTTAAAATATCATTTTGTATTGTACCTCTTAATAAAGATCGATCAATATTATTTTTATCTGCAACAGCAATAACAAAGGCTAATAATATTGCTGCTGTAGAATTTATTGTCATAGATATAGAAATTTTTTCTAAGGGAATACCATTTAACAAAGATTCCATATCATTTATGCAACTTATAGGTACTCCAACCTTTCCTACTTCACCTTCAGCTAAAGAACTATCTGAGTCATATCCAGTTTGTGTTGGTAAATCAAAAGCAACAGATAAACCTTTAACTCCTTGGTTTAATAAATAATGATATCTTTTATTACTTTCAGAGGTAGAACTAAATCCAGAATATTGCCTCATAGTCCATAGTCTATCAGTGTACATATTTTTATAGATTCCATTTTTATAAGGATACTTACCTGGACCCTCATTTTTTCCATAAAATGTTTTTAGTTTAATATTTGAATTTGTCTTTTTCAATACTTTAAATATTACGTTCTTTTTTTATTTTTTGATAAGCATCATTAATAGATTTAAATTTTTCTTCAGCTACTTTTGCAAATTCATCCCCTAAATGTGATACTTTATCTGGATGATATTTTGTAGCCATTTTTCTATACGCATCTTTAATTTCTGAGAAATTAGCATTAGAATCTAACCCCAAGACTTTATAACATGATTTCGTATCTTCTATAAACATTGCTTTTATTGATTTAAAATCTGATTGATTTAATCCAATTAGATTAGCGATATTTGTAATTATGCTTATTTCATTTTGATGAATTTGATTATCAGCTTTTGAAAGGCCAAATAATACATGAATTAACTGTATTTTACTATTTATATCCATATGACTTTTAATTTGATTACATACAGAGTTTATATCTATTTCCTGATTTAAAATTTTTTTGAATAGTTCCATCCTTTGTTTTGTGTAATTTTTTCCAAAATTTTCAATAAGGAATCTTTTAACAAATTCTAACTCAGATTTTTTTAATTCATTATCAGCTTTCATCACAGAAGCAAAAAGTATAAGCATTGTTGCTCCAAAATCTCCACCCCTTGTTTGTGTAAAATTTTGATTCGTAGATGACATAGAGCCTAAGGCATAGCCCATAATTGCTCCAATAGGGCCTCCAACGGCCCATCCCAATCCTCCCCAAAGCCATTTATTGATATTCATTATATTTTAATTTCCATAAATTTTAATCTTTTTTTATTTTCACAAAGCATATCATGAAATATTTTTACACCTTTTTTCTGTTGATCCCATGTAATTAATTTAACAGTTTGATTAATAGTACACCATTTATATTCAATATGTTCTTTTGATAATAATACTTTTTTAGAATTAACAGTAACACCAAATACGGGAATAAGATTCATAATATCTCTTTCAGCATCATAAAATGTGTTAACTTTATCAATTGTCCATAATTTTAATGCACTTAAACCAGTTTCTTCCTCTAATTCTCTTAACGCGGCCTTATAAGGAATTTCAGAATTTTCAATTTTTCCAGTAACCCCTTGCCATGTTTCACCATAAATAGTATTTTTACTTCTTTTAATAAGTAAAAATTCCCAAGTAGATTTTTGTTTATTATAATATGCTATATGACAGTCAATTACTCTGATTTTTATTTTACTCATTATTATACCTACATAAAAAATCTTTAGCCCATCCTTCAAAACAATCAGCATTTATTTTTTTTCTAATCTCATTCATAAGATGCATATAAAATTTAAGATTATGTTGTGTTGCTATTCTTAAGCCTAATATTTCATTAGTTTTAAATAAATGGTGTAAATAAGCTTTCGAATATTGTGTAGACATTAAACTAAAATCATTACCATCTATAGGACTAAAATCATCTTTATATTTTGAATTTTTAATATTTACTTTTCCATTAAAAGTAAACAATTGACTATTTCTTGCATTTCTTGTTGGCATTACACAGTCAAACATATCTACACCATTTAAAATATTTTCGACGAGATCTGCTGGCGTTCCTACGCCCATTAAATATCTTGGCTTTTCTTTGGGTAGAATAGTATCCATATAATTGACTACTTTTAACATTTCTTCTTTTGGCTCACCAACAGCTAATCCTCCAATAGCATACATATCACAATTTATATCAATTAATTCCATTGCAGATTGTTTTCTAAGATTTAAATCTGTACCTCCTTGAACTATAGGAGAAATTATTTGATGATGACCATATAATGGCTTTGTTTGGTCATAGTATTTTTTTGCTCTCATAGCCCATTTAGTTGTTAAGTTCAAGGCTTCAACCCATTCTTTTTTATTTGCATCACCTGGAGGACAAATATCTAGCATCATCATTATATCTGATCCAATACTTCTTTGTATATCAACAACCTTTTCAGGTGTAAAATGATGTTTAGAACCATCAAGATGTGATTGGAATGTAACACCATCATCAGTTATTTTTCTCATACCTTGAAGGCTATAGACCTGATATCCGCCTGAATCAGTCAAAATAATATCATTCCAATTCATAAATTTATGAAGACCACCAGCTTTTTCAAGAATATCTGTTCCAGGTCTAATATATAAATGGTATGTATTGCTTAATAAAATATCGCTTGGTAATTTTTTAATATCAGAAGAAGATTGTGTTTTAACTGCACCATAAGTCGCAATAGGCATAAAAAAAGGAGTATTAATGGTGCCATGTGCAGTTTTTAATATTCCAGTTCTAGCTGAACTTTTTTTTGACTGATGTTTAATGTTAAATATAGACATTATTCAGGAGTTAGTTTCTATTATGCAGCTATTAGGGCATGCTATTTGGCACTCTTGCATAGTTTCATAGTATTCTTCTATTTCTTGACAATAATATGTCCATGATAAAGGAATTTCATCTACTTCATAACCTACACATTCAGCTGAGCATAATGAAGTACAATCATCTGAATCATCAAAGACAACATTAGAATCTTGACATAACCATAAAAAATTAGTTCCTATAACATTTTCTAAAACATCTTCTGTATCACATGTTACCAAAAAACCTATACTTATCATAAACATAATATGTTTTAAAATTGATTTTATCATTAATTTTTGTAATTCATTATTATTATATTTTATACAAGATTTATAACTAGAAAATAACAAATCAAAGGAATTTATCATAATACTATGTCAATAAAATGGAAAAAAATAAAAGAATTTACAGATATTAAATATGAATCAGGTATAGATAAAGCTTCTGGTATAGCTAAGATAACTATTAATAGACCTGAAGTTAGAAATGCGTTTAGACCACAAACTGTATTTGAATTAAAAGAAGCTTTTACGCTTGCAAGAGAAGATCAAAATATTGGAGTTATAATATTAACTGGAGAAGGAGAAAAAGCATTTTGTTCTGGAGGGGATCAAAAAATAAGAGGAGATAAAGGCTATATCGGCAACGATGGTGTACCAAGGTTAAATATTTTAGATGTACAAAGACAAATTAGAATCATCCCAAAACCTGTCATAGCAATGGTAGCAGGTTATGCGGTGGGTGGCGGACATGTATTACACATGATGTGTGATTTGACTGTTGCTGCAGATAACGCTCAATTTGGTCAAACAGGCCCAAAAGTTGGCTCTTTTGATGGTGGCTGGGGAGCGTCTTATATGGCTAGAATTATTGGTCAAAAAAGAGCTAGAGAAATGTGGTTTACATGTCGTTTTTATGATGCTAAGCAAGCTTTAGATTGGGGTCTAGTAAACGATGTTGTAAGTCTACAATCTCTTGAAAAAACAACTGTTGATTTATGTAATGAAATTTTAGAAAGATCTCCTATGGCAATTAGAATTTTAAAAGCGGCTTTAAACGCAGATTGTGATGGACAAGCTGGTTTACAACAATTAGCAGGTGATGCAACAATGTTGTTTTATATGAGTGATGAAGCTCAAGAGGGCAGAGATGCTTTTAAAGAAAAAAGAAAGCCAAATTTTAAAAAATTTCCAAGACTCCCTTAATTTTCATGAATCTACAATCGCTCTGGATTGCTTCAAGACCTAAAACTTTAATTGTTTCAATTGCTCCTGTTTTATTAGGCCTTGCGTTATCTTTAAATAAAGAAGTTTTCTCAAGCACTTTAGTAGCTTTATTAACTTTGTTTGCATCTATTTTTATACAGTTAGGCACAAATTATATAAATGATTTATATGATTATTTAAGTGGTGCTGATGATGAAAATAGATTAGGACCAATTAGAGTTGTTCAAGCTGGTTTATTATCTCAAAATCAAATTAAAAAAGCAGCATTATTTAGTTTTGGTATTGCTTTAGTTATAGGCATTTATTTAGTATTTATTGGAGGTATTCCAATATTATTAATTGGCTCGTTTGCATTAATTTCTGGATATTGTTATACGGGAGGACCTTATCCTCTAGGATACAATGGTTTGGGTGATATATTTGTATTTATTTTTTATGGCCTAATAGCTGTTCCAGGTACATATTATTTACAAAGTGGCACATTAGATATAGATAGTATAATTGTTGGATCTTCTATTGGATTTATTGCTGTAGCTATTTTATGTGTAAATAATATACGAGATATTAATACTGACCATAAGGTTGGTAAAAAAACTTTAGCAGTTAGATTTGGTTCAACTTTTGTAACAATATTATATGATTGTATGATAATTTTTCCATATTTATGTGTTTTATTATTATTAACTCAACATCATTTTTATTTAAATTTAGATTTATGCTTAGTTTTTCTAAGTATACCAATGGCTGTTAAATTAATTATTGATATTCATACTAAAAATGGTTCGGATTTGAATTTAGTATTATATAGAACAAGTAATTTTATGAGATTATTTTTCGTACTATTATTAATTGGAATATATTTATGATTAGAATTAAAGAAATAACGATTAATCCAATTTTTAATAAAGCAATTAAAAGATTAGAAACAACTAGTATAATACATTCAGATAGATCTAGTTGGATAATTAAGATTATAACCTCTGATGGTTTTGTAGGCTATGGAGAAGCATCACCTTTACCAATTTTTAATGAAGAAACTTTTGATACTGTTGGATATGCTCTAGAGGGCTTTAAGTTAGCCCTTAATGAAGGAAATAATATAGAAATTGATGAATTAATGATTTTAATAAAAGCTCATACTTTAGATGTACCTTCAGCTAATTTTGCTATTGAAACAGCAGTTTACGACATTTTATCTCAACAAAAACAAATGCCATTATATAAATATTTAAATTCTAAGGCCTTATCTAGTTTATATATCAATGGAGTTTATCAATTAACTGATTTAAATAATTATACAACAATAAAAGTAAAATGTGGATTTAGAAATTTATTTGATGAAATTGAATTAATAGAAGGCTTGTCAAATAAATATGGCAATAAAACTCAGTTTATCATTGATTTAAATCAAGCTTATGATTTACCTAAGGCAATTAGGTTTTTTAAAGAAATGGAAAAATTTAATATAACTTATATTGAGCAGCCAATAGATAGAAACAACTTTGAAGATTTATTAGAGCTTAGTTTTCATACTGATATTCCGATAGCTCTTGATGAGTCTATTAATAATTTAGAATCAATAATTAAATTATTAGATATGAATTGTGGTGATGTATTTATAATTAAGCCACAATCAATTGGAAGTTTTTCTGATATTGAAAAGGCCGTATCAATGGTTCATAAAGCCCATAAAATTCCTATCATAACTACATCATTAGAAGGTATTATAGGTCGATTATCAACAATGCATATTTCATCTGCTAATAGGATTAAAAATCATTGTGGTTTATTAATGGAATCAATATATGAAGATGAAGATAGTAATATTCCTAATATTAATAATGGTATATTAGATATGCCAAAAAAACATGGTTTAGGATATTATAAATGAAACATTATATTGACAACTCATTAAAATCTTTTTCAGATAGAATCTTTTTATCTTATAAAAATAAGAAAATTTCATTCGAAGAATTTTATCATAATGTTACATCTAAGTCGAGAGCGTTATTAAGATTAGATTTATCTAGTAATAATTTTGTAGGTATTTTTTTATCTAATCCGATAGATATTTTAGAAGTATACTTTGCCTGTATTCAAATTGATGTAATCCCTGTAATATTTCCATATGACATAAATAGTAAAGAATTACAAGTTATAATAAAAAACCATAAAATTGATTTTATAATAACTGAATGGTTGCAAAAAAATCAAATTAAAAATATTAAAGATTCATCATTTTTTTATATTCAAGAACTGTCTTCTTCATTTGGAGGTTGTGGAGTAACCGAGTTTAATGATAGTATCAAAGATACCAATTCAATCCAATCTATGCATTTAACATCAGGCTCAACTGGTACTCCAAAATTAGTAAAATTAACTTTTAATAATTTTATTAATAGTGTTTTGCAGTGGGATAATGAAATAAATTTTCTAGATTCTGATAGATATGTACAATGTTTACCATTAAATCATATTGC
>CEOP01038369.1_pt1 | contig 31504 bp, 32 predicted proteins | sample 361301 | NCBI WGS metagenome assembly CEOP01 (sample SAMEA2619548, study PRJEB7988) | marine metagenome | biome: marine biome (ENVO:00000447); feature: deep chlorophyll maximum layer (ENVO:xxxxxxxx); material: "saline water (ENVO:00002010), including plankton (ENVO:xxxxxxxx)" | depth 55 m
AAAAAAGACATACTTCTTTTATCCGAAATATTTGGCGATACATCTCAGTGGCTCCAAGGGGACAGATTTGATGGAACAATGAATTACTCTTTTAGAGAAGCAATGACTGATTTTTTTGCGATACAAAGAACGTCACCTCAAGAATTTAAACATGCTCTTGCTAACTTATACTCCATGTATTCTTTTGAGGCTCTTTCGTCATGTCAAAATCTATTAAGTTCCCACGATGTTAAAAGATTTCTTAATCGATGTGGAGATAATATTGATGGTATGTTTGGCGCAGTGTTCCTTCAAGCAACATTCCCAGGCATAGCCGGGATATATTATGGTGATGAAATTGGCCTTAAGGGTGCCGACGATCCATTTAACAGAGAACCTTACCCTTGGGACTTAGAAGATACATGGAATACGGATTTATTTAAATACACAACTGTGCTCATGAATATAAAAAATGAAAATCCAATATTAAAATATGGTCGGTTTGAACTTGTTGAGTCTACTGAAGATTTCGTTGCTTTTCGTAGAATTTTAAAGGATGAATCTCTGTTGTGCGTCATTAATAGAGATAGAACAGCTAGTAATTTCAAAATAAAATCAACAGCTCACAGCGCAGAAGTTCTGTTTGGTAATAATAATGTAAAGCTTAATGAAGGCCACCTTCTCATAGAAAACTTTGAAGATATTGGAATAATTATTTCTGAAAAATAGTTAATTAGAAAAATTTCAACCCTAGCTGTCTTAATTACTGTTATATTAAGAATAAATATAAGAAGTAAGGAGAACAATGAAAAGGAATAAATTACGCTATTTAGTAATTTTAGTTCTGCTTTCATTAGTTGTTACCGCATGTGGAGGAGATTCTGATACAGCATCTGATTCACCTGAAGCTACGGAAGCACCTATTGAAACACTAGCTGCTCCAGCGACAACTTCACCCCCACCTGTAAAGCTTGTGGTTTGGGCTGAAGAAAAAGTTGCAACAGCACTAGACCCACTTGTTGGAGCTTATGAAGCAGCAGCAGGTGTAGATATCGAAGTAGTAGTTTACGACTTTGGTGCAATAAGGACTGACGTTCAAACTGCTGGTCCAGCAGGTGAAGGTCCAGACGTATTCTTAGGAGCACACGACTGGGTTGGAGAATTGGCAGCTAACGGAGTAGTTGCACCTCTAGATTTAGGTTCTGTAGCCTCAGATTTATTTGAAGTAGGCGTAACAGCATTTAGCTATGGGGGAGAAGTTTACGGATTTCCTTACGCAACAGAAGCTATTGCAATGTTCTACAATGCAGATCTAGTTGATTCTGTTCCAGCGACATGGGAAGAAGCAAAAACTGCTTGTGATACTGCAGGTACAGAATTCTGTGTTGGAACACCATCAAATGATGCTTATCACAACCATCCATTTATTGCTTCTGCTGGCGGATATGTATTTGCATCTACAGGTGGATTTGATGCATCAGATGTTGGTTTGGATAATGCTGGAGCTATTGCTTCCGCTGAATATCTTGACGGGCTTGTAAAAAATGGGACAGTTTATTCTGCTGATTATGGTGGAGCTATGTCAAATTTCCAAGAAGGTCGTGCATTATTCTGGATGACAGGTCCATGGGCTAGAGGAGATGCTAGTGCTGTAAATTATGGTGTTGGACTAATTCCACAGTTTGATGGAAATGCAGCAACTCCATTTGTAGGAGTAAGAGGTGCAATGGTTTCATCATTTAGTGATAACCAAGTATTAGCTCAAAGCTTTATCTTGGACTTTTTTGCTACTATTGAAGTTCAACAAGCAATGTACGAATCAGATCCAAGGCTTCCAGCAACAAAATCATTATTTGCTGTAGTCGAAGCAGCTGATCCAATAGCAGCTTCATTCGCAGCAAGTGCTTCAAATGGTATTCCAATGCCAAATATTCCAGAAATGGGTAGTGTATGGGGACCTATGGCTGACGCTTTAAATGTAATTAGAGAACAAGCATACGGCACTAATGAAGAGACCGGCGTTACAATAAACAATGCTACTGATGCAGTGAAATTAGCAGCGGAACAAGTTCGTAATGCGATTGCCGGCGGTTAATAAATATTAATCATTATTAAATTGGGGCTCTGTTGAGCCCCAATTTTTTTAATGATATATTTAAGTATGAACCTATCTAAAATTTTCAGATATTCCTTTCTGGCAGTTTTCAATGCTCTAATTGTATATGCAATTCCTCTTACATTAACTTTTGAGTCTTGGTTTCTACTCTCATTAATAATCGTGATAGGAGTATTAGTTAATGTAGTATATTTTTCTGAACGCTTCTTACCAATGAAATGGATTCTTCCGGGAATGATTTTTATGATTTCTTTTGTTGTTTTTCCTGCAATATATAATTCCTATGTATCTTTTACTAATTGGTCTACTGGTCATATTCTGAGTAAAACTCAAGCTATTAATGTTCTAGAAGATAGGGTCTACACCCTTGATGAGCAAAAAGGTATTGAATTTGATATGTTTATCCTCCAAGATTCTAGTTTAGATTTTTATTATGTAGCTAATTTAGATTCTGATAATATATTATTTGGAAAAGCTGTTCCAGAAGATGAAATATTTACTACTTCTTATGCAAAGCATGAGCCTTCCTTATTTGTTAATGATGAATTTGTTACGCCTGATGGGTATTATCTATTGCCTGGAAAAGAGCAAATAGCTAATTCCTCTATTTTACAAGAACTTTCTTTGATTATTGACAAGAATACAAGAGTTCAACTTTATAAGATTTCTGTTTTTGATGCATCAACTGGCAGACTTTCTTCGACGTCTCAACTGTATAAATACGATGAACTTAACGATGTAATGATAAATAATGCATCTAAATTATCATGTCCTGTGGTGAAAGACAACTTCGTATGTGATGGAAAAGAAATTGAACCTGGATGGAGAGTTTATGTCGGAGGAGAGAATTACAGAAAATTATTTTCTAATCAACGAATTAGAGGACCTCTGGGAGTAGTTACAAAATGGACATTCCAGTTTGCATTTTTTAGTGTCCTTCTTTGTTTTGTAGTGGGTTTATTTCTCAGCATGATTTTGAACAAGGATGATTTAAAGTTTAAACGAATATATAGGGCAATCTTTATTCTTCCTTATGCAATCCCTGCTTTCGTATCTGTACTTGTTTGGAAGGGACTTTTGAATCCAGATTACGGAGTGATTAATAGTTGGCTTGGCCCACTTTACGAAATATTTGACATTGAACCAATTAAGTGGCTTAAAACTAAAGAAAGTGCTCGATCAGCTGTACTACTTGTTAATACTTGGCTTGGTTTTCCTTATATGTTTTTAATAACAACCGGTGCTTTACAGTCAATACCAAAAGAGTTGATTGAGGCAGCAAAAGTAGATGGTGCATCCGGTTTGCAATCATTCTGGAAAATAACGTTCCCCCTATTAATGGTTTCTATTTCACCACTACTTATTGGTTCTTTTGCATTTAACTTCAATAACTTTACTTTAATTTTCCTACTTACTGGTGGTGGTCCTCCAATTATTGGAAGTGAGGTAGCAGTTGGATGGACTGATATTCTAATTTCTTTTACCTATAAACTTGCAATTTCAGGAGGAAGAGGAAACTTATTTGGATTGGCTTCTAGTGTCACGATAATTATATTTTTTATTGTTCTTGTAATATCTGCAATCTCATTTAGATACACAAAAAGGTTAGAGAAAATCTATGGAAACATATAAATTATTTCACTGGTTCAAAGAATATGGATGGAGACATTTCGTAGCATTATTGTTTGTTACTTTTGCAATATATCCAATCCTTTTTGTAGTTACTAACTCAGTTGCAGATTTTGCAAATTTAACTAATTCAAAATTAATTCCGGACTCATTTACATTAAAACACTATAAACTACTTTCATCTAATCCACTGGTTCCTTATTACAAATGGCTTTTCAACACATATAAAGTTGCAATTATTGCTGCATTCTTTAACGTTTTTCTTGGTACTTTAGCCGCATTTGCGTTTTCTAGACTTCAATTTAAAGGCAGAAGAGCAAGTTTGTTAACTCTAGTAATAGTTCAAATGTTCCCATCTTTTTTAGCTTTTGTTGCTATCTATTTATTATTTTTCCAAATCAGTGATGTGGCCCCAATTATGGGACTTGGAACTCATTTTGGATTAATACTTGTATACCTTGGAGGGTCTATTGGCTTCAATTCTTGGTTGATTAAGGGATTCATGGATACCATTTCCCCTTCTTTAGATGAAGCAGCTAAGGTCGATGGTGCTACAGAATATCAAATTTTCTCAAAAATAATTATTCCTTTAGCAAGGCCAATTTTAGTTGTTATATTCGTTATTACATTTATAGGAATTTATTCTGATTATATTCTCGCTGCAATATTTTTGAAAGATAAAAATCTTTGGACAGTAGCAGTTGGAATTAATACAGTGTTTATTGATGATTTTAATGCTGACTGGGGGGTGATTGCAGCTTCATCAGTCATAGCTGCAACACCAATAGCAGCTTTATTTGTTTTCTTTCAAAAACAAATTACTGGAGGTCTTACTGCTGGTTCCGTAAAAGGGTAGCAAGTTAATTTAAACCAAATTAGATTAGTTAAATCGAATATTTTCAAGTAAAATTTACATATTGTTAATGAGGAGAGTATGAAAAATCAATTACATGAATTTTTAAAAAATCAATCAGCGTCAATAGATGCCAAAGTTGAAGGAAAGACTTTAATAGATTATATAGATACTAATGCTGATGAGTATGCTGATTTTCCAGCAATCAATACACCTATTAATGATGAATATTCTGGTTGGGATGCAATGTCTTGGAGTGAATATAGAGAAAATATTCATAATTTAGCATCTGGCCTTATTGATATTGGATTAGCACCAGGAGATACAGCTTTTATTATGTCCAACAACACAAAAGAGCATAATATTTCCGACCTTGCAATAATGCATTGCGGTGCAACTCCGTCAACCCTTTATAAGCAACTTAAATCTGGACAAATTGAATACGTTGCAAATCTCATGGAGGCTAAAGTTGCTGTTGCTGGAGATTTAGACTTATTCCATGAAATAGACAAAGCAAAAAGTGACTGTCCAAAGCTAGAAACAATAGTTGTTATTAATGGATATGAAGAGGTTAAAGACATAGATTATGTTGTATCCTATCACGAGTTATTACAACGTGGTGAGGATATCAATGCAAATGATGACACTTTATTACGCGATGCTATTAAAACAGTTACACCTGAATCACTTGCATGTTTAATATTTACATCCGGAACAACAGGTAATCCAAAAGGGGTAATGATTACGCATAGAAATGTTTTGTGGACAAACGAGAGTTTATTTGGTGAATTGGTACCAGCATCTATGCACCCAAGAATTGTTTCCTATTTACCTATGGCTCATATTGCAGCTAGAGCAGGAGACCACTACCAAGCAATATATAAAACAGGTCAAATATTTCCAGTACCTGTTCTTGAAGATATGTCACTTGCACTCCCAACAATCCAACCTAGTGTATTCCTAGCCGTTCCAAGAGTATGGGAAAAATTCCAGGCTGGTTTACTTAATAAAATTAATGACTCAGACAAAGCAGATCTTGCATTAAAGGCAATTGATAATGGACTGGAAAGAGTTAAGTATGAGCAAAGTGGCGAAAGTGTTCCTTTAAAAGTCAAACTTCTTGATGCAGTCTTCAATAAATTAGTATTTTCTAAATTCAAAGAAGGTCTAGGAATTCAGAATACTGAATATTTTGTAACCGCTGCTGCAGCTATGAACCCAGATGTGCAGCGCTGGTTTCATGCTATACACATAGATGTTACTGAAATTTATGGAATGACAGAAGATACAGGTCCTGCAACAGTTGGTATCGCTTCGAATGCTGTTGAATCTTTAACTAATAAGTTAAAATCAGCAGGAGTTCCTATACCTAAGGTATTTAATCCAATTGGAAAAGTTGGAATACCTTTAGCAGGTACCGAAATAAAAATTCTAGATGATGGTGAACTTTGTATGAAAGGTGGACACGTAACTAATGGCTACTACAAACAAGAAGAGGCCACAAAAGAAGCATTTGATAGCGATGGTTGGCTTCACACGGGCGATTTAGCTGAAATTGGAGATGATGGCTATGTAAAAATTATTGGTCGTAAAAAAGAAATAATTATTACATCTGGTGGTAAAAATATAGCACCAGTAGAACTAGAAGATCTTATAAAACCACATCCGCTAGTAGGACAAATTTGTATGGTTGGTGATGGTCAAAAATTTCTATCAGCACTAATAGTTTTAGATAGAGAAGGCACAAGTGAAAAATGGGCAAGTGATAATTCGGTAGACTATGATATTGAAAATTTTCATAATAATCCCGAAGTACTCAAAGCTATTCAATCTCAAATTGATAAAGCTAATAGTAAAGTTGCAAATGTCCAGCAGATAAAGAAATTTACAATTCTAGAAGAGGAGTGGACTGATACAAGTGGAGAATTAACACCAACATTAAAACTAAAAAGAAATGTTATTAACGAAGTATATAAAGATAAAATCGATGCAATGTATAAGGAGTAAATATGAGTCAGGTAAATTTTGAAAATAGAACAGTTGTTGTCACAGGTGCAGGTAACGGCCTAGGCAAAGCTTATGCTCTAGAACTTGGTAGTAGGGGAGCAAAAGTTGTTGTAAATGATCTTGGTGGCTCAGTGGATGGTTCAGGCTCCGCAAACTCACCTGCTGATGATGTTGTTGATGAGATAGTAAAAAATGGTGGTGAAGCTGTCGCCAACTATGATTCTGTTGCAACAAAAGAAGGCGGAGAGGCTATTATTCAATCTGCTTTAGATAGCTATGGGACTGTAGATGCTGTAATTAATAATGCTGGTATTTTGCGTGATAAGAGCTTTGCTAATATGTCTGAAGATGAACTTTCACTCATATTAGACGTTCACTTAAAGGGTACCTTTTTTGTTACTCAGCCTGCATTTAAGGTTATGAAAGAGAACAATTATGGAAGAATCGTTAACGTAGCATCACCTTCTGGATTATTTGGCAACTTTGGTCAGGCTAATTATGGGGCTGCCAAAATGGGAATAGTCGGGCTTTCAAATGTATTGTCAATTGAAGGAGCTAAATATAATATAAAAGTTAATGTAATTGCTCCAACTGCTTACACTCGAATGACTGAAGCACTACTCCCTGAAGATGTAGGCAAACTTTTTAGTGCGGAGTTAGTTACACCTATGGTTGTTTACTTAGCATCTGAATCATGTGAACCAACCCATGAAATATTTGGTGTAGCAGCAGGACGTTTTGCAAGGATCGGGATAATTACTCATAATGGTTACGTCAACACTAGTGCAACCGCTGAAGATATAGCAGGCAATATTGATGAGATTAGAACTATCAAAGATGGAACTTATCCTTTAAGCAATGAGGACGAGTTAATGATTATTCAAAAAGCAATTCAGGGAAGCTAACCTAAAAATACATTTTAATGTATAATTTTTTATGGAAAACATAGACACAAAACAATTAGATTCTGAAGAGTTGGTAAATAGAAGACTTGAAGAATTGATTGACTTTAGAACTGATGGGCAAGATCTACAAGAATTTTGGGGTAAGCAATATGACCTTGGTTTAGCCTGGGTTCAATTTCCTGAAGGTTCTGGAGGTTTAGGGCTGAATCCTAAGTACCAAATGATAATAACTGAACGTCTAAGAAGTGAGGGTATATCACAACAAAATAGAATAGCTAATATTCTTGGAGTGGGTATGGGTGCCCCCACAATTATAGAGTATGGGACTCCTGAACAGATTCAAAAATATTTAAAGCCAATGTTTACTGCTGAGGAAATATGGTGTCAATTGTTCTCCGAGCCTGGTTCAGGATCAGATTTAGCAAGTTTATCAACAAAAGCAGTAGATGATGGAGATGGGTATATTGTAAACGGTCAAAAAGTTTGGACAACCCTTGGACATCTGGCTAAATGGGGTCTATTAGTTACAAGAACTGATCCAAATGCTCCTAAACATAGGGGATTAACATTTTTTATTGTTGATATGGAATCAGCGGGAGTTGAAGTCAGACCATTGAGGCAAATAACCGGTGAAGCTGAATTCAACGAAGTATATTTTACGGATACAAAAATACCTAAAGAAAACATACTAGGAGGTTTAGGTGAAGGCTGGAGAGTATCACTCGCTACATTAATGAATGAACGAGTAGCTATAGGCGGTAACGTGAGAGAAAGAGGAAGCGGAGCTCCTGGTCATCTAGTTCAAATATGGAAAGATAAAGATTTAAAGGATCCAATTCAAAAAGATAAACTTATTGAATTATGGATTCAACAAGAAGCAGTCAGATTAACAAATATAAGAGCTTCTGAACTTCGAGAAAAAGGTACACCAGGTCCCGAAGGTTCAACAAGTAAGCTTTATGAAGCTGAAATCAATAAAGCATCTTACGAATTTGGTATGGAGTTATTAGGTAATGATGGGCTATTGTTTCCAAGAGGTTATTCGCTTACACAACCTGAATTAAATTTTGATAATGACACCTTTGGCTTCACTGATACACAAAGCTTGTTTCTACGTTCAAGAGCAAACTCAATTGAGGGTGGAACATCAGAAATTATGCGAAATATTATTGCGGAACGTGTTCTAGGATTACCTGGAGAACAAAAGCTAGACAAAGACAAGCCATGGAAAGATATTCCTCGATCTTAGTTTTTGATAATTAAACAAAAATTTCCATTTTTACAATGAACTTCTATTTTATTACTTAAAGTTATGTTTCTTAGTGTTCTTGAAGATCCATACGGGATGTCTTCATTTAAAATATCCCATTTAGAACCTTTAATAGTTAAGCTATCTAAATCAGAAAGTGGAAGTATGCTAAAAACTTTATTTTTCTCAACTTCAAAAACCATCTGAGTATTAAAAAAAATGTTTTCTAGTCTTGTTATCCATTTAATAATTCCACGTTGTTTAAATGATGAAAGCTTTAAAAAATTAGAAAATAGATGATCTAATTCCTTGCCTTCACCACCGATGACAGTTATTGATTCAACATTTAATTCTTTCGTTGTTTCTAGGGCAAGTTCTAAATCTGTTTTATCCTTATCTACACTGAATGATAATATTTTGGCACCATCTCGCTCCGCACGTTTTTTTGTTCCACTTTTTATTGAATCTAAATCTCCAATAATATGAGTTGGTATAAAAAATAATTTGTATAGAAACTCAGTACCTCCATCCACTCCAAAAATATAATCATAACTCTTATTAAGTTGATTTCTATTTACTGAACATTCTCCATTAAGCGAAATTAAAATATTACTCATACTTACTGAAGGTTATCATAGTTTAGGCCACAATAATTGGTGACGCTATTTCAAGTGAAGTTTCCAAAGCTTTCATTACATTAGATTTACTCTCTCCTTGAGAGAATACAAATCCTAGATATTTTTCTCCACTAGGAGGCATTTCTAGATATGTATTTTTTGATACGGTTATGTCTACAGCTGATACATTCTCAATCTCCATAATCTCTTCATTATTTATAGACACGAACTTTCCAGTTTTTGGCACAGGTAACATCAAAACACCAACATATTTATTTAGTAATTCTAATTTTTTAAAAGTCCCTGTACTAAATGCAAATAGTATAAGTTCTTCTAGTGACTGCTTAAATAGGCCAAAGCTTAAACACCTTGAGCAGAGACCACCTATCATTCTTGGATTTATTTCAATGATAAATATTTCATTATTTATTACTTTAAACTCAGCATGAATTGGTCCATTTGTTAAGCCAATTTTTTTGCATGCCATTTGAATTTTATCTTTCACCTCATCAATAATTGTTTCATTTAAATTACTAGGAGTCATATATATTGATTCCTCAAAAAAAGGCTCAACAAAAACTAATGGTTTTTCGAACACTGCAAAATTAGATAATTCTGAATTTATAAGCATACCCTCATATGCATATTCATCCCCGTCAATAAATTCCTCAATAACTAATTCATCTTGCTTGCAATCTTTAATAATATTTTTGATTAACAACGAATTAATATTCTCAGTAGAAATCTTTATAACTTTGTTACTTGCAGTTCCTTTAGTAGGTTTTAGTACTCCAATTTTTGAAGTAGCAATAAAATTTTCAATGTCAGTAATATTATTTACATATTGATTTTTAATTCTTATATTAGTAATTTCATTAAAAATATTACGAGACATATATTTATCCATTGCTAAATTTACTGAGTCAAAGTTATTACCAGTTGCATTTAACAAATCAGTTAATTTAGAGGCGTATCTCAATGACGAGTGGTCGACAGGTAAAACGTGTGTTATGTCATGTAGTTTTTCAAGCAATTGTTTCGGAACTTCTAAGGAAAAATCTGAAATAAAAATATTGTCAGTCAACTTCTCTGAAATTTGTTGACTATCAGTAACAATAGAAAACGGAATATTTAATTTCGTAGCTGCTTTTACAAAGTCATTAGATTTGTAACTGAGCTCAGGTATAACCAGCAATACTTTTTTCATTTATTTTACACAATCCACAATTTCACTATCATTATTATATGACTGATTTTAAATTTGATATAGGTGAGAAAGCAATTGCTAAAATTCTTGAAATTAAAGAACAAGAACCTGGTGATAATGATTATGCTTTATTTTTACAAATTGACGGGGTCCAGGGGAATCAATACACCTATGATCTTAGTTTTTTAGATTTAGAACAAGCTAGATCCGACGATAAACGCCTTGAGTTCGGAGATTTAGTAGTAATTATTGCCTCTAAAGACTTAGATAAATTTAATAATTCCAAATTAGAGCTTTCAGATGATCCTGCGGCTCCTGGTCTTACAATGGATAATCCGAACACACCAAGTCCAGAAATTTTTGGAAATCCAGATGAAATGCCTGAGTTAACAGGTGAACTTGCTGAAAAAGTTCAAACAGTATTAGAGTCTCAAATTAACCCAGCTATTGCTTCTCATGGTGGAGTTGCACAATTAGTTGGAGTAGAGGGACAAGATATTTACCTAAAACTTGGTGGTGGATGTCAAGGTTGTGGAATGGCTCAAGTAACTTTAACTCAAGGTATAGAAACATCCTTGAGGGAGGCTATCCCTGAGATAGGAAATATTATTGATGCAACTGATCACGCTTCAGGAGACAACCCTTACTTTGAATCTGCCAAAAAGTAATTAAAATTTAATTACAGTCTTACCTATATTTTTTCTATTTAGAAAGTTATCCATTGCAGTGGAGACTTCTTGAATTGAGTAAACATTTTTAGGGTTAATATTTAGTTTTCCCTCATTGATAAATCCTATTAATTCTTTAAAGTCCTCTGTTGTTTCTTTTGGAGAAGTTTGTGTCCATCTTCCCCACCAAACTCCAACTATCGACACACCTTTAACTAGTGTTATATTCAATGGAATTTTTGGTATTTCACCTTGGGCAAAACCAATTACAAGAAGCCTTCCATTCCAAGCTGTTGCACGCAACGCTTCCTCAGTAACGTTACCACCAACAGGGTCAACTACAATGTCTACACCTTTCCCACCAGTAAGTTTTTTAGCTGACTCTTTAAGATTTTCTTTGTCGTAGCGTATTACATGATCTACACCTAAGCTTTTAACGTACTCTTCCTTTTCACTGGAACCAACTGCCGCTATGGTCATTAGTCCTAATATTTTACCTAATTGTATAGAGGCAGTGCCAACTCCACCAGATGCGCCTAGTATTAAAACTGATTCGCCGCTTGTTGCTTTTGCACGTCTTTTAAGGGCATAATAAGTTGTTCCGTAATTTATTGGAAGACTTGCTCCTGCCAATGAATTAATGTTGTCTGAAATTGGAATAACGAGATTTTTATTTATACATACATACTCAGAAAAACCACCTATCTCTGGTAGTCCAATAACTTTCATACCTTTTTTTAGGTCAACATCCTTACCTACTTGCTCTACATGTCCACAAACCTCATTACCAGGAGTAAATGGTGGTTCAACAACTACCTGATATTTTCCTTGGACTAAAAGAGCATCTGGATAATTCACACCTGCAGCATCTACCTTGATAAGGACTTCGTCGTCATGAGGGTTTGGAATATCAACTTCCTTAATCTCAAGTAATTTCGGATCTCCTAATTTTGTACATACCACCGATTTCATAGTTTTTTCCTCTCATTTACTCCAGATAAGTTTTTAGCAAAATCTTTTTTCTGCTCCATGTCAACACCGCGTTTAATTTGCACTCTTTGGGCTTGAGGAGAACCTGCACCATGTAAAGATTCAGTCAGGTATGCAACAGCATTTCTGCCAAGGGTCATATTTTCAATTAATCTGAGTATCTTAACTCTATCTTCAGCATTGATATCTTTTTTACCTTTCAAATATTTTTTTAAGTCAGATGACATTACACCTTCATTGAAGTCCAAACCAGAAGGCATTGATCCTACCAAACCACCAGCAAGATCTTGAGCTAATCTTCCTATCTCAAAGGTTTCTTTCGTAACATGTTGTTTGCAAACGTTTGCTAATAAATCATCATTAATAAAGTTCCCTGATTTTGTTAATTTTCCTTGAAGAGATGAAGCAATACCAGTAGCGTAGATCGTTTCATTGAGTTTATTCATCTCTACAATTTTATCTTTGATATGTGATGCTTCCTCTACACCGTTATATTCAGCAATTGTTGCAGCTGCTCCAATCAGTACATCACCTACCCCTGCCTTACAAACATATGACCTCCGGTGGTATGTTGTAAATCTTTCAACAAGCATCGATGCAAAGTCATATTCACCATCCATGAATATATATTCATTAGGTATAAATACATTATCAAAAATTACCATTGCTTCCTGACCTGCGTAATACTTATTTCCCACGTCATACTCACCAGGCTCCATACTTCTTGTATCACATGATTGTCTACCATAAATATATGTTATCCCCTCAGCATCAACAGGTATTGCTCCAACAATTGCATAATCCTTGTCCTTATCTGTCAATCTAAGAGTTGGCATAACAACCATCCAGTGTGAATTTATGCAGCCTGTCTGGTGAGCCTTAGCTCCCTTAACGAAAACACCTTTTTCATTTCTGTCTACTACACGAAGATACAAATCTTCATCTTCCTGCTCGTGTGGTAATTTAGACCTGTCTCCCTTAACGTCAGTCATAGCTCCACCAACAATAAGGTTGTATTTATGCATCTCAGTTAAAAACTCAACAAAATTGCTGTGATAGTGTGTTTTATTTTCTTCATCGATTTCAAATGTAACAGAATGTAATGCATTAAAAGCATCCATGCCTACGCATCTTTGAAAGCATGTACCAGTAAGTTGACCAAGTTTTCTTTGCATTTTATTCTGCATAAATAAATCTTCGCTACTCTCTGCAATGTGAAGAAATCTATTTATAGATTCACCTGTGTAGGGTGATTTTACAGAGGCCAATTCTGGTTCTCTAACAGCAAGTTCATAAGTTTCCGCCATAGCTTCAACACTAGGTTTTATTATTGGATGATTAATAGGATCTTTAACAAGTTCACCCATAAGGTATATTTTTAAATTTCTATCTGATATTGATTCTATGTAAGAATTCTTATCAAAAATTTTATCCATACAATAGTATAAAGGTTCATCCGAAAATGAAAAAATCTAAATGTCTATTTATCAGTATATGTTGTTTGTTTTAAGCTAGATTACTTCAAATAATCCTGCAGCACCCATTCCACCACCGACACACATAGTGACTACAACAAACTTAGCATTTCTTCTTTTTCCCTCAATAAGAGCATGCATTGTCATTCTGGCACCAGTCATACCATAAGGGTGTCCGATAGAAATAGAACCTCCATTTACATTATATATATTTGGATCAATTCCTAATTCATCTCTGCAATAAAGAGCTTGAACAGCAAATGCTTCGTTGAGTTCCCATAGGCCAATATCATCCACTGAGAGATTAAATTTACTTAATAAATTTGGCACGGCAAGGACAGGACCTATACCCATTTCTTCTGGAGCTAGTGCTGATACAGTCATTCCTCTGTAGTATCCAAGTGGATTAAGACCTTTTTCTTCTGCTTGTTTAGCTTCCATCATAACTACAGATGCAGAACCATCTGATAGTTGAGATGCATTACCAGCTGAAATGAACTTACCTTCTCCATATACTGCAGGAAGTGATGAGAGACCCTCCAAGGTAGTTTGAGGTCTATTACCCTCATCTTTTACAAGTTCAACAGTTTCTTCAGTGATTTCTCCAGTTTCTTTATTTTTAACTAGTTTTGTTGATGTCGTGGCAATGATTTCATCATCAAATTTTCCAGCTTCTTGGGCAGCTGCTGTTCTCATTTGACTCTCTAAAGAATATTCATCTTGAGCTTCTCTTGAAACATTGTATTTTTCTGCAACATAGTCTGCAGTTTCTATCATTGGCATGTACGCATTTTGTTGCATATCTAAAACTAAGGGGTCAGAATCTAACCTGAAGTCAGCTGTTTGTACAAGTGAAATAGATTCAATTCCTCCTGCAACAACAACATCCATATTATCTGTGATGATTTGTTTTGCTCCAGTTGCAATTGCCATAAGTCCAGATGAGCACTGTCTGTCAATTGTCATACCCGGTACTGAATGTGGCAAACCAGCTGCCATTCCACTTAATCGTCCAATATTTAATGCTTGAGTGCCTTGTTGTTGCGCACAGCCCATAATTACATCTTCTACTTCTGAAGCTTCGATACCAGCTCGTGAAATTGCTTCTTTAATGGAATATGAACCTAGGGTAGGAGCACCTGTATTATTGTATGCTCCTCGATAAGCTTTACCAATTGGTGTTCTTGCTGCTGATACTATGACTGCTTCTCTCATAAATTACTCCTTAAATTGTTTTTTATTCTTTTACTATGTATAAAGTTAATGTTTCAATAACTGCTGCAGGTTTCTCAACCCCTTCAATTTCAATAGTTACTGTTGTTTTCACTAACCATCTTCCATTTTTTTTATATTGTGCATCAGTCAAGATGAATCTGCCTCTTATTTTACTATCTACAGGTACAGCTTCCATAAATCGAACTTTATCTGACCCATAATTTACGGCTGTTTGCATTTCTGCTGGCATAAACCCTGATGTTGCTGACATATAGGAAACCAAACTCAATGTTAAAAAACCATGTGCAATTGTTGTATCCCATGGTGTAGGGGCAGATTTAGCTAGTTCTGGATCTACGTGTATAAATTGATGATCGTTTGTTGCATCTGCAAACTGATTAATTCGTTCTTGTGTAACTTCTATCCATTCGGAAAGGCCAATTTCTTCACCAATATGGTTTTCAAGTTCTGTTGCTGGAATAACTTTCATAAAATCTCCTTCAATAGATTTATATTAGATGCTTTTTTGGCAAAATTTATTGTACTCTGTCCAAATGCATCTATTTCTTTTTTATCTGTATCACCATAATAACCAAGTGAGTATCTTACGTAGACACCTTCCATTATCATGGCATGTTTCCAAAACGATAATCTTGTATAAAATTCTATATCCTTTAGATCAAGGGATGATTCTTTTTCATATATAGAAAGTATCTGATTTCTGTTCAAAAAACCATCACTTAAAGATGGTGAATATATAAAAGGCGTGTCTTTTTCTTCTATGTTGGCCCAAGAAGCAATGATTGTTCCTAAGTCAGCTAATGGATCACCTAAAGTACATAGCTCCCAATCTAATATTGCGCTAACTTCGTTATTCATAATTCTTACATTATCTAATCGATAATCTCCATGAACAATACTTACTCTTTGTTGATTAGGGATTGTTTCAAACAAAATATCTGTTGCTTTATCTAGATCTGGTATATTTCTAATAGTTTGTGAGGCAAACTGCTTACTCCATCTTGTAAGCTGTCTTTTAACATATTCTTCATGTTTTCCTAGATCGCTCAGGTTAGAATGAGCTACATCGTAATTATGCAGTTCAACTGCTGCTTTAATAAAAGAATTAGAGATTTTTTCTTTTGCATCCTTAGAATACGTTTCAGCTACAACATTATCTGATATTGTTTGACCATCTACATACTCCATAATGTAAAAATCCTCATCAGAAATAGTTCTATCAGTACATAAGGCAATCGGGTTTGGGACTTTAATTTTACTTTTGGATAATTCTGAGATTATTCTATATTCTCGCTGCATATTATGAGCCGATTCAAGTTTATTTCCGAATGGAGGTCTTCTTAATACATATTTATAAGTTCCATCTTCAATTTTAAATGTAATGTTTGATCTACCAACTTTGAACTGGTCGAATGTAAAGTTTTCATCAAGCTGTGTAACTGATGCAATATGTTTACGTATTGTATTATTAAAAAAGTCCATCAAATAATATATTACATAAAGATTGTTCACGAGAGTTAAATATTGATAGAATAAATTGTGGATTTTAATTACTCAGAAAAATCATTAGATTTACAAAAAAAACTAAATCAATTTTTCGAAGAACACATATACCCAATTGAGCAAGCTTATGATCAAGAAATTGAAGATTCAGGTAATTCTTTACATATTCCCGATATTCTTGATGAACTTAAAAATAAGGCTAAAGAGGAAGGTCTATGGAATTTATTTTTACCAGATAGTGAATACGGTGCTGGCTTAACTAATGTCGAATATGCTCCACTTGCTGAAATCACTGGCAAAGTTTGGTGGGCGCCAGAAGTATTTAATTGTTCCGCACCTGATACTGGGAACATGGAAGTTCTATATGATTTTGGCACAGATGAGCAGAAAGAAGAGTGGTTAACACCATTGTTAGACGGCTCTATTAGATCTTGCTTTGCTATGACGGAACCAGATGTCGCATCGTCTGATGCAACAAATATTAGTAGTTCGATTGTAAGTGATGGAGATAACTATATTATAAATGGTCGTAAATGGTGGACATCTAACGCTATTAATCCTAGGGCTAAAATATGTATATTTATGGGTGTAACAAATCCTGAAAATGCTCCGCATCAACGACAAAGCCAAATATTAGTACCTATGGACTCAGAGGGTATTTCTATTATTAGACCTATGCAGGTGTATGGATACGATGATGGATACACAGGTCATCCTGAACTCTTATTTGAAAATGTAGTTGTTCCGAAAAAAAATATTATTGGGGGAGAAGGACTTGGTTTTAAGATCGCACAGGCAAGATTAGGTCCAGGAAGAATTCATCACTGTATGAGGGCAATAGGCATGGCTGAGCGTGCATTAGAGCTTATGATTAAAAGGTCTCTTTCAAGAGAAGCTTTTGGAAAACAACTTTCTGACCAAGGAGTTATTCAGGAGTGGATTGCAAGATCTAGAATAAAAATTGAAGAAGCTAGATTACTTACACTAAAAACAGCTTGGCTGATTGATACTTATAGCAAGGAAGAAGCCAAAATAGAAATTTCATCAATTAAAGTTACCGTTGTTGAAGCAGCATCTTATGTCATAGACAAGGCTATTCAAGCGCATGGAGCTATGGGCTTATCTCAAGATACTCCCTTAGCACGAATGGCAGCTGGAGCCAGGGTATTAAGAATTGCTGATGGTCCAGATGAAGTCCACTTAAGATCAATAGCTAGAAGAGAAATGAATAAATATAAATGAAGGAACAAATAGGAGTGGTTGGTGGCGGACAAATGGGAAGTCAAATAGCAGCCCTATCTGCTATGGCAGGGTATGAAACTCATATTTATGATAAAGATACTGAAAATGTGACTTCTAAACTTAAATTTGCCGAAGATAACCTTAAGAATCTTATTTCAAAAAATAAATATACAGAAGAGCATTTAGCTAACTTTAAAGATAATCTCCACGTAGCTAAAAGTATTGATTCTTTATCAGAAAATAAGACATTCATTATTGAAGCTGTGGTTGAGAAACTTGACGTTAAGCTTGAAATTTTTTCACAACTATCAGAAATTACAGATTCAGAAGTAGTTTTAGCAACAAATAGTTCTTTCATAGCTGCATCTGAAATAGCAAAAGACTGTATGCATGTACAAAGATTTATTAACATGCACTTTTTCTATCCACCTTTAAGAATGGACCTTGTTGAGATTTCTTATCCTGAATCAACAGCTACAGAAGTTATTTCAAGAACTCAATCCGTAGGAAAATCAATGGGTAGATCTATTGTTACTTTAAAAAAAGAAACTCCGGGTTTTATAGTAAACAGGATGCTTGCTGCTCTTGTTGATGAAGCATATGAGTTATATGATGAAGGTATAGCTGATTTTGAAGATATAGATTTAGCCATTAAAAAAGGTTTAAACCATCCGTTAGGCCCTTTCGAACTTTCTGACTATTCAGGTCTAGATATTCACTATTATGCAAAATTAAAGATTTTCAATGAGACTAAAAATCCAAACGATTATCCAAAGAAATTTTTAGAGAAAAAAATTCAAGATGGTGATTTAGGTGTTAAGACTGGAAAAGGTTTTTATAACTACAAAAAGGATTAGTTAACAAAATCTTCATCTTTTATATTAAAAAAGAATTCTCTTTCTGCCAGTATTTTTAATACAATTCTTTCTGTTTGTATTGTGAAAGGATAAGGTTTTCCCCAGTATTTATCGGATAAGGATTGAATATTTTTTTCTGCATCTTCACCGGTAATTTCTCCAATAACTTTACCCCTAATTTCTACGAATTTAAAAGCATCGTCATGTTTCCATATCATTACGCTGACCCTTGGATCATTTTTTATATTTTTATATTTAACCCTATGTATTTCAGTATTAATAAGAATATGTTCACCATCGGTATCAACCCACATTGTGTGTGTTTGGGGAGATCCATCTTTAAATAAGGTAGTTAATGCTGCATAATTTGGACCTTTAGCCATTTTGATAGTTTTTTCATCTAAAGCCATATAATCACTTTAATATAATCATATGAAAGTTGTATTACAAAGAGTTAATTCAGCGAATGTAAAAATAGACAATACTATCATCTCAGAAATTCAGACTGGTGTTGTATTACTTTGGGGAATTAAAAAGGGTGATACTGTCAGAGATGCAGATGTATTAATTAAGAAAATTGTAAACTTGAGAATATTTTCAGATTCTTCTGGAAAAATGAATAAATCAATACAGGAAATTTCAGGCCAGATATTATTAGTAAGTCAATTTACTCTTTTGGCAAATACATCTAAGGGAAATCGACCTTCTTTTATAGAGGCCGAGGATCCTATTAATGCAGAACAACTACTTTCGTATATTTCAAAAGAACTAACCATATATGCAAAAGTTGCTGAAGGTAAGTTTGGAGCTTATATGAATATTTCACTTGAGAATGATGGTCCGGTAACTATTATTTTGGAGTCCGAAAATGGACAACTAAAACTTTAAGCTGATTGTAACTTTATTTTATTAGGGTCTTTTTCACCGGAAAGTTTTTTATCTAGGTAATATTCATTTCCTGCCCAAAGGTGTAGTCCTAATCCGAACTTCATGGCACATCTTTTGAAAGAGTCAGATTCAGCATGCTTTGCATTAGTACCATCATTACCTTGATCATTCTCTACATCTCCTATAGCTGTAACTGTTACTAGTTTTCCATCTACATCTACAGTAAGTTTCCCGAAACACCCTACAACTTTTCCAAGTTTTTCTTCTCTTATCAATTCAACTACCTCCCAGTTAAATGGTCCACAAACTTCCAATAGTCTTTGTGTTATTACGGAATGGGGAATGTAATTACCAAATTTACCTTTAGGAGCTTTTTTGACCCACTCATCTGGAAATTGTCTTGATAGTTCGTATAATTGGTTCATTTTATTCTTCTTTCTTTATGTTTTAGATCTTTTGCCCACATAGGTGCAGAATTATTGTTCACATTTATAGTTTTAAGTTCAGGGGTATCTTTCCACTCTTTGTAGAGGAATGTGTCTCTTATCATTTCAGTATTTTGTTCCTTATTAGAAGCAACTGCGTCAAGTCCTTTAAGTTTTGGAACAAAATTTTGACCCATAATTGCTATTAGAGATTCTGTTAATTCTTCATCATCTGAGGATTTTTCGATTATCCATTTAATTAAATTTTTCAAATCATGAACTTTCCATGTGTAGGATTTATTAAAAACAAAAACTTCGTCACCGAGCCTCACAGCACCATTTCCTTCTATATTTTTAGCCATCTTTACATCGCTGAAAGTTTTAATATTTGAACTAGTATTTTTAACTACACTGGTTGTGCTTCTTGCTGTCCAAAGAAACTCAAGATCATCTGTGTTTGTTAATTCTTCTCCAAATCTTGTAACAGTTAAATCTAATTCATTCGAATCTTGAGCAGATACCTCCTTAGTTAACTCAAGAATCTCATCTATTTTATTTCCCATTTATTTCTCCTAACTTAAGCAGCTTCATTAACTACATTATGACAGCTGCAGTTGTCATTGTGATTTCTACAGATCACAATAGTTTCTGCACCAATCATATTTAGGATATCTTCTATTTTATTATTTTTCATACTCCAAATATACAAATTACGTATGACAAAAAATTTTTTTTCAAGACGTTTCATTTTATTTCCAATACAATGATTAATAATGACAAATCCTCAGTTATTTGAATCTCAGATGTACAGAGAAGTAATTAGACAGTACGAAGAGGTTTCTGAATTCATAAATTTAGACTCGAACATTAGAGAACGTTTGAAATATCCGCAAAGAGCATTAGTAGTTACATTTCCATTCAGACGAGACGATTACGAAGAAGTAGAAACAGTTGTTGGATACAGGGTTCAACATGTACTTTCAATGGGACCAACAAAGGGGGGCATCAGATATGCACCTGACGTAGACCTTGGTGAAGTAACTGCACTATCTATACTAATGTCTTGGAAATCAGCAATAGTTGGCTTACCTTTTGGTGGAGCAAAGGGAGGGGTTGCAATTGATCCAACTTCATTAACAAGAGCAGAAAAACAAAGAGTTACAAGGAGATACACAGCAGAACTTCTTCCAGTAATTGGTGTAGAAAAAGATATTCCAGCACCTGACTTAGGGACTGACGAACAAACTATGGCCTGGATCATGGATACATATAGTAATTTTGTAGGCTCACCTCAACCAGGAATTGTAACTGGAAAACCTGCTGCACTTGGTGGTTCAGTTACACGAAGAGAGGCAACAGGTAGAGGAGCTGTTGCAGTAACAGCTCAAGCAATGGATAAAATCGGTAAGACATATAAAGGTTCTGATATTGTGATACAAGGTTTTGGAAATGTTGGTCGATATGCTGCTCTTGATTCTTATGAGAGGGGAGCAAAGGTTATTGCAGTAAATGATTTAGGTGGAGGAATCATCAATCCCAATGGCATCAATATTCCAGAACTGTTTAAATATACTGCTAGGAATCACTCAGTAGCAGGATTTGATGGTGCGGATAAACTTTCACAAGATATATTGGAATTAAAATGTGATGTACTAATTCCAGCAGCAATTGGAGGTGTGATTACTACTTCAAATGTTAACAATATAAAAGCGCACGTTATTGTCGAAGCTGCAAACTCTCCGACTACAGTAAGCGCTGATAAAATTCTACGCGACAATAAAGTATTATTAATCCCAGATATTTTGGCAAATGCTGGGGGTGTTACGGCATCTTATTTTGAGTGGGTTCAAAATAGACAAAACTACCTATGGAAAGAAAAAGACCTACATGAAAAGTTTATTGACATAATGACTTCTGCATTTGAAGAAGTATGGACGATATCACAAAAAAATAATTGTGATCTGAGAACAGCTGCATTAATAAAGGGAATCAAAAGGGTTGCCGCTGCAAAATTAACTAGAGGGTTATTTCCCTAATAACGAGTTTATATCTGTAAGTATTCTTTCTTTTTCTCCTTCAAGTGAGAAAATCTCCTCTTTTAACTCATTAATATTTATATTTTTCAAAGGGCTTGAATCAGGTAACTCATCTTGATTTTCAAACATTTCGAGCGCATCGAGAGTTTCATTAATTTCAGCTATTTTTTCAACAATTTCTCTTAATTTGTCGGTACTAGGAGCTTCTTTATTAAACAAAGGACAGATTGGTTTGTAGTAGCACCAATCTTTACAGAGTGCATTCTTTGTGGCTGGAAATTCGTTATTTTCAAAAGCATTTTTAATATCTTGCCAAATAGAAAGTATCTCGACTTTTGCTTCATCAAGCATGGTGTCGTCTATTTTTAATGTGTGGATTGTAGAGTTTTTAAGATATATTAATTTTAATTCTTTAGGAGTGACACCTATTTCATCTCTTATCAGTAGGGCATATAGTTTAAGTGCAAAGAAACGGGGCTCTTTATATTTTGCCATCGGAGCTTTCCCCGATTTATAGTCAACAATTATTAAATTTCCATCTTTATCCTCATCCATCCGGTCTAAAATTCCACGTAAATTTAAATCTTCAATTGAACCCCTAACCCACCTTTCTTGTTCAAGTGGTTCTAATTTCTGAGGATCTTCAAGTTTTAGATAGTTGTGAAGTAGATTAAGACCTTCCTGTCCCCATTCTCTTTCATCTTCAATAGAATCGAATAAATTAACATGTTCATCGTTACCTCTAACATTTGACCATGCTTTTCGAAAAAGATCATAAAGAACTTCAGGCGTTCTTTGATCAATTGGCAGGTCATATAAATCCTCTAATGCTTGGTGTACTGTTGTTCCTTTAGCTTGGACTAAATTAGTAGGTTCTTTTATTTTGTCTACGTTAGAAAATTTAAACTGCTTAGGACAGGTTTTGAATTGTGAGGCTCTAGAAGGAGACAAATTTTTTATCATATTTAAACTATAACTGTATTTATATTAATTTTTATAAATTGTAATCTTAGAATATGGATAGATTTATAAAAATACTTCAAATCATTGGTGTTACTTCGTTTATTTTATATTTTATTGTTGCCATGCTTTATAACTCAGCAAGTTGGTTTAATTTTCTATTTAATTAGTCTTTAAAAAATTACATATAGCTAACAATTGCTAAAGTGATTGAATGAACAATAGCAAAATTAAAGTAGCAGTACTAGGAATTGGTAATTGTGCAAGTTCACTTGTTCAAGGTCTTGAGTATTATAAAATTAACGACACAGAGAATGGACTTATTTCTGATGTCATTGGTGGCTATAGAGTCTCAGATATTGAAATTGTTGCAGCGTTCGATATCAATAAAAATAAAGTTGGAAAAGATCTTTCTGATGCAATATTTACTGAGCCGAACAATACAACTAAGTTTTCAGAAGTGCCTAGTTTAGGCGTAGAAGTTAGTCCAGGTAGAACGTTAGATGGTATCGGTAAATTTGTAGATGACATTATAGATCCTGTGGATGATTCAGATGCAGTTGTAGAAGTATTGAAATCCTCTGACGCTGAAATCCTTGTTAATCTTCTCCCTGTAGGTTCTGATGAAGCAGTCAAGTTTTATGCAGAATGTGCAATTGAAGCCGGCGTTGGGTTCATTAACTGTATACCAGTATTTATAGCTAGAGATAAAGAGTGGTACCAAAAGTTTGCTGATAATGGAATACCTTTGATTGGTGATGACATTAAGAGTCAAGTAGGTGCAACTATCGTTCATCGTGCATTAGCGCAATTATTCTCCGATAGAGGTATCAATCTAAAACGTTCCTATCAGCTAAATGTAGGTGGAAACATGGATTTCCTTAATATGCTCGAAGAAGATAGGTTACAAACTAAAAGAACGAGTAAAACGACTTCAGTTACTTCAGTTGCTAACAAAGGTAAAGGTATGGAGAAGGGGTCCGTAAGAATTGGTCCATCAGATTACGTTGAGTGGTTAGAAGATCGTAAAAAAGCATTTATAAGACTTGAGGGAGAAGCTTTTGGTGGAGTGCCTCTAAATATTGAACTTCAGCTTGAAGTTTGGGATTCTCCAAACAGTGCTGGTGTTGTTATTGATGCTATTAGGTACATGAAATTTTTTGCTGAGAAAAAAGATTTAAAATCTTTGGATCTTGTTTCAGCTTGGCTTATGAAAGCACCTGCTGAAGCTGCTAAAGATACTGAAACGTTAAAAAAGTTACACGAATTAACTCACGTAGAATCTAAATAGCACGCACTGATTTAGTAAACATCTCCATTGCTTCATTAACTTGTTCTTCCGGAGTGGTCAATGGACCCATAAACCTAATAACATTTCCTTCAAGTCCACAATTAACCAAAAGAAGACCATTATTTTTTGATTGTTCAATTATTTTCAATGCTATTTCTTTAGAAGGATTCTTAGTTTTAATATCTTCTACGATTTCGACTCCAATCATTGTTCCGTAACCTCTTATTTCACCAATGAAATTATTCTCTGCTTGAAGACTAAGAAGAGATTCATTCATTATTAATGCATGATTTTTAACATTTTTTAATATATTATCTTCATCAAATACTTCGAGTACTCCTAAAGCTGCCGCACAAGATACCGGAGAAGCACCAAATGTACTTCCAATACCTGCATCATGGATTGAGTCCATAATTTCACTTTTTCCAACTACTGCTGCAAGAGGAAATCCACCTGCAATACCTTTTGCTAGGGTTGCTAAATCGGGGGTTACTCCTACAGTGCTAGCTCCAAACATTTCCCCTGTTCTACCATATCCTGTTTGAACTTCATCAAATATTAAAAGAATATCTTTTGCTTGAGCTATCTTCTTGAGTTCTGTTAAGAAAATATTTGACGCTGGGATATATCCGCCTTCTCCCAGTTGTATTTCAATTAATATTGCAGCTATAGAATCTTCACCTACGCTTTGAATATGTTTTTCAAATGTTTCAAGAGCTTGTTCATCGCTCACACCTCTATAGCCATATGGAAAATCTGTATGTGATATAAAATCTGGAAACGGCCCAAATCCCATTTTGTATGGATTCTCTTTACCTGTAAGTCCCATAGCCATATAAGTTCTCCCATGGAATCCTCCCTTAAATGCAACTACGTGTTGTTTGCCCGTGTAGTAGCGAGCAATTTTAATTGCATTCTCTACAGCTTCAGCTCCACTATTAACTAGAAAAGTTTTTGTTTCTGATTCGATCGGATATCTTTTATTAATCTCTGTACAGACATCTATCGCATTTTGATGTGGAGCATAGGCAAAGCAAGAGTGAGTGAAATCATCAAGTTGATTCTTTACTTTATCAATAACCTTTGGATTAACATGCCCAGTATTTAATACAGCATATCCACCAACGTAATCTAAAAATCTATTACCTTCTCTGTCCCATATTTCTGCATTGAGAGCTTTTGTAATTGTAGATTCGAACGTAGGCGTCCATGCTTTGGGTACGTTAGCCTGTAATTGATTTTGAAGTAATTTAGACATAAATTCACTGTAACTGAAATAAAATTAATACTCAATTTAATTACTACTAAAATGAATGTGTATGATAAACAATTTTCATGGTGTTTGGGCATTAATAAGTATTTGGGTAGCTGGAATTAGTGGAGTATTTTTAATAGGTATTTACATCTCTAGAAGCACAAAATATAAAAAAATTGGAACATATTTAATAAATCTTTCAATATCAACTATTTTAATTCAAACAGCTGGAGGGCTTTTATTATATTCGCAGCAAAATGATCCAGGTTCGTTTCATTTATTTTATGGAGTTGTAGTTTTATTTACTCTTACATTTCTATATGTTTACAGATCAGAAATGAGTAAAAACTATTACTTATATTGGGGATTAGCTCTTTTATTTTTAATGGGGCTTGAGATTAGAGCAGTAATGACACTGGGAAGAATATTAGATTAGATGTCCCTGCACCTACTTTCAGATGGAACTACTTTTGCTTATTCAAATATTGAAAACCCTAAAGTATGTTATTTACATGGGTGGGGAAGGGATAGTCAAGACTTTCTAGATATTATTGAATTGTACCCAGGACTTGCTATTGATCTTCCTGGGTTTGGGAAAACCAAACCGTTTGAATTCAGTATGAATCCATTTGAATATGCAAATTATTTAGACAAAATACTCCCTAAAGAAATTACAACAATAGTTGGCCATTCCTTTGGTGGACGAGTAGCTGTTCATATGTCTCTTATTCGTAAAATAGAAAACCTAGTTTTAATTGGTGTTCCCTTAATATCAAGTACCTCAAATAAAAAAAGTCTTAACAAATTAGATATATACAAGTTCATGAATAAGTTGGGATTAGTATCTGCTGATACTATTGAGTCAATAAAAAATAAATCTGGGTCATTAGATTATAGAAATTCAGAAGGTGTCATGAGAGACACACTTGTGAAGGCGGTTAATGATAATCTTGAAAAAAAAATATCAATGATTGACTCAAATGTAAAACTAATTTGGGGTGAAAATGATTTTGAAGTGCCAGTTTCAGTTGCTATAAAATCCAACAAACTTATTTCTAACTGTGAGTTAACCATTATTCCAAATCATGGGCACAATATGTTAAGAAGTAAATCTAAATCAATTTATGAGGTACTAAATAAATTATGAACACTACTTATATTTTTGTCCTTCTTGTTCTAACTATTGGCTCATTACTGAACTCGGTTAAATGGTCTAGGCTTGCTCAAAGAGAACATTACATTGGAGGATCTGTAACAAGATTCTATTTCAGATGGGTTAAGTCAAAAACTTCAAATTATTTACTTTTTATACTGTTACTTATTTCAGGTTTTATTTCTTTATGGCTCGTATATTTTCCCGTTATCGTCTTAGTTCTTTCCACCTTTACACCATTTGGATTATCCTTTTCTTCCAGAACTTCAAAAGTAGTTAAAACAGAACGATTATCACGTGTAAATGGGTTCTATTATTTTGTAATCATTTCAATATCAGCTGTTTCACTTGTAGTAGAACTAGGGTACTTACTTGCTTTATTAGCAAATATTTTCAGTTATTTTGTTTATGATCAATGTTTAAAAATATTGTTCAACTACGAAAAGTCTTTAACACAGCATTTTGTTGAAACCGCCTCAAAAAAACTTAATCAAATGCCTATTCCGATTATTGGAATCACAGGTTCTTATTCAAAGACAACGACTAAAAATACATTGCACCAAATCTTAAAAACACAAAATGAGATATTTGCAACTAAAGAGAGTTTTAACAATAGATTGGGTATAGCTAAAGCAATTAATGAAGATTTAAAAGATTCTGATGAAATTGCGATTATTGAAATGGGTACATACGGTATTGGAGAAATTAGAGAAATTTGTTCATGGGTAAGACCCCATGTATCAGTTATCACAGGTATAGCTCCTGTCCATTTAGAAAGAATGAACAACTTGGAAAATATCCTTGATGCTAAGTCTGAAATTGTTGAACTTGCTGGTTCAGTAGTTATAAATGGTGATGATGAATTACTACTTAACCAAGCTCGTTTATGGACAAATCAAAAAATTGTTTACGATTGCTCAATCACAAGCAAACAAGCAATTGTATATGTTGACTTTGTTGACGGTGAACACCATATTTATGTGAAAGGTAAATTAATAACTAAAGTTACTGCTCCTGAATTGTTACAACTATCTATAGCTCTGTCTATTGGGGTTATGCTTTCCCTTGATTTAGATGTATCAGAATATTTTACTGATATTAAATCTCTAGATAAAACTACTCACCGACAAACGTTAATCAATAGTGACCTCGGACATAAGATAATTGACAACTCTTTCAATTCAAACCCAATGGGAATAGAGCACTCTCTAAAGCTATTAGCAGAGGAAGGAAATGAAAGTTCAATTAAGTATTTAGTCACACCTGGGATGATTGAACTAGGTAGCGACCAGTTCTCGCTAAATTATGCATTTGGAACAGAGGCTAGCAAAGTAATCAACTCAGCGTTGGTTATAGGTCATACAAATAAGAACTCTCTTTTATTGGCTTTTCAAGAGAATGAGCTACCTGCTTTTTGGTTTCCGACAAGAGATGAAGCCGTAAAATATTTGAATACTATTATAAAGCCTGAAGATGTTGTATTATTTGAAAATGACCTACCTGACCATTATCCCTAAAAATGAATTATAAAATTGGAGTCATCATTGGAGGACCATCTCCAGAACATGATATCTCTGTTTTAACTGGGCTTCAAAGTGCTAGGATTCTTTCTGCTAAACATGATGTATCAATAATTTATTGGACTAAAGATAATAAATGGTTTTTACTTGATCACAAACTAGAATCAAGCGATTTTGTTCAAAACTCAAAATTATTAACTAAAGAATTACATATAAACCTCGGAAAAGATAATTGTTTTACTTTTAAAAGAAAAAAACTAGATATAGATGTTTATGTAAACTCTTGTCATGGGGGACCTGGTGAGGATGGTTCTTTACAGGGCCTTTTAGAGGTTATGGAAGCTAAATTTACAGGCCCAAATTTAAATATTGCACAACTATGTATGGATAAATATGCATTTTATTCACTCATGAAATCTAACAATCTTCCGGTTTTAGACAAATTTAAGATAAAAAGCGATAAAACTCCTGATTTCGAGGGACCATATGTGTTAAAACCCCAATTTGGAGGGTCTTCAATAGGTGTAGAAGTAGTCAAAAACTATGAAACAGCTCTAAAAATAATAGAAACTTCAGATTTGTACACCAAGGGCGCTTTACTAGAAAAATATCTCGAAAATGCAGATGATTTATTAATAGGAGTCCGGAACTATCCAGAATTTAGCTATTCTGAAATAGAAAAACCGATCAGAAACTCCAATCTTTTCTCATATAAAGATAAGTATCTAAACAATGGTGGCTTAGAAGGTTCAAAAAGAGAACTACCAGCAAAATTAACTGAGGAACTTAGCAAAAAAATAATATCTTTAGTTGAGGAAATTAATAACGTAATTCCTTCACGCGGCATAGTCCGATACGATTTTTTAAAAATTGAAGACAACATTTATATAAATGAAATAAATACTATTCCAGGAAGTCATGCTCTTTACCTGTGGAATAATTTAAATATTTCAAAGTATGAGTTACTAAGTGACTTATTAGATGAAGCATTAAGAGATGACTTACATAAATGGAGCACTGAAGGATCAGACGGTTTAGCTTTGAAGAGCGCTAAAGACATACAGTCAAAGTTGGGTTAACTTGTGGTAGGAATTTATTGGGACTGTGATGGAACACTCATGGACACTGAACGTGCATACGCATATGCATGGCAAGAAGTATTAAGTAAACGTAATTTAAATCTACCAATTGAAACATTTGATGATTATGTAGGTATTGACGATAAATTAGTTCATAAAAAATATGCCGAGGAAGTGAACCTCCCATCATTTAGTGAAACTATGGATGAAATCGCAGCTTTAATAATTAATAATTTTTCTGACCACACTATGTATCAAGACTCCTTAAGTTGTTTAAATTATTTTCATGATCTTGAATGGAGCCAGGCTTGTGTTTCTGCATCACCGCAGAAAGCGTTAGAGGACAAACTAAACAAAGCAAATATTTCAAAATACTTTACTTTTGTTGTTGGTGGTGATGTTGTACGTCCTAGGAATAAACCATTTCCTGATATTTATAATTTAGCTATTGAAAAATTAAATACTACAAAAAATATAATTGTTGAAGATAGCCCTCCAGGTATTGAATCTGGTAAAGCCTCGAATAATTTTGTTGTTGCAATTGACCGAGGAATTTTTAGCAAAAAAGAACTCTCAAATGCAGATGTCGTAGTTAAAGAACTCTCTCCAAGCCTTTTTATTGATATTAGTAAAACCCTTTAATTATTGCTTTTTATCTAAATAAATTACAAAACTGACTTAGGCGCAATTTGTGACTAAGTAATTGTTAATACCATTACTGGTATTAATCTTGAAGTACGTTGTTGGTATCTTTGATATCCACCATTATTTAGATAATCCATTTTTGCCCACCATTCATCTCTTTCTTCATTAAAAACTTCTCTCGAATTAACTTCAAATTTCTGCGTTCCGATGGATATTACTGACGTTTCATTTTTTTTTAAATTGTAATACCATCCTGGGTTTCTTTCACTTCCACCTCTTGATGCAATTAGACATACTTCATTACCTTCTTTTAAGTAAACAAGTACATTCTTTCTGATCAATTGTGTTTTAGCTCCAACAGTTTCTAAGATTAAACACGGTCTCCCGTTAAGATTCTTTCCTACTCTTCCCTTTGTGTAGATATATATATAATTATGAAAAAATAAAAATACAAAGATAAGTTTTCTTCTCATACAGTCAATTTAATTTTCTTTTTCCATGATGTATAACTTCGTGGATAAAAACTTATCGGATCAGCAAGTCTTACTGTTGGATACTCAGCTACTGGTTTAATAATCTTGGTTATTTCTTGGTACTTAGGTACACATGCAAACGTAACTGCATAGTTGTAATCACTTAGTATTAACTTGGGATCTCCTAAAAAAACTAATAAATTTCTTTTAAGGGCCAATTCTTTTAGTGTGTCTAATAAGAAATTAATCCTTTTTGTAGATATTTGTATTTTATTAAGTAGTACATTATCGAATATAAAAATTACCGGAAGTTCTGGATTAGCTTTTAGTGCAGGATCATCATCACCCATAGATTCACCTGTTAGCCATACTACCGATGGTTTTTCTTGTGAGTTAATTGTTTCTGTGGGGCCGAATTTATTTTTAATTTCATAATCTATTTTTTGTTCTATTGGTTCATATTTCGATTGATCAGGCCATGTCTGTATAGGACATTTATACTGAAGATTGCATTCTTGACATAGTTTAGGAGCTCTATTCTTAACTTGAGATTGGGCAAACCCATACAACTTTCCAGTTTGTCCGCCCATAACCCACTGCCAACCTAATCTGTTTGCAAATCTTGAGCCATCAACTAAATGCTTGAACATGAAATCTTCATATCCATTCCAATTATTTTCAGCTCTGAAACTGTGATGAGATGAATACCACATTCTTGTCTGATTAACCATGTATCCTGTTTCAACTAATTCATTTCTAATAGTCTGAATACAGTTCATTTCAGATGTGTTTACTGCTTTATTAGTGTTTTCAAAGGAGTAGTTCCACATTTTTTGATTATTCTGGCCCAAAATTGCATAAAGATGTCTTGAAAATTCTTGCCAAAGCAACTCATCTCTAAATTTAGTTCGATCTTCATTTTGAAAATTTTCTACTGCTTTCCAAACTTCTGGAAGATTAAGTAAACCATGACGTATATAGGGAGAGAGGAATGAAGAACCTCTAGTGGTTGCTGGGTAAACATTGTTTCTTTTTTTAGAGTATCCTTTGATGTCTAGATTTGCTAGTCGTTCATCTGCATGTGACTGTCCACCACTAAACATTGATTCTGTATATTCGTCACAAGTAAGATTATTAAAATATTTATCAATAATTAATTTATTGGAGTCGTGAATGTTAATTTCAGACATTAATAAAAGTTAATATCCACCTTGTCCAATTTTCACATTTGAAATAGTTGGAACGT
>CEOP01073910.1_pt1 | contig 31146 bp, 30 predicted proteins | sample 361301 | NCBI WGS metagenome assembly CEOP01 (sample SAMEA2619548, study PRJEB7988) | marine metagenome | biome: marine biome (ENVO:00000447); feature: deep chlorophyll maximum layer (ENVO:xxxxxxxx); material: "saline water (ENVO:00002010), including plankton (ENVO:xxxxxxxx)" | depth 55 m
TCATATCCATGTGCTGATGAGAACGCAAATTTAAATAGAATTAATTGGCTTTGCGGAATGCATTCATCTGTTGGATATAGCGATCATACACAAAGCACAATAGTTCCTGCTCTTGCAATTCTTAATGGCGCCACAGTTGTTGAGAAACACTTTACTATAGATAAAGATCTCCCTGGAAGAGATAATAAGTTTGCTCTAGACCCTAAAGAGTTTAATGAGATGTGCAGAAATATTAATGTTGCATCAGACTCAATAATAGATAAAGGAAATGGTTATCAATCTATAGAAGAGGATACAGTCATGAATTATCGTGGAAGATGGGAACCTCAGGATTATAGTTAGCAGAAGTGAGTCCAAAAGATAGTCATGTAATTGTAAGCGGTGGATTTGATCCAATTCACCTAGGACACCTAAATTTAATTAATGAAGCATCTAAACTAGGGAAGGTAATAGTTATTGTTAACTCAGATGAGTTCTTATTGAAGAAAAAAGGGTTCTTTTTAATACCAAGCAATGAAAGAGTCGAGATTATTAAAAATATAAAAAATGTTGAAAGTGTTTTTCTTTCAATTGATAAAGATGAGTCTGTTTCAGAATCTATCAAAACTTTAGCTCAAGATAACTCTTTTAATATTAAATTTTTTGCCAATGGAGGAGATAGGAAGACTGAGGCAGATATCCCAGAACAAAAGATATGTGAAGAAAATAATATAGAGTTAGTTTTTGATGTTGGTGGTGGCAAAACTCAATCAAGTTCTAATCTTTTTAAAGAAGCTATTGATGTTTTTAATTTTTATAAAAATTATACAAAAAAACCATGGGGCTCATATTTAAATTTGCTTAAAGAGTCTAATTTTTTGGTTAAAAAAATTCTTGTTGATGCGAATGAAGAGATTTCATATCAATCACACGAGTTTAGAGATGAACACTGGATACTTGTTGAGGGGAACTTGGAAGTTATAAATGGAAGCTCAACAAGGGTTTTAGAATCAAATGATTATGATTTTATCAAAAGAGGAGCTAAGCATAGAATAAGAAATATCGGATCAAACACTGCTGTGATGATTGAAGTGCAATTCGGAGATAAAATAGATGAAAATGATATTAAAAGATATGATGACAAATATGGAAGAGTTTAGCTTTTAATTAAAATAATTTAGATTGAGCTATTTAGTAAACTAATGTTAGTCTTTGAGCATGAATTAAAAATATAGCAATTATTGTTTGTGATTTCTTTTTACAATTTTTAGAAGTTTTGATTTGAAACCAACTTCAGCAGCTCCCAAAATATCTTTAATTTTATGGCCTGATATTTTAGAAATATCAATCAAGTCATTAGATCCATCACAGTAACTAATTAGCCACTTCAAAGCTTTGACTTGAGAATTCAGATAAAGACCTCCTGACTCAGGATATAAATTTCTCTTATCAAGCTTAGGCTCTCCATAGATTATTTCAGATTGGTAAGTAAAGTTATTTTCAAGCAGAGCAATAATTTGCATATAAATCTCATTTGTTTTTTTTAATAAAGGCAAATTAACAAAATCTTTGTTATCTAAAGATGTATGATATTCTTTATATTCACCCCACATATCTCTCATCAAACATCCAATTGGAAGATTGTATCCAGGAGAACAATACTGTCTTTCGTCGCTTCCAAAAGGTTCGAATTTTAATTCATTAAATTTGTCCAAATCCCTATGAACAGCTATAGCAGCTCTATCAGATAAAGAATCCCCTTGTTTAGATCTCTTATATGTAAGAGATCCACTGCCACCAGTACACGTCAAAACATATCCAGCAACTATATTTTTCTTTAACTCGTTACCTTTTTTACTAAGGTAGGCTATGGAGCCAATAGTTTCAGGAAGTATCACAAACCTATATGTGTAGTACCTATTTTTAATTTTAGAAATTTCTTGATACAAATTAATCATTGAAAGAGGACCAGATAGCTCATTATTTGCCATGGAAGGATGACAAAGATAAGTAGAAAAGAAAATTTCTTTTTTAGACTTCCCTTTAAGAATGTATTCACCCACTTCAAGATTTCCATCTTCGAAGTTAGAATCAATAAATATTTCGTAATTTCCATTTTTTAATTTCTTATATTCATCATATTTTACGCAAAAACCCCATTTCTCTCGATAGTAAGATGTCACATATGGGATTGCATTAGGCTGATCGGGAAGGGTATGGAGGTGCTCTTTAAGATCTTCAAGATTTAGAGCACCTTTAAATGGAATAGAGTAATTAACTAAATGAAGATTATTGCTTTTAAAGTCAATAATTTTTTTTCCACTAGGGTCTTTAATATAAGCATCATTGATCACCCATTCTTTCGGTATTTTCCAGTCATGCACATTTTTACCAGACTTAAATTTAATGATCTTAAATGGTATATATTCTGAAATTATTTCAAGTGAATCTCTGTAACCTTTTCCTGTAATGCTTCTGCATATTGGCCAAAGTCTATCAAAAATTGATTCTAATACTTTGTGAGACACCATTTTTTACTCTAAAAATTCCTTTATTATAAATAAAAAAGGATAATTAACTTATAATATAATTATACCTTTTTAAATAGTTTACTATGAATGTTTCAATAATAATCATTAACAATAATAGAGAAAAATTTATTGAAAGATGTTTAAGATCTTGTATTGATCAGATCCTTTTTAATAAAACTTTTGAGGTTATATTTGTTGACGATGGTTCATCTGACTCTTCTTGGGAAATCTTAAAAAAATTTAAGTCTGATGTTAAATCTTTTAGATTAAAGAAAAATATGGGAATTTCTTATGCCTCTAATTATGCTATAGGTAAAGCAAAAGGAGAATACATAATGAGAGTTGACTCAGATGATTATATTAATAAGCACACTATTAATTTCATGAGCTTAGTTTTAGACAACAACCCAGAGATTGCCTTTGTTTGTTCAGACCATTATAGAGTAAATGATTCAGAATTTATTGAAGAGCGAGTTGCTTTAAATGATGAAGAAGTTATTAAAAATCATGGAGCCGGAATCCTTTTTAGAAAAACTATTATTGAAGAATTTAATGGATATAATACTAATCTCAAAGAAGCTGAAGATTATGAATTGATCAGAAAAATAATAAAAAAATATCCATACTTCTATTTGCCAATACCATTATATAGGTATTATATTCATGATTTAAATATCTCCCATTCAGGTAATAGAGAGTCTATAATTAGAAAAATTAATAAGGAAAAAAAATAAAAATGTTCAATATTGGTAAAGTATCATTCACAAAAGATAAAACAGTAATTATTGCTGAAGCTGGAGTTAATCATATTGGAGAAATTGATAATGGAAAAAGGCTAATCGATGAAGCAAAAAATGCTGGCGCAGATATTATTAAATTCCAAACATACAAGGCTGAAAAGCTAACAACCAAAGATGCACCCCGTTTTTGGGATTGGGACGGTGAAAAAGATAAAGAGGGTACTCAATTCGATTCATATTCAAACTTAGATTCATTTGGAAGAGAGGAGCATAAAATACTTTTAGATTATGCTAATGAAATTGGAATTGAATTTATGTCTACACCTTTCGACAATGATTCAGCTGACATGTTGGTTGAATTAGGGATGAAGGGATTCAAAGTTGCTTCATGCGATCTTACCAATATTCCATTTATAAAATACTTAGCTAAAAAGAATTTACCTATGCTTATTTCAACCGGAGCTGCAGAAATAAATGAAATTCATGACGCAGTGAAGGCAATTGAAGAGGAAGGAAATAATAAAATTTTAATAATGCAATGCACTCTTTGCTATCCTACAGATCCTAAGGATGCAAATTTAAACTTTATACATCATATCCAATCTGAATTCCCTAATTATATGGTGGGTCTAAGTGATCACACTCTTGGAAATTTAGTTGCATCTGCCTCTGTATTGTATGGTGTTAGCGCTATTGAAAAACACTTTACTTATGACAAGACACTTCCTGATAGCGCCGATCACTGGTTGTCACTAGATGCGGCAGAGCTTAAAGAGTTAGTTGAAAATACTAAAATTCTAAATAGTTCAAAGGGAGGAATGACAAAAAAGGCATTAGAATGCGAAGGATCTACTCATATGTATGCTAGAAGAAGCATAGTTTCATCGAGACTTTTAAAGGCCAATGAAATTATCACAGAAGATATGATTAGTTATAAAAGACCAGGAACTGGGATCTCACCTAAATATTATAAAGATCTAATTGGTAAAAGAGTTCTGAAAGATGTTCCAGGAGACTCTTTAATTCAAGAAACCGATTTCGAATAATAAATCATCAAATGAATGATTGGATTGATTATGGATTAATTCTTCAGGCAAGACTTGGTTCATCCAGACTTCCTGGAAAAGTCTTGATGAATATTGATGGTCAAGAAATGTTGTATCGTCAGATTGATAGATTACAGAACGGTATTTCCTCAAGTATTCCAATAATTATAGCCACTTCTGATCATAGTTCAGATGATTTGATTGAAGCTTTTTGTGACAAACACGGTATTAAGATATTCAGAGGACCTCTTGATGATGTTATGCAAAGATTTATTCTTTGTGCAACTAAATTTAATATTAAAAATATACTTAGAGTAGGTGGTGATGATCCTTTAATAGATCCTGAAGTAATTAATACATTGATTAGAAGACATAAAGAACAGCAGGATGATTTTATTTTTGCAACTCATAGGGAAGGATGGCCATATGGCTGTGCAGCAGAACTAATATCTTTATCTTCTTTAAAAAAAATACATCCAAAGACAAAAGATGACCTACAGAGAGAACACACTATTCCTTACTTTTTTGAAAATACTACTGAATTTAATATTACAAAATTAAACTCAGATAGAGGAATGAATCGCCCTGACTACTTCTTCAGTGTAGATTACAAAGAAGATTTTGAATTAGTTAGTAAAATATTTAAGATCTTTAAAGATAAAGGCAACTACTTTTCACATAAAGAATTTATAGAAATGGTTGACGATAATACTGAAATGTTAAGTATAAATAAACATCTCCATGAGGGATTTGACCCTAGATTTGATCTAAAATAATTTTAGCTATTTCTACCAAGCAGTCCATCCACCATCAATAACAAGATTAGAACCCGTCATGTATGAAGAATCTTCAGATGCCAAAAAAATAAGAGCACTTTGATAGTCATCAGCACTGGACATTCTTGAGAGAGGTGTATTTTTTTTATATAATTTCACGAATTCTTTGGATTGATTGGGATCAGATATCCCACCAGGACTGATAGTATTAGCTCTTATATTATACTTCGACCAATGTGTAGCAACATATCTTGTAAAGTTGATTATTGCGGATTTTGTAGTGGAGTATCCAACAGGTGAATTAATTCCAGATTTTCCATAAATGTCTTCTCTTGGACTTACTATTCCGTAAGTAGATGATGTATTGATAATCACTCCACTTTTTTGTTTAATCATTTGACCACCAAAAATTTTAGTTGTTATAAATAGACCATTTAAATTTACATCAAGAGTTTTTTTCCATTCATCAAGCGGATAGTTTTCTAGAGGGCTAAAAAAATTTGATTTTGGGTCTAAAGATTTAGCATTCCCTTTATAATGAGAAAAATTAATTAAGACATCTACAGAAGAGAATTTTTTAATTATTCTTTCTAAAGCTTTCTTGATTTGATTTTCTTTTGTTATGTCAGCATTAATACATAATGTATTTTTTTTGTATTTTGGATTATCTTTAATAAAATCCTCAATTCTATTAAAAAAACAATCAATTATGACTACCTTTGAGGATTGTTGCATAAATGTTTCATATGTCTTTGAGCCAAGATTCCCATTACCACCAATTATTATTACAACTTTATTTTCTAAATTATTCATAGTATCTAATTGTTTTTTCTAGAGCTGCAATTTGAGGTCTTGCAACTTCTATTGATGGGTAATTCATCGGGAATAGCATTAATTGAGGTTGAATCAACTCTGCATTTGGATATAAATTTCTATCAAATTCTAAGTTTTGATATAAAGGAGGATTATGATATTTGTATTCACCAGTTGCTACAACAGGCTCATCATAAGTTAAAGACCAGCAACCATAAACGCCTTCTCCACCATATTCAATGAACTTCTTTCTAAAGTCTTGCCATTTAACATCAGGATGAACAAATCTTGCTGCAAACGTCCAGTAGGTATTTCTAGATCCCGGTATTCTTTTTTGTGGTAATAATATTTTACTTTTTGAAGCAACTTCATACATCTCAAGCCCAATAGACTCTCTTAAACCAACAAAATGTTCGAATCTCTCTGTTTGAGCCAATCCGACAGCAGCAGCAACCTCCGGCATTCTATAATTATATGCATAGGAATCATGTCTTTTGTGCGAAGGATCTTGAAGCTGATCTTTTGTAATTAATTTTACTTTTCCTGAATCAGCAGTCATGGCTAGGTATCCGAGACTAGCAAATTTTCTACACTTTTTAGCAAATTTTTCATCATTAGTTGTTATTATTCCACCATCACCTGTAGCAATATGTTTGCTATTTTCTGTACTGTAGCTAGTGATATGAGCATAGTCATCAATAGGCTTATTATTATGTGTAGCGCCATGAGCCTCAGCAGCGTCATTTATAACCAACAAATTATATTTTTTTGCGATATTCATTATTGATTCTAGATCGCAAGATTGACCATAAAGTGAGACAGGCATAATTGCTTTAGTCTTCGATGTAATTTTTCTTTCAATATCCTTAGGATCAATGTTAAAAGTATCCTTATTAACATCAGCAAAAACAGGAATGGCATTGCATGAAATAGTTACATCAAAATTACTAATGACAGTAACTGGAGGCATTATTACCTCATCCCCATGAGATACTCCTACTGCATTGAGCGCAGCATGAAGTGTGCTCGTCCCTGAATTAAAAGTAACAGCATATTTAGCATTTACTTTTTCAGCAAAAAGTCTTTCAAATAGAGTATTATAATTTCCAGAAGTGGAGGAACCTTCTCCTGAAGCTAAGACATCAGTAACATACTTAAGCTCGTTTCCCTGAAATCGCCATTGATTATTCATATGTGTTTATATTTAGTTTAGTTAAATGTGTACGCATTATATAAACTTAATAACAAAACGACTAGTCATATTAAGAATAGATACTATTTTATAAGTTTAACAATATATTTAATAATGAGATAAAATGATTGATTGGAAATATGCGACATTTTTAATAAAAATCAGTTAAAAAATATTAAAAATATTAAAAATATTAAAAAATTTAATGATTAAAATTAACAAGAATGAAGAGGGATCAGTCTTAGTATTTAGAGAAATTACAGATAAAAGTATTACTTTTAAAAATACCTCCATAAATATAAAGATAATAAGGATTTTCATAAGGTTGTCTCAAAATATCTTTCCCTTTAGCCTTACAATTCGCTTATATAAATCTATTTCTTTCTTTTTAAGTATATTTTTAAGCAATAACCATCCTTGGATTTATATTTTAAGCCTAAACACTTTTAGACTTAGATATCTAACAAGCATGGCTAATGAAAATTTTTATGATGCATTGGCCATCAAGAATGAATGGAGTCAATTCGTAATAAAGGTATCAACATGCATTGAAAATGTTGATGCCGCTAAAAATTTTATCAATTTAGTTAAGAATGATAAATTCCATGAATTAGATAGAATTAGTAATTCTATAATAGGATTGTTGGGTAGGAACTTCTATATTTCAGGCCCATCAAATCATTATGCCAATGATATAGATTTAGGTAAGTTTTCATCAGTTCATTTAAAGCCATTTAGTTCTGATTTATCTGTTTTTAAAGAAAATATCTTATTTCTTAATTCATACTATTATAGAAAAAAGTTATTAAAAGATAAGGCTTTACAAGGCAGAATTTTAAAATCCTATGATCGTATTTTTGTATTTTGCAGAGTTTCAAAAATGCTTGATGGCTTTGAAAGGTTAGATGGCTTAGCGCAGGGCGACATATCTAGCCCAATGGGATTAAGCAGAGTTTTGGTGTATTTAGCAGCTAACTCAGACAAGAATGCTGAATATATTATTGATGGATTTGATCTATTTTTATCAGAAAATCCGTACATGAATAATTATTATAAGAATAAAGATCACTTAGCAACAGAGCGCAATATATGCCTATCATTAATTCATCACGATCCATTATATAACTTTCTATATCTTAAAAAACTAGCTAAAGAAATTAACCTAAGAAATAGTAGTAAATTTGAAAAAGTTTTAGCTCTTTCAATGGATGAATATATAGCTGAATTATTTAAAATACGAGACTTCAGAACTGTTTCAAAATAATATGTGTAATAATCTTAACTAGAAACGCTGGGTTAAAAAAATGATGGATTATAAATTAGTTAAGTCAGAAGCCAATAATTGCTTTGAAAAAATAAAACCATCATTGAATAACTTTTTTAAAGACTATAGCAATAAATCAAAAATTCTTAATTTGTTAGAATTTTGGCTTTTTTCAGTATTTTCAATATATCTAACATATGGAAAAGACGGCTTGAAATCATTTATTGATGGAGAGGTTGTCTCTCCTTTGTGCTTCTCATTTAGAGAGGAATTTAATGCAAAAAGGAATGTCACTTTAGAAAAAAGCTATGCCAAAAATTTTGTTTATAGTCTTTTAATATCTTTTACAAGAAAGTTATATGTTCCTGGAGCCCCGATATCAAATATTTTTATGAAGATTAATAACAGAATTGCTTTAAATTTCATAAAAACATTGTCATTTGAAAGAAGAGAAGACTCCTCGGTATTAAATCAGGCTCTAATATCCTATTTAAAAGTTTTAGATATTAAATGTAATCATGAAGATTTTTTAAAGAATGTTCCTCTTATTTTTAAATCTAAACAAAAGAATTTATTGAATTTAACTAATATTAGCTTAGAAGGATCTGCCGCATCATTTACAGATTTTTGTGGTTATGAAGAGGTTTTATTAATTCAATCAAAGATACACTTTACAGGGCACCAGCATGGTGCAGGATATGGGTGTATGAAGGATGGGGATAATATTTTTGAAGACTTTGAAATGAAATTCTATGATAAATTTTATGGTTGGGGGCTTTCGAAAAATAATCTGCATCAAAAAAGGTTTAAGAATAAATTTTCACATAGAGATTTTTCAATAAAAGATAGAAAAATTTATTGGCTTGAAAGCGGTTTGCAACCGAAGCTATTCAGAATTTATGAAAATTCCTCATACATGCAGTCTATAGATTTTAAATCTAAAGATTATATATATTCAGAGTTATGCAAATCAGGATTTAATTATATAAATTTATCTCATCCCCATACCTTTGGAGATATTTATAGAAGTTATAGAAAAGATTTGCAAGAGAATGAAAATAACGAAAATATAATTAATAACTCTGATGTAGTAATTTTTGATAATGTTCATTCGACCCTAATTCATTACTGCCTAGAAAATAATATTCCTTATTTTATTGTTATTGATGAAGGGATGATGGTCAATTTTTCAAAAAAAATGACAAAATGGATGCTTGAATTAAAAAAAAGTAAAAGATTATTTTTTAATCATGAAAAAGATAGTCTTTACATGGCTTTAATCAATTTGCCTAAAATACATAAAGATTTAGATGATTACTACAAAAAACTAATTTAGTATATTTTTGATACTAAATACGTTCTCACCTTTTATATTAAAATCTCGATCGTGATTTGAAATAGTTTTCAAAAAGTTTATTGAAGTATTTTGTTTAGGCATAAGCCAATCGTGAAGTTCAATAATTATCATAGGTATTTCCTTGACCCAATCAGTATTTTTGCTAAATAAATCATCTTCCCCGCCTTCAATATCTATTTTTACAATAAGAGGAAAAAACTTATCTTTAGGGTAGTCTTTAAGTATTTTTTGAATAGAAATAATTTCTATTTTATCAGAGGCATCTAAATGTTCAGTTATTCTATATGAATTATTATCTGCACCTGGATTAGCTATCTGACCAAAACCATCCTCACAACCAATACCTTTGTTTAATATCAGAGCATCTATTGAATTTAATTCAATATTCTTCTTGCTATGCTCAGAGTTGCTTTTATCAATCTCTATTCCGATAACTTTTGAACCTGGGTACGTAAGGTTAAAATAAATACAACTCGCACCAGAATTACTTCCACAATCAATAATAATTGGTCTTCTACCTTTGCTGATCTGTGTATTCATATATTCAGTTAGATCTTTACTTCTAGAGTCATTAAAAATGTTATCTAACAATGCGAACTGTTCATCTAAAAAAACCTGCCAACTTGTCCCCCAATCAGTATTATCTCTATTTACTGTTACAAATTTTTTATTGTTTAATCTATCAAACCAGTATTGTTTTTTAAAAAAAGGGGGAGAAATTAACAAAAATCTCTTTTTAACTAAAATAAACTTTATTATTGATAAAAGCCAAACTATAATTTTTTTCATATAAATGAACATGATAGGGGGTTTTTTAAGATTATATTATCTTTGCTCAGTAGTTAAAACATATTTTATAGTTTAAAATGGCACCTCACCATGGATATTTCTGAAAATAGTAGCGCTTTAACAACGGAAATAAAGATTTCTGAACTTGTAAATCTATTTTGGGTAAATAAGAAATTTATAATTCTATTAACTTCAATTTTTGCTATCTTTTCAGTTCTTTTTGCTCTTTCATTAAAACCAGTCTTTACTTCAACTATTGTTCTAAAATCTGTTCAAGAAAATACTCCAACCATTGGAGCGGGGCTTGGAATGCTAAGCGGTCTTGCAAATGTCCAGGGGAGTTTGGGACTTAATCCAGATGAAGAAGCAATTCTTGCAATGAAACATGCTATCTCCAAAGATTTTTTTCAAGTTATATTTAAAGACAAAGATTTTCAAAAAAATCTTATGGCTTATGATGAATATAATCCATCTAGTCAAACGAATCTATATGATGAAAATTTATATGATTCAAAGAAGAATAAATGGTTGGTAGAACCAATATTTCTAGTAGCACATAAAAAATTTACCACCGAACATATGAAAATATATCAAGAAAAAGTTGGTGGATTTGTTAATATAACAGTTGATCATCAGTCACCAATTATTGCAGCAAAATGGGCAGAGTTAATATATGTGGAGCTGAATGCTTACATGAAAAAAATTACTGAATCCACAACTCAAGATGCAGTAAATTATTTGAAGTCTGAACTAAGCTCAACAAGTAGCACTGAACTTAAAAAGGTTTTAGCAGCTGCATTGGACGCGAAAATACAAAAGTTAATGTATGCAAATATTTCAGATGATTTTATTTTCAGTGTTGTAGATTCTGCATATATTCCAATCGAGAGAGCTAGACCTTCAAGATCTTTTATATGCATAATAATAACATCGCTTGGATTATTTCTATCTTGCTTAATTGTTTTTATATTGGATCAATTTAATTTAAGAATTCAAGTAAAATATCCATTCTATAATAAAATTGATTCGCTCAATCTTTAAAAAATGAAGGTTATGGTTATTGGATCTTCTGGTCAGCTAGGAAGCGAAATTGTTGAATTAAAAGAACTATTAAAGCCCTCAAGTATTGCTTTTTATAACAAAGATGAACTGGATATATCATCTCCTGAAAGCATAAATAATTTTTTTGTTAATAATAAGTTTGATGTTGTAATCAATTGTGCTGCATATACAAATGTTGACGAGGCCGAAGTTAATAAAGACATAGCTTATAAGGTTAATGGAAAATCAATTGGCTATTTATGCAATGCTATTGAAAAAAATTATCCAAGGACAATATTTATTCATATTAGTACAGACTATGTTTTTGATGGTGATTTTTCAAATCCAATTTCTGAGAAACAAAAACCAAACCCAATTTCAAAGTATGGAGAAAGTAAGCTGCTTGGAGAAAAAATACTACAGCATTCCATTATCCCAAGCATTATTATTAGGGTTAGTTGGCTTTATTCAAAATTTGGGAATAATTTTATGAAGACAATTATAAAATTATCTCAAGACAAAGAATCTATTGATGTTATCAATGACCAAATTGGATCTCCAACAAGTGCGAAAGACTTAGCTAAAACAATCATAAGTATTATCAAATCAAATAATTTAAATAGTATTGCTGACCACAAAGAGGTTTTTAATTATTGTAATTTTGGTTCATGTAGCTGGTATGAATTCGCTAAAGAAATTTTAACTTTAACATCTTCAACTTGTAAAGTTGTTCCGATAACATCTAAGAAATATAAAACAAAAGCAAAAAGACCAAGATATTCAGTTCTTGATACTACAAAAATAGTTAATTCTTTTGGAATAGAGATAAATACATGGCAAGTTGCTTTGGAAAAAACTATTAAAGATTCAATTTATAATAAGTCAATATGAAGGTTTTAATAACAGGAGGGTCTGGATTTATTGGTTCAGCTTTAATAAGGTACTTTTTAAAAAATTTTAAGAATTATCAAATCCTTAATGTTGATAAGTTAACTTATGCATCAAATGATTCATTAAATCAATTCAGTGAAAACAAGAATTATATTCATAAAAATATTGATATAGTTGATAGCAAAAGTCTACATGATGCTTTTTTAGAATTTGCACCTGATTGTGTTATGCACCTTGCGGCTGAATCGCATGTTGATAATTCAATTAAAAATCCAAGCAAATTTATAGAAACAAATATTATTGGAACTTTTAATTTATTAAATACATCGTTAGATTATTTTAAAAAAGTTAATCCTGATTATTTTAGATTTCATCATATATCGACTGATGAGGTTTACGGGGACCTTGAAAAGGATGATCCTCAATTTACAGAGGATACGCCCTATAATCCAAGTTCTCCATATTCAGCCAGTAAGGCATCTTCAGATCATTTAGTGAGATCTTGGACAAGAACTTTTGGATTACCTTCGATTTTAACTAATTGTTCTAATAATTATGGACCTTTTCAAAATGATGAAAAGCTAATACCTACAATAATTAAGAACGCTCTTAATCATAAATCTATTCCTATTTATGGCGATGGGAGTCAGATCAGGGATTGGCTTTATGTCGAAGATCATATTGTTGCCCTTCACAAAGTATTAATAGAAGGTAAAAATAATGAAACTTATAATATTGGCGGTATTAACGAAGTAAAAAATATAGATGTGGCTAAGAGGATTTGCAAAATATTAGATGATATAAACCCTATAGATTCTCATGAATTTAAATCTTATCATGAGCTTATTCAGTTTGTAGATGATCGGCCAGGACATGATAAAAGATATGCTATTGATTGTAGTAAAATAAAACGTGATCTCAATTGGTTTCCAAATGAAGATTTCGATAGTGGGATGTATAAAACTGTCAAATGGTATTTAGATAAATATAAAGAAGGTAACTAAATATAATGTATAAGGGGATAATTTTAGCAGGGGGCAGAGGGTCAAGACTCTTTCCGATAACGTTAGCAACATCAAAACAACTTCTGCCTATATATGATAAGCCTATGATTTATTATCCACTGTCAGTATTAATGACAGCAGGGATAAGAGATATTTTGATAATTGTAAATCCAGATGATATTGAAAATTATAAGAATCTTTTAGGAAACGGAAGTCACTTAGGTCTAAGTATTTCATATAAAGTTCAACCTTCTCCTGACGGCCTTGCCCAATCATTCATATTAGGAGAATCATTCATTGGGTCCTCAAAAGTATGTTTAATACTTGGAGATAATATATTTTTTGGAGAGAATTTTTCTACTCATTTAGAAAGAGGCATTAAAAGAATTAAAGGGGCTACTATATTCTCTTATCATGTAAATAATCCTCAAGATTTTGGTGTAGTAGAGTTTAATGGTGACAGAGTTGTGGATATTGAAGAGAAACCAAGCAAACCAAAATCCAATCATGCAGTTACAGGCTTATATTTTTATGACAACGATGTTATAGAAATTGCTAAAGAGCTAAACCCTTCAGCAAGGGGAGAGCTAGAAATCACTGATGTAAATAAAACATATCTTGATAGAGGTGAATTATATATAGAACATATGAATAGAGAATTTGCATGGTTAGATACTGGAACTTATGATTCATTAATTGAAGCAGGTCAATTTATTCATACTATAGAAAAACGTCAAGGTCTTAAAGTTGCTTGTCTTGAAGAAATCTCATTTTCAAAAGGATGGATAGACTCTGAGGGGCTTCTTACGCAGGCAAATAAATTTAAATCCACCTCCTATGGTAGATACCTATTCAATTTACTTGAAGAAAAAAATTATGAATATTGATAGCTGCATTATCGAAGGAGTAAAAATTATAGAACCTTCTGTATTTAAGGATGAAAGAGGATTTTTTTTTGAAAGCTATCATCAAACCAAATATAAAGAACTTGCAAAAATTAGCGAACAATTTGTTCAAGATAATCATTCCAAGTCTGTTTATGGTGTATTAAGAGGATTGCATTTCCAGAAAAATAAACCTCAGGGTAAATTAATAAGAGTTATTCAGGGTTTTGTTTATGATTTTTTTGTTGATATTAGAAGAGAATCATCAACTTTTGGCAAAGCCTTTGGGATTGAGATCAATGAAAACAATAAGTTACAAGTTTGGCTACCGCCAGGATTAGCTCATGGCTTTTTAACATTAAGTACATTTGCTGAGTTTGAGTATAAATGCACAAATTTTTATGATCCAAATGATGAGCATTGCTTGCTCTGGAATGATTCTAAAGTGAACATAGAATTGCCTCTTCCAAAAGAAGATATAATAGTCTCATCAAAAGATGCAAATGCCCTTACTTTTGATGAATTAATTTCTAAGGACATTATTTGAATGAATATATTAGTAACTGGCTCTGCTGGATTTATAGGATCACAATTGTGTATAAATCTACTAGAAAGAGGAGACAAAATCTTAGGCCTAGATAATTTAAATGATTATTATAATATTGATTTAAAAAAAGCTAGGCTGGAAAGACACCTTAATCATAAAAACTATTTTCACCATCATATAGATATTTCAAATAAAAAAGATCTTGAGGAAATATTTGAAAACAATGATATTGATGTAGTTGTAAATCTTGCCGCTCAAGCTGGAGTAAGATATTCAATTGAGAACCCAGATGTATATATCAAAAGTAATATAGTTGGATTTATGAACATACTAGAATGCTGCAGACATAATAATATTAGCAACCTTGTATATGCTTCATCTAGTTCAGTATATGGGGCTAACACAACCAAGCCATTTTCTGTCCATGATAATGTTGATCATCCTTTGAGTCTCTATGCTGCCTCAAAGAAGTCAAATGAACTTATGGCGCATACCTATAGCAATTTATTTGAACTGAGCACAACTGGCCTTAGATTTTTTACAGTGTATGGTCCTTGGGGACGTCCAGATATGGCATTATTTAAATTCACTAAGGCAATAATGAATGATAATGAAATAGATGTTTATAATTATGGCAATCATGAAAGAGACTTCACATATATAGATGACATCATTGAGGGAGTTATTAGGGTTATTGATAGTCCAGCTAAGTCAAATGTTGAATGGAATGGTAATAATCCAGATCCTGGTTCAAGTTTCGCGCCATGGAAAATATATAACATAGGAAGCAATAATCCGGTCAAGCTTAATGATTACATCTCAGAGATAGAAAGGAATATAGGTAAAAAAGCAAATGTTAACTTACTTCCACTTCAGCCTGGAGATGTGGTTGCCACATATGCTGATGTTGAAGATTTATTTAAAACATTTAATTTTAAACCAAAATATAACATACAAGATGGCGTCAAAAATTTTGTTGAATGGTTCAAAAGGCATCCAAACTTTTAAAGCAAAATGTCAACAAATAAGAAAAATGCTGATAGCTTAATTAATTCTTTAAAGAGTTTGTGGAATAATTTTTCATCAAAAAGAAAATTACAACTCGCATCAATCACGTTAGCTACATTTATAACTGCTATTTTAGATCTTATAAGTATTGGTTCTATTATGCCTTTCATATCTGTAATCATGGACTCTGAAGGAACTTTTAATAATTCATCCCTTAATCCATATTTCATATATTTTGGATATTTATCTGGAGATGAAATTATCTTACCTCTTACATATTTTTTCATTTTGATAAACATTTTTGCTGCGATTGTAAAAATAATTATTTTTTGGTTTCAGAACAAGATTAGTGTTCTTTGTGGAAATGACTTGAGCAGAATTGCATATACTAAAACAATATATCAATCATTTGAAACACATATAAAAAGAAATTCAGGGGATGTGATTAGTTCAATAGTAAACAATGTAAATATTACAGTCTTTGGTGTTTTGTATATGGTTCTGCTTTTTATAAGCTCGATAATTTTTAGCCTTGCTATTTTAGGAGGCATCTTGATTATCGATCCTATTATTTCCTTAATAGCTTTTGCTACTTTATGTATTTTTTATATACCAATTTCTATTTTTCTTAAGGGAAGACTTGAGAGAAATAGCAAGATTGTAGATTTGGGCCAAAAGAAGATTGTTAGATTTATTCAAGAGGCGCTAGGCGGTATAAGAAATTTAATACTTGATAAATCACATAGTTTTTTTATTAATAAATATAATGAAATAGATTTTAATCTGAGAGATGCTGTTGCTGAAAATAAATTTTTGGGAAGTGTCCCCAGATATGTTATTGAGGCATTAATAGTAATCCTTATGGCATTGCTCGGCTTATATTATGCATACCAGCCCAATGGCATTATCGAAGGGCTGCCTATTTTAGGATTTATTGCCTTAGCTTCACAAAAACTTATTCCAAATATGCAACAAGTATATAGATGCTATGCAACAATAGCAGGCAGTAAAGAAAATCTTGACGACACATTAAAGATCTTAAATCAAGAGCTTGTTACCAATGATGATGATCTTGTATCTCAAAAAAAGATCAATGATTTCAGTGTAGTTTCTCTTAAAAACATTTCATTTAGATATTCCAATGAAACTCCTTTGATATTTGATAATATCAATCTCCGTATCTTAAAAGGTGAGAAAATTGGTATTGTTGGTGTAACAGGAGGCGGTAAAAGCACTCTTGTTGATTTAATACTTGGATTACTAAGACCTGAAGCAGGAAAAATATTTATTGATGAAAATAAGATAGAAGATGTTAAAAGCTCATGGCAAAAAATGATATCTCATGTCCCTCAAGATGTTTATTACAGCGATGATTCGTTTGCAAAAAATATTGCTTTTGGGAGCGATATTAAAAATATTGATGAAAGCAAGCTTATTAAGGCATCAAAAAGTGCACAAATTCTTGACTATATTATGAAGCAAGATAATAAGTTTGATCATACTCTTGGTGAATCAGGTGTTCAGCTATCAGGTGGACAGAAGCAGAGATTAGGAATAGCAAGAGCATTATATAAAGATTCAAATTTAATAATTTTTGACGAAGCTACAAGTGCCCTAGATGAAAATACAGAAAAAGATGTAATTAACTCTATTAAATCAATTGATTCTGAAAAAACTGTTTTGATAATTGCTCACAAAGTGTCAACTATTAAACACGCAGATAGGATAATATCCGTTGGGAATCGAGCAATCAAAATTTTTAACTCTTTTGAAGCATATGAAAAAGAAGACTTGAGTAATTCATAATGTGTGGCTTAGTTGGCTACGTTGAATTTAAAGAAAATGCATTCTGCTCAAGGGATATTGACAGTGCTATAGAAACTCTTAAAAGAAGAGGTCCTGATGCATCTGGCAAAGATGAGTTCATAACAAATCATAAGATTGGATTCGGCCATAGAAGACTGTCTATATTAGATCTTTCAGTTGCCGGTACACAGCCAATGTCATCCTTTAGTGGTAGGTTTAAGATAATTTTTAATGGAGAGATATATAACCACCTAGAACTAAGAGATTATATATATAAAAATCATAATTTTAATTCATGGAAGAGCCAATCTGATACAGAAACTCTTTTAAATTTATTTGAATTTGAGAGTTTCAAGAATGCACTTAAACTTGTTGAAGGCATGTTTGCAATCTCATTGTTTGATTTAAAAAAAAATACTATCTTTTTCTCTAGAGATCCTATGGGTGAAAAACCTCTTTACATTTCTTTTAATGATAAATCTTTATTATTTGGCTCTGATCTAGATGCTTTAACTACATTTTCATCTTTTAACAAAGAACTTTCCTTACATTCCTTGGGATTGTTTTTTAAACATAACTTCATACCTGCACCACATTCAATATATAAGGGTACTTACAAATGTCCTACTGGAAAGTATATTTCCATTAATTTAAATTCATTTCTTATTAATTCTATTCCTGAAAGTTTTGATGATATTTTTTCAAATAAAGGTATTGCAATTGATGAGTATTGGTCAAGCCTTGATCTTATAAACGAAAAAAAGATTCAATCTATAAGCTTTAATGAGGCATCTGAAAGGCTAGAGTCTGTTTTGTCTAACTCAATTAAGAAACAATTAATTTCAGATGTGCCTATTGGTGCATTTCTTTCTGGAGGCATTGATTCATCCCTTATTACTGCATTAATGCAAAAGGAAGTTTCAAAAGATATCAAGACTTTTACAATTGGATTTAGGGACACAGAATATGATGAATCAAAATATGCTAATAATATTTCATCATATTTAAACACAGATCACACAGAATTAATCATGTCAGAGAATGATGTATTAAAAATAATGCCTGATATAAATAATATATATAGCGAACCATTTGCTGATGCTTCTCAAATACCAACCTTGCTAGTATCTAGATTGGCTAAATCTAATGTTAGCGTTGCTTTATCTGGCGATGGAGCTGACGAGTTATTTGGAGGTTATGACAGATATATTAGAGCGCCTCTGTTATGGAAAAAAATTAACAAAATTCCATTTTCGATAAGGAGCAGAGCCGCTAGTTTTGTCTTATCTAACTCAGTTTTTCGTAATACATTATCGGAAAGGCTAGCTTCCGCATCTTCAAAGATTAGAAATATTCAATATGAGTATGATTTATTTGAAAGCTTAAGCTCAGGATATGATGACTTATCAAAAATTTATAATTATCCTTTAGAAATACAACCCAATCATCATCATGAAGGTATTTGGTCAAACAGTAGCCTAAAATTTGAAGAAAAAATGATGTACACAGATATGAATACTTTCCTTCAAGATGATATTTTATGTAAGGTTGATAGAGCATCAATGTCATGCAGTTTAGAGGTAAGAACCCCCTTTCTGCATAAAAATGTTCTGGAGGAGGCAATAAAAATACCATTCTCATATAAAATTCAAGAAAACAGCGGCAAATATATTCTTAAACACATTCTTCAAAAGCATATTCCTAAAAATCTCATAGATAGACCTAAGAAAGGCTTTGTTATGCCTCTCCATAAGTGGATATCAGGACCATTAAATAAAGATTTTAATCAATCTTTTTCAGATGAATCATTCAATCACAATTTAATTAATATAAAAACAGCACAAAACATGTTAGAACAACATGTAAGTGGAAAAAGAAATTGGCAAAATCAATTATGGGCAATTTATTCTTTTCAAAATTGGTTTCATTCTAACGATATCAAATTTACAATTTAAATAATGGAAAATATTTTAATCCTTGGGTCAAGCGGATTTATAGGAAAGCATTTACTAAACAGGCTTATGAAAAATCCTGAAATAAAAAGTAATAAGAAGAATATTTGTCTTATAAAATATAAAAAAAATTTTACAAATAACTTAGTGCCCAAATCTATTGATTTTTACGATTTAAAATTAAATCAGACAAAAGATATATTAGATTTAATATCTAAAAATAAAGTTAACACGATTATACACCTTGCTTCAGGATTGATTCCAGCATCATCAAGGAGTGAATTTAATAAAGAAGTTGAAGAGCTTATTAATCCATCATATGAGATATTTGAGCTTGCTTTAAAGTTAGATATTAAGACTTTATTTATATCTTCTGGAGGAACGGTGTATGGTAATAATAGCAATCCTAAAGAAGGAGACCAGCTTAATCCAGTAAACTTCTATGGCAAATCAAAACTTTTATTAGAAAATTATTTAAGTTCTCTGAATCCAGAAAATTTTAATTATTATATTCTTAGACCCTCTAACGTTTATGGACCATTCTTTAATGTAAATATAAAGCAAGGATTAATAACAAATGTCATATATAGCATTGCTAATAATAAACCTATCAAGGTTTGGGGAGATGGATCAGCAGTGAGAGATTATGTATATGTTGATAACTTGATCGAAGTAATATTAATTTTTTTAGAAAGATGCATTCCCACAGGACCATATAATGTAGGTTCACAAATTGGACATAGCGTTTCTGAGGTAATAGAAGTGGTAGAAAATTATTTTGACAAGAACGCCACAATAGATTTTTTAGATAATGACAATGAAGGCATTAAATCTAATGTATTAGACGTTTCTAAATTGCAGTCAGTTATAGAATATAAACCGTATGATTTACAATATGGCATTAAACAGACTATAAAAAGTTTAAAAACTTAATATGAATTCACAATTAGCAATATCTATACCGACTTTCAATAGACCTAAAATACTTGAATCAAGTTTACAAACTCTATTACTACAAGTAAAAGAATTTTCGATTCCAATTTATATTTCAGACGATAGTTCCAATGATGAGACTAAAAAAATTGTTAAACAATATACTGAAGAATATAAGTTTTTATTTTACAAACGTAATAAACCTAGCCTGGGTCATGATAATAATATTATTGAATCTTTGTTAGATAAGAAAACTGAATATGTTTGGCTTTTGGGTGATTCAACTTTAATTGCAGATGGGGCTATTAATCAAATATTTGAAATAATTCAAATAAATTCACCAAGTATAATAGTCTGCAACTCTCGCGATAGAGTGCTCGAGATTGAATCAGAACATATCCGAAATAAAGATCATGCGCTAGAAAATTTTGGATGGCATACAACTCTTACAGGGACAACCATATATACTCAGCAGTCAATATCATCAATAAAACAAATTGATCTAAAAGAATTTAAGAATTTTCCACATATTGGGATAATCTTTAAATCTCTTATTGAAGATTGTTCATTCTATTGGGAAAGCAAACAGCTAGTAGAGTCTCATAAAGATAAGAAGAGTTATTGGACAAATAATATTTTTGAGACCTTTATAACTGATTTTTATAGAGCTATCTTTTTTTTACCTGAGCAATATCCTATTGATCTTAAAGCTAAAATAACTCCTATTCATTCAATTAGATCTAAAATATTTGATTCTAAATCATTATTAGTCATGAGATCAGAAAATATATTTAATATTTCAAAATTTAGAAAATTTTTTAATGCTTTGCAATCAAACAGCAATACAAATATTTTTATAATTTTTTTAATAGCTATATTGCCAATTTCAATTTTAAAGTTCTTAAGAATATTTTTTCGTAAGAGCTTAAAATCATAATGGATAAGATCAGCAAGCTTGCATCATGGTTAGTTTTTTTTCTTGTTTTTGGAATAGGGACTTATTTATTTTATTTGTATATTTTTAATGTTTCTAACGATTTTGGTGAATATCTTGCATTATCCAATAGACTAAGGGGAGAGCCACTATCTTCTTCTTTTGTACGAGAGTTAAAAGAACCTGTTTATCTAATTTTATTCTGGTTTTTAAGCAATACCTTTTCTGCCACCACATCAGTATTTATTGCTGGGTTTATTCCATTTTTTCTGAAGTCATTAATAATAAAAAAATATGCTTATTACCCATTTATCGCTCTTTTTTTTTATTTTTTAGTGTTTCTTCCAGTACATGACACAAATCAGATTAGAGCAGCAGCTGCAGCAGCAGTTTTTCTTTATACTCTTTGTGGTGTAAAAGATTTAACAAAACTTAAAATAATATTTCTTACATTTTTGGCATTTCTTTTCCATTATTCTGGGATATTTTTATTAATTTTACTATTTGAAAAAAGAAAATATCTACTAATCATAATTGCATTGATTTCATCAATAATTTTTGTTCCTCTTTTTAATTATCTATCTTCAATAAGCGAGGCATTTTTTATTTTTGATAGATATTCATCTGAGACATCTCCCTTGGGGCTTACATCGCCTTATTTTTTATTACATTTTGTAATCACAATATTTTCTGTTTTAGAATGGAAAAACTTCTCCGATGTAGAAAAAAGAGGTGCCTTGTTTTTAATAATAGGTATTGCATGCTATGTTTTTTTTCAAGATTTTAATGTTATTGCTGTTAGATTTAGAGAAATAGGGTTTCTGGGTGTTATGCCAATACTTTTCTCTCAAAAAGCTAAGTTAACAATTTCTCGACTAGCAATAATATTATGTTCTATCGCAACAGCGGCGCTCACAACTATTGAAGTATGGAGCGAGTTAATTGGAAAAGTTTTATGATGTTAAATTTAGTAGACATAGTAATTGTAAATTGGAATACGGGAGATTTATTAAAAAATTGTTTAAGTTCGATTATAGAACACAAAGATAAAGATATTGGATCTGTCATAGTTGTTGATAACGCATCAACGGACGATTCTTTAAACAAATTAACACCAGATATAGATTATCTTAAAATAATTAAAGAAAAAACTAATCATGGTTTTGGGAAAGCTTGTAATATTGGTGCACAATTTTGCTCATCAAAATATATTTTATTTCTAAACCCTGATACTGAGATAAACAAAAATAGTATAAAGATCGCTATGGAATATATAGAAAAAGATAGTTCCTCTAATATTGGAATATGTGGCATTCAATTAATTGATCATAATGGAATAACAGCCTCATGTTCTCGATTTCCCTCATCATCAAGGATATTTTTTAACTCAATTGGACTTACAAAACTGATACCAAGATTAGGATCCCCAATGAGAGATTTTTCTCATGCTTCCATTAAAGAAGTTGATCAGGTAATGGGAGCTTTTTTTTTAATTAGAACTAAGCTTTTTAACCAATGCAAAGGTTTCGATGAAAGATTTTTTGTATATTATGAGGAGGTCGACCTTTCTAAAAGAGTGTCTCAACTTGGATATAAATCAGTATTTCTTCCAAACTCCAATGCATTCCATGTTGGTGGGGGAGCTTCAAGAAATGTAAAAGCTACTAGACTATTTTATTCATTAAGAAGTAAATACTTATACACAACTAAACACTTTAATTATTATCATCGATTCATAGCAATAATCTCAATTTTTTTATTAGAACCTATTTCAAGAATTATTTTTAATATTTTTAAACTAAATTATAAGGGCATAGCTCAAACTTCATACGCCTATGCAATGCTTGCATCATGGTTTTTTAAGAAATAATTAAGCTAAAAATAATTCTATAATGTTTATTTGTTGCCTCAATGTTAAAATATATTCTACATAAAATATAAGGTATTAAATGAAAGCAGTTATTCTCGCAGGTGGTCTAGGAACTAGGTTAAGTGAAGAAACTTCTTCTAAGCCAAAACCAATGGTAGAAATAGGTGGCATGCCAATCTTGTGGCATATTATGAAGATATATTCTCTTGCAGGAGTCAATGAATTTATTATTTGTCTCGGCTATAAAGGCTATGTAATAAAGGAATTTTTTGCAAATTATTTCTTACATATGTCTGATGTTACTTTTGATCTTAAAAATAATGATATGGAAGTTCATAATGTTAGTGCTGAATCTTGGAAAGTAACATTAGTAGATACAGGGCGAGATTCGATGACAGGAGGAAGGCTTAAAAGAGTAAAATCATATTTAGGTGATGATGATTTTTGTTTTACTTATGGCGATGGTGTTTCTGATGTCGATATAGCTAATCTTATAGACTTCCATAACTCAAATAATAAACTTGCAACAATTACTGCTGCTCAACCCCCTGGAAGATTTGGATCATTAGATATTAATCAGAATTTAGTTGAAGACTTCCTTGAGAAGCCTGAAGGTGACGGCGGGTGGATTAATGCAGGCTTTTTTGTTCTATCTCCAAAAGTAATTGACTTAATTGAGGACGATAATACTGTGTGGGAAGAAGGTCCTTTAAGTTCTCTAGCAGCTAAAAAAGAACTATCAGCATATTGTCATAAAGGTTTTTGGAGACCTATGGATACATTGAGAGATAAAAATTCATTAAATGAACTATGGGCCTCTGGTAATGCGCCTTGGAAAAAATGGTGATTGATAATTTTAATTCTGTATATAAAGATACTAGAACTTTTATTACTGGACATACTGGTTTTAAGGGTAGTTGGCTTTCATTATGGTTAACGAATCTTGGATCACAAGTATCTGGTTTGTCTTTAGAACCTAAAAAAATATCTCATTGGAATGATTTGCAATTATCCTCAGTTAAAAGTTATTTTGGTGACTTAAGGAGTTATGAATATACCGAAAAAAATCTTTTAGATGCCGATCCCGAGATAATCTTTCACTTAGCAGCTCAACCCCTCGTTAGGGAGTCATATAAATTGCCTCTAGAAACTTGGGAAACTAATGTAATTGGTACTGCTAATTTATTACAAGCTTCAAGGAAACTAAAAAATCTTAAAGCAATAATTGTTATCACTTCTGACAAGTGTTATGAAAATATGGAAATTGATAGGGGATATAAGGAAGATGATATTTTAGGCGGTCATGATCCATACAGCTCTTCAAAAGCTGCTACTGAGGTTTTAGTTTCAAGTTTTAGAAGGTCATTCTATGCAAGCCCAGAATCAGCAAGATTAGTTACGGCAAGGGCAGGAAATGTTGTTGGAGGCGGTGACTGGTCAGAAAATAGATTAATACCTGATATCATAAGAAATTCTAAAAAAGCAGACCCACTATTAATAAGATATCCTAAGTCAACAAGGCCTTGGCAACACGTTTTGGATTGTAATTATGGATATCTCCTCTTGGCAAAAAATTTAATTCTTGATAAGAGTCTAAAAAATAATGCTTTTAACTTTGGGCCTCCAAAAAGCAGCAATGCAAGAGTAGAAGATATACTCACTGTAATAAAATCACTTTGGTCTGATGTTGATTGGAAATATGACAATGAACTCAATCTTCATGAGGCTGGTTTTTTGTACCTAGACTCTTCGTTAGCAAATGATGTGCTTAATTGGAATCCTATTTTAAATCTTGAACAAACACTAAAAATGACTATTGGATGGTATAAAAACCATAGTAAAAATATAATATGCAGTAGTGAGCAATTATCACATTACACAGACCTATTAAAAAATTCTGATAAAAATTGATATGAAGATAAAATCATTACCCATTCAAGGATCTTACGAGGTTGAGCTTTCTCCCTTTGGTGATTCTAGGGGCATTTTTAAAAGATTATTCTGTCGTGAAGAGCTAAAAAAAATAATTTCTAAAAAGGAAATTGCTCAAGTCAATTTCTCTGAGACTTATTCGAAAGGATCAATTAGAGGAATGCATTTTCAAAAACCACCAAATTCTGAGATCAAATTAATACACTGTATACAAGGATCTGTTTTTGATGTGATTATAGATTTGAGAAGATCATCAAAAACTTTTCTACATTGGAATGCAATAGAGCTATCTAATGAAAACAATAATATGATAATTATTCCAGAGGGCTGTGCTCATGGATTTCAATCTCTTGCTGAACACTCAAAACTTATATATTTCCATACTGAATTTTATAAACCTGAAAGTGAATCAGGAATCAAATATGATGATCCATTAATTAATATCAAATGGCCTCTTGATATAAGCAATATCTCTATTAGAGATGAAAGCCATGATTTCTTAGAAGAAACTTTTAAAGGATTGTAAATATGAATTGTAGGCACTGTAACGAAAAATTAAAAGATGAACTTATAGATTTAGGAAAGGCTCCACCATCAAATAATTATATTTCAAGTGACGATATAAATTCTCCAGAAAACTACTACCCTTTGAAGGTTATGGTTTGTAATAATTGTTGGCTTGTTCAAACCCAAGACTTCAACGATGCTGATGAATTATTTACAGATGAGTATGCATATTTTTCATCCACTTCTAAAAGCTTTCTAGAGCATGCAAAGAATTATACGACTGAAATAATAAATTATTTGAAGCTTAACGAAGAATCATTTGTTGTTGAACTGGCTTCTAATGATGGCTATCTTTTACAAAATTTCCTTCAAAAGAAAATACCATGTCTTGGAATTGAACCTACAAAAAGCACTGCTAAAGTCTCAAGAAAAAAAGGAATTGAAACTTTAGAAGATTTTTTTGGAACAGAATTAGGTTTAAAATTAAGCAAAATCAGAAAAGCAGATTTGATTATAGGTAATAATGTTTATGCTCATGTCCCTGATATTAATGATTTTACTGGAGGGATTAAAAAACTTTTATCACCTGATGGAACTGTAACTTTAGAGTTCCCGCACTTGTTAGAACTTGTACAAAATAATCAATTCGACACTATATATCACGAACATTATTCCTATCTTTCTTTATACTCTGTTTCAAAGATTTTTAAACATTCAGGGCTAAAAATATACAAAGTAGATAAACTTGCAACACATGGCGGAAGCTTAAGAATTTATGGCTGTCATGCAGATGATATTAGGGTAATTGATGAGTCTTATAAAAATTTGATTAATGAGGAATTAGAACTTGGAATTAATGATATGACCTTTTATAAAAATTTTAAAATAAGAGCAGAAGAAATAAAAAATGAGTATCTCTCATTTCTTCATGATTGCAAAAATAAAGGCTTATTTGTTTGTGCATATGGCGCAGCTGCCAAAGGTAATACATTATTAAATTACTGTGGAGTAAAAAATGATCTAATAAGTTTTGTCTGTGATGCAGCTGAGGCAAAACAAAATAAATTCTTACCTGGATCAAAAATTCCAATACTCCATCCAGCAGTTCTACAAGAACAACAGAAAATTGACTATGTCTTAATATTTCCATGGAATATAGCTGAAGAAGTTATCTCTCAATTAGATTTCCTTAAGAAAAAAGGCACAAAATTTGTTCAAGCCATTCCAAAATTAACGATTATTACATAAATGAAGATTCTAGTTACTGGCGCCTCAGGTTTTATTGGCAGACACTTAATAAACCTATTAAATAAAAAAGACTGTGAGGTTTACGCGCTATATTTTGGAAGCAAGCCAAGTAAGACTTTTAAAAATATCGCTTGGCATCAAATAGATTTACTTAACTATGCAGAAACTAAAAAATTTATGGAGATAGTACAACCAACACATATTGTTCATTTAGCATGGTATACAGAACATGGAAAATTTTGGGATTCACCTAAAAATAAAGAATGGATAGAGGCAACCATAAACTTATTTAAGTATTTTAAAAAATTTAATGGAAAAAAATTCATCTGTTCTGGCACTAAAGCAGAATATTTTGATGGAGAGTTTGAAGATAAATATGTTAATTCAGTCTTCGAAAATAAAGAAGGAATGCTCATGAAACCAGATACATTATATGGAAAATCAAAAAATTTTCTTCATGAGGAGCTTAAAAAAATTGATACAGGTAGCTATAGATCGTTAGCTTGGGCAAGAGTTTTTGATACCTATGGTCCTTATGAAAATGAAAAGAAATACTGTTCTTATATTATAAAGCAGGCTATGGAAAACAAAGATATATTTTGCAAAAATCCAACTCTTGCAATGGATTTTTTACATGTACAGGATATAGCACATGCATTCAAAGATATCTTAGAGCATGAATACACTGGTGTTGTTAATATATCTTCTGGCAAACCAGTGACTCTAAAATATATTGCTGAATATATTTTAGAAAAAATGAGTACTCGTAGCTCATTAGACCTTAACCAAGAAAGCAAAGACGAACGAAAAATATTTGGAAACAATAATCTTTTAAAAAGCCTGGGTTGGTCGCAAAAGTATGATATCAATGCTGGACTTGATGATTTAATTAATTTTTATGTTACAAATAAATGAAAAATTTAAAGATTGGATATTGGCCAAATTCAAAATCATTTGATGCTCCAGGTGATAGAAGGCGCTTTATTTTTTATTTAGAAAATAAGGATATAGATTTTGAGATTTATAGCCCAGATAAAAAATATGATTTAGTATATTTATCACAAGCAGCTGATATTTCTCAAATCAATGAAATTAAAGAGACAGGTGCTATGGTGTTTTACGACAACATCAACTCATATTCATCAGAAAAGATTTCTGTAAGATCAATTTTTAGAGGCATTGGTAAATATACAACTTCTTCAAGTAAGCATTTATTACTAAATTATAATAAGTTTCTTAATGAAAATGTTCTCCCGGTAGTTGATGGGGTTGTTTGCGCTTCTGAGGAACAGGCAGAAATAGCCAAAAGCTTTTCATCAAGAGTCTTTTCTATTCCAGATCATACACACAATGAAGTAGTACTCATAAAAGAAGATTATTCATCAAATAAAATAATTAATATTGTATGGGAAGGGCTTGGTACTAATGTATATCAATTAAATACACTTAAGAATGTTTTCAATAGATTTTCAAGGGATTACGAATTTAACTTACATGTTATTAGTGATAGATATTCATACAAATACATGAACAGGTTCTTAAAAATTGATAATAAGAAAGTTTTAGAAGGACTATGCGATAACCTTATCTTTCATGATTGGAATAAGGAAACTTATTCCTCAATTATGATTTCATGTGATTTTGCAGTCATACCCATAAATTTAAAAAGCAAAATGGCATCAGCAAAGCCAGAAAATAAATTAATAAATATTTGGAAGATGGGTATTCCAGTTATAACTTCAAATACAAAAAGTTACAAAAGAGCTATGACTGATTGTGCAATGGATTTAGTTGCCGATTCAGATGAGAAATGGCTAGAGTGTCTTAAATTATTAGCTGAAGATCATAATCTTAGAAAAGATATCGGAAGAAAGGTCTATAATTACGCAAGTAAAAACTATGGCACAGCAGCTGTAATTAAAAAATGGGATGATATGTTTAACTTATTTTTTAAATGATTTCATATAGAAAATACAATCATTTAACTGACTATATTTCATATAAGAGATTTGCAGAGATGAACTGGGGAAAAGGCTCTTACCAATCCTCATATTCTTTTATTTCTTGGTTGGAATCAAATCCTAAGCATTGTATTAATTTAGCTTTTAAAGATGATCAAGTATGTGGCTGTTTTCATGAATTCGAAGCGCCTGTTATTAATAAAAATGAAGTAAAATTTTTCTATTCACTACATGATTTAATGGTCGATAGGGATAAGGTATCTCAACTGGGTCTAAAATTAATGCAAGATAGCATTCTTCAAGATAGTCCAGTCATTTTATCTGGAGCTATTGGAAGAATATCTAGAGCATATAAGAGGCTAGGATCACATCAATTTCAATCTCATTGGTATCGAAAATTTATTTTTCCAAAATCCCCATTAAATTTTTTTTTTAGAAATGATTCAAATGTAAAAATTATTCAAGATTCTATGGATTTTTCTTTTATGAATAACAAAGATCCAGAATCAATACCTAATGTTATCAAGATAATGAGCTCATATAATTACCATGATCAAAAATCAATTGAATTTTTTAAATGGAGGTTCATGCAAAAAGATTCGCCATTAACTTTTTTTGTATCAGATAAAGAAAATAAAAATATAATAATATTCTCATTAGGATTGAAAAAAATAGTTCCATTTTTAAGAATATTTTCTATTAAAAGTTCTAATGAAAAGGTTGTAGAAAAAATGTTGAGATCAGTTGAAATATTTGCAAGTAAATTAGGTATACCCGTTATTTTATATGCTGTTACTGAAGATAATCCTCCTCCTAGTGCTTTGGGTTATAAACCTTATAAAGAAGTACCAAAATCCTATATTTTTTCTAGGAAAGAAAAGCATTTCGAGGGATTAATAATTAATGGTTTTTCTACAGATCTTGGTTTTAATAGTATTACTTTATGCAAAAAATGAAAAATGATAATGGAATAGTTACCTTATCTTTTGATTGTGAAGGTAGGTGGGGTATGGCTGATAGAAATCATGCCTGGCTTTCAGAATTAACAACTGAAAATTTAACTGAAGCCTATGAATATATTTTAGAAACTTTAAGCAAATATAATATTGGTGCAACATTTGCTTTTGTTGGGGCAATGACTGAGACTAAAGAAGATTTTATAAATAGGAGCTTACCAGTTTTGACTGGAACAAATCATCAGAAATGGCTTAAACCTATTTTAAAATCTATTGACGGAGATGAAGGCTGGTTTGTCCCTCAAGTTTTTGAACTTGTTAAAAACAATAATGCTCACGAATGTGCAAGTCATGGATACACACACACACCCTTTAGTTATCTAGATTCAAAGGAATTTATAATTGAAATGGATCTCATAAAACAATGGTCAGCAGATAAAAAAGTAAAATGCAAAACTCTTATTTATCCCAGAAATGATATTAACTACTCTGATCTTATAAAAGGCTATGGAATTGAGTTATACAGAAGTCCACCCAAACTTTTTAATGTTAAAAAATTTCCAAAATTTATAAATTCTTTTTTTGAAGAGCTTAATATTTTAAAAGATAGCGAAGAATTAGATAACTATGGATCCGCTATTCCGGGAGGTGTTTTTATTAACTGGAGGCATGGATCAAGAAAGTTGATACCAAATGCAATCTCTAATATAAAGTATAGAAATATATTAAATAGTGCTGTAAAAAATAATAATGTTGCTCATTTTTGGACTCATCCTCATAACTTTATTACCGCGCCAGAATCCAAGAAAATTTTTGAGAAGCTTTGTCAGCAAATCGCAAAAAAAGTTGAAACCAATGAGTTAGAAGTTAGAAGACAAATAGACTTTATTTAACGATATTTATTTTTAAAAAAATATAAATAAAATCTGTTTATGGTTAATCTTATTAAATGAATGAATGTTATTTTTCGGAATCTATTATTTAAATCTAGATAGAAAAATCTTCCACCTGATCTAACATTACTAACACCTAAATCGTATATTGGTATGTCTAGCTTCCATGAACAATAATTCAAAGCTAGCTGATCTCTTTTAGCTTCTTTTGAATACTCTTTCCAGCAGAGATGAAGTAATTCTCGAGAATTTTTATTATTCTTGCTAATTATTATATTATTTTCAAATAAAC
>CEOP01247583.1_pt1 | contig 31095 bp, 20 predicted proteins | sample 361301 | NCBI WGS metagenome assembly CEOP01 (sample SAMEA2619548, study PRJEB7988) | marine metagenome | biome: marine biome (ENVO:00000447); feature: deep chlorophyll maximum layer (ENVO:xxxxxxxx); material: "saline water (ENVO:00002010), including plankton (ENVO:xxxxxxxx)" | depth 55 m
GCGGCGCAGTAAGTTTAGGTCATCCTTTGGGCTCTTCAGGAACTCGATGTCTAATTACTATGTTAGGGATATTAAGAAGAATCGATGGCAGCAAGGGCATTGTTTCTCTCTGTTTAGGCGGGGGAAATGCAGTTGCAATGTTAATTGAACGTGTAGAATGAATATTTCTCGAGGCGCAGTCCTTATGGCAGAGCCGAAGTTCGGAGGGCTGTCAGGTGATACAATATGGTCAAACCAATCCGCGAACACACCAGATTTGAGAAGGCACGAATCATTGGTGCTAGAGCGTTACAGATCAGTATGGGTGCTCCTATTCATGTAAGTGAAGATGCCCTACGTGAGCATTTCAAAGAAGAACTCATTCAATTATACGGAGTTGAAGGAGCAAATACTCGATTCGTACTAGACCCTCAGAAGATTGCCATACTAGAATACGAGAGCGATCTATTACCAATGGATATCGTTCCTCACGAATGATTTATTCTTCTTCATCCAACCTTCTTTGAGACCAAAGCAATGGGAAAGTATGCTGTAAAGCCGGAAGTAAGGCAGCAACTCCTCCGAGTAAGATTAACCATACTAACCATGTACTTTCATCAAACAATGATCTTGGAAGAGAATTATTGGGCGCTAATTGGAATCCATCATACAACAATCGATCTGAACCTGACACCAATTTCGCTTCTCCCGGATTTCTTGCTACTATAACCAATTGACCATTATCTCCAATTGAACTAATTCGTGATCCATTCAATGAGATATTCACTGTAGAATTGACATCAACATCAACTTTACCTGCAACTACAACATCAGATAACAAGCCTAAGGGAACATGATTAACACCATCAACAACATAGAATACATCTACTTGCAACGTAGAATATGACACATTAATATCTACTGAAATGATGGCATCATTGATACTCCAATTTCCAATAATTATGTCGCTTGGAGAAGATGAACGAGTCCCTCCTTCAGAAGTTATCTCAGCAACAAGATCGAACAAATCTTGACTCTGATTACTACCATTTAGAGACCACCTGCCATCAATTACCAGTGTAGGATAACCCAAAACATGTTGATTGATCTTTGTTTGATTACTCGCCTCAATTGATAGAGGATCAAATGTAGAGGAATGGTGGTGTAAAGAAATTAAATTCGGCCAAACATTGAGTAATTCGTTCAATTCAACTTCAGCAGGTCGACAAGGATCACACCAAGTTGCTGTATGTAATTCTATTACCAATGGTGAGCGTCGAGAGTTTTCCCCATTTCCTTCAGTACCATTGATATCTAATACAACAGCATCGACAATTCTGCCAGGAGAATCAAGCCCTAAAGAATCATCAACTTCTACGGGAGTTGCAACTATTGAAGATGGAAGAATAAGTAGCGCCGCGAGTAGTAAAACCAAATACAAACCGGAACGCATGACCGTGGGAGTCATCAGGCGTTGAAATACCCCTCTGCCCTCCGACAATCATGGAACCACGGAAGATGAACTGGCATCATCTTCCAATGGTACTTATTGTAATCACTGCTACAGTAATCGCAGTAGGAGGTACAATTCGAATTTATGATGCGGGAGAATCTTGTCCTGACTGGCCTTTATGCTTTGGAACATGGGGTTTTGACATCTCGGAAGAAGAACAAGGAGCTTGGTGGGATGAAAACCCTGATGAAATTGATTCTAGAGGAGCAGATCATCGCTATACCAGTTTTCAAATTTTCACTGAATGGTTTCATCGTCTATTAGCAGGTTCTGTCCTCGGTCCTTTGGTTATTCTTCAATTCTTTATTGTCAGAAGTCAACGTGCATCTCTTTCGATAGAATCTTATCGCCTATCTGCTATCTCCTTAGGGCTAGTCATTTGGCAAGGTTTCATCGGATATATCACAGTAAAATGGGATAATGAAAATTGGTCTGTTGCCATTCATCTTATTTCTGCATTAATTTTCACACTTTCACTAATTGCTTTGCATATTTCTTGGGGTAAAGATGCTGGTAAAAAAGTCCAAATCACTTCATCTAAGAAAACTGCAAATAGACTTTCAATTGCTACATTTGGTTCATTAGCAGTTCTTCTGGTGGGTACATACGTTTCAACAACTGAGGGAGCGAATGAAGCATGCGGAGTATCTGGATTCCCTAACTCATGGCCCCTATGCTCTGGGACTCTAGGGCTAATCATTCAAGATATCATTATTCAATCTCAAGCTATTCACAGATGGTTAGTAATTATCGTTCTATTCATTCTGATTTGGTTGTGGAAAGATCAGGATAATTGGGCACAAGACGAATCTATTCGAAAATTATCTAACTTTGGAACTATGACGTTCATAGGAAATATGATTCTAGGTGCAGCATATGTTCTTTCTTGGACCAGTGAATCTGGTTTTATTGAATGGTTATCAGTTATGCATCTACTCTTAGCTTCACTTACATTCTTATTATTTGCTTCAGGATTAATTCTAATTAAGATTCATGGAAAAAGTAATTCGGAGGAAGAATGATGATTTTTTCTACCAATGAACCCAATTATTCAATGCTCTGATGTATGGAGGATGTTCTGTGAGTGAACCAGAGACTAGAGGGATTAGGGCCTATGTTGCTCTAATGAAACCAAGAGTTTTGATTCTATTACAAATTACTGCTTTATGTGCAGTTTTAATTCATGATGCGCTACAATGGAGAATTAGTGGAGAATGGGATATTCTACGTACTGGCCAAGTTATGTTTGCTGTAGTCATTGGTGGTACACTCACAGCAGGTGGGGCTAATTCGATCAATATGTGGTATGATAGAGACATCGATCCTGAAATGAGTAGAACAGATAGAAGACCTGTCCCCTCTGGAGCTGTTAGTCCAAACAATGCTCTTTGGTTTGGAATCTCAATCTCGATATTAGGAGTTGCTTGGTTTATCGCTATGACAAATGCTGTTGCTGCATTTTGGTCAGGCTTTAGTATCCTCTTTTATGTTCTAATTTACACAATGTGGCTAAAACGGACTTCAACTCAAAATATTGTAATCGGAGGAATTGCAGGTGCAACTCCACCTCTAATTGGTTGGGCAGCTGCAATCCCGGCAAATGAACTAAGCATTTCTAATCCATTTTTCTTGGGTGGAGATCCCCTTCCTTGGTTGATGTTTGCATTGATATTCCTATGGACCCCTCCACACTTTTGGGCCCTTGCACTGTATCGTTCTACGGAGTATCAAAAAGTTGGAGTCCCTATGATGCCTTGGGTTAAGGGAGCAGATAGGACACTATTAGAAATGAAAATTTATGGTTTACTTTTGATTGCTATTGCTGCAATTCCTTGGATGGATATAGAAGCAGTAGGTACCGAAGGGGCAGTTACTTGGACTGCTATTGCAATGGTTCTGGGAATATGGTATTTCCGAAGTTTATTGAGAATTGATGTCTCAGAGGAAATTGATCAAAAGGGTAGAATCCCTTCTGCAGCACGTTCATTCCGTACATCCCTATACTACCTCGCATTGATGTTCATAGGACTAGTAGTTTCATCTTTGAATACAATTGCTTCATTGATTTTCTTAGTTCTAACATGTGTAATGATTTTCAGAAATGAAGGGTTTTCTAAACAAAAAAATTAGAGCGCGGCATTGATACGATAGCCTTGCTTCTATAGTTCACCGAGGAGGGGAGCGCCATGGACGAGAAGGACCTAATCTATGATTGGAATCTTATCCAGAATGACTTTACAAGGGATGAAAGCGCTCACCCTCATCCAATTTGGTTTGATGATGAAACACTACGTGATGGTCTTCAAAGTCCGTCTGCTAGAAATCCTAAAATTGAAGAAAAAATTGAATTGCTTGACCATATGGAAAATCTGGGAATTCAGAAAGTGGATTTAGGTCTACCTGGTGCTGGTCCTTTCCATGTAGATCATATCGATGCAATGTTAGCTCATATCAAAGAGAATGATTACCAAATTCGACCTGGATGCGCAGTTCGAACAGTAGTTGGGGATATTGAACCAATGGTTAATCTTCAAGCGAAACACGAAATTCCAATTCAAGCAAGTGCCTTCTTAGGTACTAGTCCAATTAGACAATATACAGAAAATTGGACGATGGAAAAGATAATTTCTACTGCCGAAAAAGCAATTTCATTTGCAGTAGATAACGACATTCCTGTAATGTTTGTTACCGAAGACACTACTCGATCGAAACCTGATGATATCAAAGCAGTATATACTAGAGCACTTGAACTGGGAGCTGACAGATTGTGTGTTTGTGATACATGCGGACATGTAACACCAAATGGAGTAGAACAACTTCTTCGTTTCGTACAAGACGAAGTTATTCCAGATGCTGGTTTCAAAAGAAGAGACATTGAAGTCAACTGGCATGGACACCAAGATAGAGGACTAGGAGTAGCAAACAATATTTCTGCATACTATGCTGGTGCAGATGTTATTCATGGAACAGCATTAGGTGTTGGAGAAAGAGCAGGGAATGCCCCAATTGATCAAACTTTAGTGAATCTTAAATTGATGGGAGCCATAGATAATGACTTAACTTCTCTAAATGAATATATGAGAAAGGCCAATGAATATGTTGAGGTTGACCTTCCTAGAAATTATCCTGTCTTTGGTCAAGATGCTTTCGAAACCGGTACAGGAGTACACGCTAGTGCAGTTGTTAAAGCAATGAAGAAAGGTGATGATTGGCTTGCAGACAGAATTTACAGCGGGGTACCTGCCCAAGATTTTGGACTCGAACAAATTATCAGAATAGGACACATGTCTGGACGATCAAATATTGTGTTTTGGTTAGAGAAGAATGGCTACCAACCTGATGAAAAATTGGTCAATCACCTCTTTGAAGTTGCAAAGTCGCAACGCCGTTTAATGGCAGATGAAGAAGTGAAAAATGAAGTAAATAGTTTCCTTGGAGCATAGCAACCACTATGACGCTTCGGAACCCATGAAGGTGCATGCGCGCGACAGTGGGTACTCTCACTGCTATCATGTTACTATCTTTAATGACACCATTTGCGTCTTCTCAAGAGGTAGCACCTCAAACAGAGAATGTCTTTCATACCTATTCGGGTGCTGTTCAGAGAGCATTCTTTCAAGTTGAAGCGTTTGAAAACTCTGTTTCAGAAGAACCACCAGAACAATGGTTGGTCCTATCTACATTAACACCTGAAATTATTCAACCTTGGATTGATTCGAAAGTCGAAATAAAGGCAGCACCCTTCCTTGAAGGGGCTTGGATTTGGAAATTTGAAGACTCAATCAATGCTCCTGAAATTCTCTCTGATTTAGAACTAGCTGGACTGATAGAAAGAAGTCTACCTGATAGATTACAGGAACATCAACCTAGGGCCGTACTCAATGATCCTGAAATTGGTTCACAATGGCACTTGATTAATTCTGGACAAGGAGGAGGGACCGTAGGCGAAGATGCAAATGTCACTGCTGCTTGGGATATTGCTAATGGTAGCGGAGTTACAATTTCAATAATTGACGATGGATTTGCCCACACTCATACTGATTTATCGTCCGGTTATCAAGCATCAGGTTCCTATGACTATTGCAATAATGATGCAGACCCTACACCTTCTTCAGGAGATGGACATGGAACATCGGCTGCGGGAGTTGCTGGAGGACGGGGAAATAACAACTACGGAATTGCTGGAGTAGCATATGGAGCAGATATGAGTGGATCTCTGTTAATAGCATGTGGAAAAACCGATTCTATGGAGGCAAATGCTCTAAGTTTAGATGATCAAAATAATGATATTTACAGTAACTCATGGGGTCCCTTTGATGGTGATGCATATAGTTGGCTTTACTCACTAACTGGGCCTGGGCCACTTACCGTTGCTGCCTTTGAATCTGATTTCACAACAGGTCGAAATGGGTATGGGAATGTAATTACATGGGCTGGAGGAAATGGGCATGGGGATGTAGATAATTCAAATTATGATGGGTATGCGAATGCTAGACAAACAATTTCAGTCGGTGCGATTACTAATGATGGAACTCAATCTTGGTACTCTGAACCAGGAGCAAATGTACTAGTCGTAGCTCATTCAAATGGTGGTTCTAGGGGGATACACACAACAGATATTCCAGGTAGTGGAGGTTACAATAATTCTGGAGACATTAATCCTAGTTTTGGTGGTACTTCTTCTGCAACCCCATTAGTCTCTGGAGTAGTCGCACTAATTCTTGAGGTTGATCCTACTCTTACTGCAAGAGATGTAATGGGGATTTTGGCACACTCTGCTAGGAAAAATGATGCCAGTGATTCTTCGTGGAGTACAAATGGAGCAGGATATGATATTTCACACAAGTATGGATTTGGAGCTGTTGATGCGCATGCAGCTGTTACCTTAGCTGCAAATTGGACTAAATTACAAACTGAAACATCATTTGGAACATCGATTTCTAGCCCAGGAACTTCTATCCCCGATAATGGAGCTCCAGTCACAGACACCATTACTGTTAATCAAGATCTAAAAATTGAGCATGTGAATATTGTAGTCAATATCACTCACTCAGCAAGGGGAGACTTGGAAATCATTCTCACCTCTCCTGATGGAACCAATTCTATCCTGAGCGAGAAACATGGAGATGCAAGAAGTGATTACACTGCATGGTCATTTGGTTCAGAAAGACACCTTGATGAATATGCATTAGGTGATTGGACATTATCAGTAGAAGATAAGGCAAATGGAGATACTGGGACTTTTGATGATTGGCATCTGGAATTCTATGGAATAGACGAATACAGAGACTCTGATGGCGACGGACTTACTGATGTTAATGAGACTAACATTCACAATACTAACCCCTCACTGGCAGATACTGATGGAGATGGACTAAATGATGGAGATGAAATTCTAAATGAATCTACAGATCCTAATAATCCTGACTCTGATGGTGATGGATTAGATGATGGTACAGAAGTCTTAGTTAATTCGACTAATCCAAATTTACAAGATACTGATGGAGATGGACTTACTGATGGAGAGGAGGTAAATATCCATGGAAGTGACCCTCTAGTAATCGACTTAGATGCAGATTCGGATTTATACTACTGGTTTGGAGACTGCGATGATAATGACCCTAATATCAATCCAGGTAGACCAGAACTTCTGAATGGAATTGATGACGATTGTGATTCATTAATCGATGAAGGATTTGAATTCATGGATGCAGATGGTGATGGATTAAATGATTATGAAGAATTCCATACTCATCTCACCGATCCGAATAATGCTGATACGGATAGTGATGGACTTTCGGATGGTAATGAAGTCAATATTCATTCTACAGACCCATTAGTAGCAGATTTAGATTCAGATAGTGACGGATATTACTGGTTCCAAGATTGTGTTGATACTAATGCGTCTATCCATCCTAATGCTATAGAAATATTAGATGGTATCGATCAAGATTGTGATTCAGAAATTGATGAGAATTTTCTTACCCTAGATTCAGATAATGATGGCATATATGATCATGATGAATTCCATGTACATAGTACAAATTCAACGAATAACGATACTGATGGGGATGGACTCAAAGATGGTGAAGAAATTAATATTCATTCAACTGACCCCTTGACTCCAGAAATAGATTCAGATAATGATGGAATCTTGTGGCTCTTTGACTGTGATGACAGTAATTCTTCAATATATCCGGGAGCAACTGAGATGTGGAATGGAATCGATGACGATTGTGATTCGATAGTTGACGAAGATGTTGACAGACAAGCTGCACTTACTCAAAATCCGAATTCAAATTTCTTCGAACATATCATCACAGATAATCCGATGACGTTAACGTGGAGTGGAGCACCTGCAGGTGTAGAACTCAATGAGACATGGTATAGGGACTCTGAAATCATCAATGGATCATCTTCTGGACTAGTTATTCCAGTAATTGATTGTAACAGTCCTAAAGATGATTTTGAAGCAACATCCTGTGTTCAGGGACGATTGACTGTAGTTTTCAAGATATTAATAGAAGATGCAAATGGATCCATTGAATTGAGTTGGACTGTTCGACTAATTGCTGATACCCCTCCTGTTCCTGAGCCTGAACCTGAGCCTGAGCCTGAGCCTGAGCCTGAACCAATCATCAATGATGAGGAAAACGAGGATAAATCAGAATCAGGGCAAGAACAATCTAATTCCTTGAGTGATTTACCCATTTCTGTTGAAATGATATTAGTTATTCTTGGAGTACTGTTAGTATTCCTAATTGTAATTCTAATGGCAAGAAATTCTAAACAAAATGATTCAATAAAAGCTTGGACTCCTCCTCCTATACATGAAAGAAGAAGGATTTCATTGCATGATAATCAACTACCAAGTGCTCCTGACTTCAATAATAGAAAACCTTGATTCTTAAGACTCTGCGGCTTCTTCTTCAGCAGAAACTGAAGGTGGTGGAGAATTAATTTCAGAATGCCAACCTCCATCCACATTACCTGCTATCCATTCACCCTCTACCTCAATTTCATCAACATCTGTTTCCTCTCTCCAAGGTGGATCACCATCAGTTCCTGAAGGTATCAAGTGACGTTCGTTATCCAACATAGATTCAACTGCTCGAATTCCTCTATGAATTGGAAGAAGATGTCCGACTGGTGCACCTGAATTCACATATGGATTTGTTGCAGTACATATCAATAATCCGCGACTTGGTGATAGAACATTCTCAATTGCACCAGGACGTTCTGGATCGGTGATAGTAGCCACAACTTCTCCTTCTTCAACAAAACGTCCAGCAGGGGCTCTCATATCCAATAAACCACCTTGATCTGCACGAATCCAAGTTGAACCATGAGCTAATAATCGGGCTCTAGGACGAGATGGTTGACCTGGAATCATTGACAAAGAACGCATGACATTCAAAATACCATAGATTGCGACTTGAACTGCACCTGCATCTGAAGTGTTAGCGCCTCCGCCCTCATACGTAGCATATCCAATTCCCATTTCATTTGCTGATCTTCTGAATGATCCTCTCGGACCTAATGAATCCAAAATGACCTCTATCCCAAATCCTCTAGCAATCGCATTACTAGGTGCATCAGCAAGATCTGCTCGAATTTGTGGTAAATTTGTCCTTCCTCTCGCAGCAGTATGAAGATCAATTACATAATCAGAACCTGAGATAATATTCTGAAAAATTCTATTTGCAACTCTAGAAGTTGTATTTCCAGTTTCAGTACCTGGAGATTCTCTATTTAGATCTCTACCATCTGGAAAATATCTACTCCGCATTCGATATCCTGGTAAATTTAATACTGGTACAATACGTATTGTTCCTGCGAGTGAATTAGGATCTAATGGCTTATCAAATCCTGAAAAAGAGGACCCTAATAGGTGAGTTAAGGCGATCGGTCCAACTAACTCATCTCCATGAACTGCTCCCAATAATGTGATTACAGGGCCGGGTTTTGCTCCATGAATTACAGTTACTCGAATAGGCCAAGGATCTCCCATCGATGTTTCTAGAAGAGGGAATCTAATTGTGCGCATCTCTCCGGGTTTAGTTCTAGTTCTAGCGAAACGGTGTGTCTTTGGCTTCTTGTTGGATTTTAATGAGCCTAAGGGATTTTCTTTTTTTTCCAAGGCTTTCTCTACCTTAACTCGACGACTGCGAGGAAGTTGATTAGATACCTTAGTAGAAGGCTTTTTCGAAGCCTTTGACTTCTTTTTTCCAGACGTCAAGATATCTCTCCATTTCACATGGGGAATTTCTGGGTCTTTGAACCCTGATGTCAAATATTCTTAAAATTCGTATTTTTTCTACCCCGAAACTCAAGGACCGACCAATTAGTGTCGATACATGGAAGGGGAAAAGTCAGTGCAAGAGATTCATGCTCCAAATTCAATTTGCTTTGGATGTGGTCCTGCAAATAAAGAAGGCTTGAGAATACGCTCATTTAATCGAGAAGATATGGATAATGGACTAACAATGACATTCAATACGGAAGATCATCACCAGGCTTTCCCTGGAATGATAAATGGTGGAATCATAGGTACTCTTCTTGATTGTCATGGCAACTGGACCGCTGCAATGGCCATAATGAATCTACATGGAGATTCAGAACCTCCCTGTACTGTTACCGCAAATTATAGTGTTCAACTCAGAAGACCTACCCCTCATGGGGCGGAATTAAGTGTGATAAGTGAAGTTACTGAACTCCTAGAAGATAGGGCATCAATCAGCATGGAAATGTTTGCTGATGACAAACTTTGTGCGAAAGGAAAGGGACTTTTTGTTGCAGTAAAAGAGGGGCATCCAGCTTACCATAGATGGAATTGAGGCAATAAAATGACCAATAGAAAGCTGGATGAAATTCGAAATCTTGTTCTTCCAGTAATGAGAATATTAGATTTAATCAATCTAGAAGAAGAAGAAAAATTAAAGCAAATTCCACTAGGATATATTCGAAAAAATGCAACTAGGATGCATGCTGTATGCCGATTTAATCCAGGCCCTAAAGGTTACACCAAAACAATTGAAGATGTAAAAGAAGTTGCAATCCATCCTGAAGCGGTTAATGAAAAATGGATTCATTATGCTCGATTCTTAATGTTTCATGAATACTTACATGCTATTGGAAATATTAGACATGATGCTGTATTTAGAAGATTAGAGGATTTGTGGCCTGATGAAGAGGCAAAAAAAGCTGGTAAAGAATTTGGTCGATTTCTAAGAAATAGAGCAGCGAAATGGCTCTGGACATGTCCAAAATGTGGGAAAGAACATCCTAGAACAAGAAAAAGCAATGGCAGGTATCTTTGTAGAGAATGTAAGGTTACTCTGATCGATTCACCAGTGGGACAAACTCATGATCTATAATGAAGGGGATGAGATATGAAAGGAGGAACAACACAACGAACATTTGTGTTCCTTTCAATTATACTTTTGATTGCCTTTCTTCCTCCAGTTAATGCAGAACTTTCGACAAATCAGACTGTATTAAATGCTATCTGTGTCGATGATTCAACATGTCAACTAACCAATACAATTACTGGAATTAATGAAATCAAAAATTCTGAAACCAGTGCATCGCCACTATCTCCAGAAATTATTCAATTTGAATTCAAAATGTCTCCACCTCAATCATCTCATGCATTAATTCCAATTTCCATTGATGAATTAGTTGTAGATTTAACAATTGAAGAAGATCCTGGAGAATATATTCGTCCAGACCTAAATATCATTTTGGCAATTGGCCCATCAACAAATGAATGGTTAATCGAAGGTCAAACAGAGACTCCCTTTTCATCAGCAAATGAATATCGTTTGGAAGATCAAGAAATTGACTTATCTTCAGGCCGAATTTTATCTCCAAATGATGTAATTCAATTGACACTTGCTTTCGAAATTGATAGACCTGTAACCTGGAAATTAGGTCTTTCAGGTTCCACATATTTTGATCTACCAATTCAATGGTCATTGGATCAAGATGCTGTAGATGTAGATGAACCAAGTTCATTATCCGAACCTAAATCTGTTGAAGTAGGCGATCAAATAAATGGAGCACTAATTGGTCAAGATATTGACTGTTTTACGTTTAGTGTTGGAGAAAGAGCCTCTGAACTTCGAATAGATCTAACTTGGAGTCCAATGCCTTCTGAAATTGCTACCACGGAAATCATTCCAATTCTAGGTACTCTTGATGGACAAATTCAACCTTCTCCCTCTATTCGAACTACTCAAGAGGGTGATTTGATTGAAAGTGTCATTATTTGGAATCTTGAAGATAAGGCACAATTGCGACTTTGTTTCTATGGAGAAAGTGAAAAATTTGGAGTATATCGTTGGATTGCTCTAGAAATCCTACCTGGAACCGGTGCAATGGAAATAAGTGATTTCGAGTTAGATACCCGCTGGCCAACTGGGACTGGATGGATTGGGCAAATAACCGAAAAAGAAGATCCAGATGGAATAGGAGGTAGTGCAGTTATAGTAATAGGAATTGGAGTCTCAATTTCACTCTTGATTTTGAAAATGCCAATCATTAATCCCTTGAGTCGTAAATGGGGAATTCCAGGTGCGATGATACTAATTCTAATTGGTTCAGTAATTACTCCTCTTACAGCTACAATTTCCACCCTACCTGATAATTCAGAAAAAACACTAGATGAATGGATAGAGAATAGACTTGAACTTGTAGCCACATCTGTGATAGAAGATAATGCCGATATTGCTACAGGATTTTTCGGAACAGAATCAGGAGAAAATTTTGCTGTTCGTCTTCATATCGAAGGAGTACATCCTACAGGAGATGGACGATGGCAAATCCAAACTGATGAATTAAATGATATAGATTTAGATCGATTAATATTTGATGAAATGAAACAACATTCTCTTGATTCAAATCAACAAATTATGTATATACTCCGAGCAGGAAGATTACTAAGTTTAGATCTGTTATTGCTTGAAGCAACTTTAATTTCAAATGAAAAACCGATTGGATCTATTCTTCATATTGATTGGGATATGACTGATTCATTAGGAGAAGGATCTGTTTCTGAAAGAGTATGGACAACAAGACCAAATTCAGTAGATTGGGACGAATGGACTGACTTCACTGCTAGGCTACTTCCAGAGTTAATTACAGTATCATATTGTGATTGTGGACTCGACGCTATCGACCTATCAATACGAACAAGTGTGGCTCACACCCCCTCAATTACTCCTACTGCAAATGGAATTTCTGGAGCTCCCTCGTATCCATTATTCTCAGGGATTTTCATAGGATTCGGATTTGGGATCCTTTTCGTAATAGGAATCATTACTCATAGACAAAGAAAGATTGCTCAAGAAATTGTACTAGAAATGAAAGTAGAATAATTACTCTTCTTCATTTTGAAGTCCGCCAATCATTTCCATCAGCATCTTTCGTTCATTATCATCAATCACACCATCTTCTAATGCTGAATCAATAGCCTTGAATTGCTCATCAGAAAAGCCTAGAGGAGTAGCCGCATGGTGAATTAGGATTCTCTCTGCCTCGCTTACTTGACCGTCGGCTAAAGCAGAGTTTATTGCAGCAATTGTAGCAATTCTAGAAATTTCTGGATCGTTAAGATCTAATGCCTTAGCAATCTCAGATAATTCTTCCATTTCTTCTTCTGTTAGAATTCCATCGCTGAAAGCCTGCTCATATGCGAATTGAAGGAATGAACGATATTCCGATGGATGAAGGAGAACATCTCGAATGAGACTGTAATCAACAGATGGACTATCTTCTCCGTTCAGCAGAGCAGCAGTAGCTCTTCTGGTCTCCTTAACCATCATATCCTTCAAACCGTGACCAATCCATGCAATTCCAAGACCAACAACTCCGCCTGCAATCCACCTCATGGCACTATCGTCTAGTAGGTCACCAGGATGGAATAATCGATGCAAACCAATAGCAACTAGAAAACAACCCCAAAATATCTCAACCCAGTCATTGACATCGGGTTCTTCCTCTAAATCTTGAAGGACATCAGTCGCACCATCGTCTGCATCCATGAACTACCTATCGAGATTAAGCACTTAGGCTATGCGGAATCTAGACATCACACGTCATGCTTTAGGACAATGAAGCAATACAACAACGCATGGACCCGCCGAAGAGCCCTACTAAGGTAAGTTCGCTGGGTTTAGATTCTAGAATTGTGAAGCATTTGAAACAACAAGGAATCATTACACTGCACCCCCCTCAAGCTATGGCAATAGGTCCAGCTCTTGAAGGAAAAAATCTACTATTAGCAACCCCAACAGCTAGTGGGAAATCTCTGATTGCATATTTAGCTATATTAGAAAAACTTCGAAATGCAGAATCTGGAGAACGTGCTTTCTATATCGTTCCACTAAAGGCTCTTGCTAATGAAAAAGTAGACGAATTACGCAATTTAGCTCAAACCGTTGGACTAAGCGTGGGAATAGCAATAGGAGATCGTGATGGAGAATCAGGAGGAATTGAAAATTCAGATATTGTAGTCTGTACATCTGAAAAATTAGATTCTATCTTAAGGAATAACCCTACGTTTTCTGAACGATTAAGCATAGTAATTGCAGACGAATTTCATCTCATTAACGATTCATCTAGGGGACCGACACTGGAAGTCCTTCTAGCAAGATTGCGTCATCTAAATCCAAATGCACAAAGAATTGCATTATCCGCAACTGTTGGAAACCCACAAGAGTTAGCAAAATGGTTAGATGCTCATTTGATAGAATCAGAATGGAGACCAGTTAATTTACAGCAAGGAACTTTGACTGGTTTAGAATTAGAAATTCATCGAACAATAGGTCCGAAAAATGATTCAGATTTACCTCTGCCTAGAAAATTAGAGGGTAAAGAAACGAAAATCACAAATTCAATTCTTAATGATACAATTTCAGATGGGGGGCAAATGATATTATTCGTAGGCACAAGATCTTCTGCCGAAAAAGAAGCAAGAGAATTAGGTAAAATGAGACTCAAAAACTTGTCTTCAATTGATGAATTCAAAGATGAATTTGAAGAATTAGAAAAATTATCTAGGAAAATTTCCAAAGGAGAAGATAGCTCTAATCTCTCAGATCGTCTTTCTAATTCGATTAAAGGTGGAATCGCATTCCATCATGCAGGACTAACAGGAAGACAAAGAATGATCGTTGAGCAAGCATTCAAGGATAGATTATTGAAATGTATTTGTGCAACTCCAACACTTGCTGCAGGAGTAAATCTACCTGCTCGGCGTGTTATTATCAGAGATTGGAAACGATGGAAGACTGGGCGATATACTACAATGGAAATTCAACAAATGTTAGGCAGGGCGGGAAGACCCACTTACGACGATCATGGTGAAGCATGGATAATGGCGAAAAATGAATCTCAAAGAGATATGATAACTGAAGAATATATTTTTGGAGAACCCGAAGATGTAGAATCACAACTTGAAAATGCATTACTTTCACACGTTCTTTCATCAATAGCAACAGGTGGATTAACCGATAGAGATGCTTTGGGTAAATTCTTTGAAGAAACATTACTCTCTCGACAAATTCGTAAAGATGATTTGAGGATAAGAATCGATCGAATGATTGATTGGTTAGTGGATAAAGAAATGGTAATTAGAACTGGAGAAAGTAATACCGTAATTAAACGAATACAAGAAAGAAAAGAGAATCTGGATTTAGAGGATGATTGGGAAGATGAAATTCCCTCTTGGGCTGCAGCTGCAACTACATTAGATGGATTAGAATGGAGTGAACCTCAATATGAACAACTTCCTAAGAGAAAAGGGCCAGCAGTATTTGGATTCAGTACCGCTGCACAGATTAAGAATAATTACTCATTAGAGAGTGAAGAAAATCCTGGCATGACATATTCTGCAACCTCTTTTGGAGAAACCGTTTCCCGGCTCTATCTAGATCCAGTTTCAGGCCACATACTCCGACGGGGGCTCAGAAGAGCTGTTAGGATAGTACAAGGATTAGATGAAAACAGGCAACTACATCCTAGAAGTCTAATACATTTGGTCTCTTGTACTCCTGATTTTCTTTCAATGTGGGTAAAATCTAAAGAAACGGATAAGATAGAGAATATTTCTGAAGCAATGAAGTTCAATAAATTACTAACGTTTGAGGAATTAAATGAAGTCGAAATTCCAATAGATATAGAAAATGAAAATATGAGAATCAAAGCACTTTGTGTTCTTGAAGAATGGATGGAAGAAAAAACATTGAGGGAAATCGAAGAAGAATTTGATTCGCAACCCGGAGATGTAAGAACAAGAGTTGAACTAGCAGAATGGTTACTTTACTCTGCTCGAAGAATGTTAGTATCAGATGATGACGTTTTAGAAGAGGCATCTGAGGCAACTTCAATAGTTTCCGAATATATTTCAGAGATTCAAAAAAGAATTCGATACGGGTGTAAATCGGATATTCTAGGTCTTGTTGGTATTCGAAATGTAGGTAGAGTTCGTGCTAGAGAAATGAAAATAAGAGGACTTGAAACAATTTATGATGTCTCGGAAATGGGGCCTAGAGATCGTTCGAAATTAGAAGCACTAAGAGGATGGAGTCCTAAACTTGTAGAAAACATAATTACAAATGCACAACAAATAATTTTGAGAAAAAATAAGGTTATTTGAAGTCTAATAACCTAAGCGAACATCATGGAACCTGCGCAAATCCCATGGTTCCCAGCTTGGGGAATTGAATTTCAACATCCAGTGAAAGATTCGCAAAATCTAGTAAAAACTTGGTTGGAAATTAGACCATCAGGAAGATGGGTAATGATTTCTGGGGCAGTGGCTGTAAGTGAACGTCATCTTTGGGCAGTTTGGTCCCATGCTAGTAGAAATGAAATGATGGGAAGAATGGTCGCACGAACTATCGATACTGAATTTATCAGAATTCTATCAGGTACTCATCAAATTAGAGTTGCATTCGAACGAGCAGGTGTAAGAAATGGAGATGATCATGCATGGTTATTGTATCTCCCTAATCATCCTGGATTTGATGAATTTGGACAAGCAATATGTTATCCAGAAAAAGAAAATAAACAAGAAATTGAGGCAGCAAAAGCGATGACATGGTTGGAAGGAGATCTTTTGACTGCACGACCTTCTCCGAACTTAGAAAGTTTAAATCGACTAGGAATTGATGGAGATTTTTCATTTGAACAAATTGAATCTACAATCTTGGCATTTGCAGCATCCGCAGATATTTGAAATTTCAATCGAGAAACTCATAGAGTAGTCTCTCTTCCCAGTGATGATGCCGAAGTTCCATGGCCTTCGAAATTGTGTGACATGCGGAATCCCTTGTACACCGATGAACTACGTCGATTACAAAGGAAAGAGGTACTGTATCGCTTGTTGGACTGAAAAAACCAATCCTGATCATCCTGACTTAGAAGAAATGAGACAGAAAGTAAAGGATGCAGTAGATGTTTGGAAATGTGCAAAATGGACTCGTGAAGAAGGACCTCTACCAGAAGGTCCGTTATCGGTACGAACAGAATGATTTACGAATCCCCCTACCCTTTGCCGTCTCATGGGCTTCGTTCCTAACCAATTGAATGCTACCTTATGGGCAGAATTAGAACCTCTCTATGAAGACTTAGTTAGTCGTTCTTTAGATAGCATAGAGCAACTAGAAAACATGATCAATGATGAAAGCGAGCTTCGTGAATGGGTCTCTGAAGCAGGTTCTAGACTTTATGTCGCTATGACTTGTTCTACTGAAGATGATGACAAAAAAAATGCATATCTCGACTTTGTAGAAAATGTAGAACCAAAACTCTCTGCCATTGGAGATCGTCTTAATCGAAGAATCATGGATTCACCAATTTTAGACGAACTAGACCAAGACAAATTTGGAGTAATGATACGAGACATACGAGCAGATATTGAGATTTTCAGAGAAGAAAACATACCTCTTAGAACAGAATTAACAAAATTAGGACAACAGTATGAAGAAATTTGTGGATCAATGATGGTTTCATTCGATGGAGAAGAAAAAACCATGCAACAGATGGGAAAGTATCTGCAAGTCACCAATAGAGAAACAAGAGAAGATGCATGGAGAGTAGTCTGGGAGAGAAGATCAAAAGATGCTGACAAAATTGATGACTTATATGGAAAAATGCTCTCAATAAGACATCAAATTGCAATAAATGCAGGTTTTGAAAATTACCGAGACTATGCATTTGTTGCAAAACATAGATTCGACTACACTCCTGTCGATTGTGAAGATTTTCATGCAGCAGCAGAACAAGTCTGTGTCCCTTTGGGAAGAGTTCTAGATAAACAAAGAAAAGAGCTCTTGAAAGTCAATACCCTAAGACCATGGGATTTAGGAGTAGATGTATACGCAAGACCTCCTCTGAAACCATTCAATAATGTAGATGAAATGGTAGAAGGAACTTCAAAAATGTTCCATAAAATCAGCAATGAACTAGGAAGTATGTTTGATAGTTTAAGAGATGGTAAATCATTGGATTTAGATAGTCGTAAAGGAAAGGCACCCGGAGGATATCAAATTAGTTTTGATCGCATTAGAAGGCCGTTTATCTTCATGAATGCAACAGGATTACAGAGAGACTTAGAGACAATGGTACACGAGGCAGGACATGCATTTCATGCAATTTATTCAAGTGAATTACAGTTAATCGACCATAGAAATCCACCTATAGAATATGCAGAGGTAGCAGCAATGAGTATGGAACTCTTAGTACATCCTCACTTAGAAGAGTTCTATTCAAAGAAGGATGCTGATCGAGCAAGAAGAAATCATCTTGAAGGAATAGTTAGTCTTCTACCTTGGATTGCAACAATAGATGCTTTCCAGCATTGGGTGCATACAAATCCAGGTCATAGTAAAGAAGAACGAACAAAAATTTGGAGAAATTTACGTTCCAGATTTGGAGCAGATGTCGAATGGGATGGAATTGAAGAATTGAGAGATATCGGTTGGCATCGTCAATTACATTTGTTCACATATCCATTCTATTATATTGAATATGGAATTGCACAACTAGGTGCATTACAAATTTGGCTACAATCACTTGAATCCATTGAATTCGCTCTTGAGAATTATGCAGATTCCATGAAACTTGGAGGAAGTAAACCTCTACCTGAACTATTTAGTACAGCAAAACTGGAATTCTCATTCGATCCAAATACTGTTCGGAGTCTCATTGAAGCTGTTCAAGATAAACTTGCAGATTTACCTGCTTAATTAATCACGAATTCCTTCAGAAAGTACACTAATCACAGCATCACCCTCAGGTAAATTTGGACTATCAATAAGGCGCGCTACTCTACGACCACCCTTTGATTTCCTTAAGTAGAGTCGGAATGTACTTGCATGGCCAACGATATGTCCACCAATTGCTTTAGTTGGATCCCCCCACATTGTTCCTGGATTAGACATTACTTGGTTAGTGACCAATACTAATGCATTATGAACATCTGAAAGTTGTTTCAATTCCTTCAAATGTCGATTCAACTTCTGTTGACGTGGTGCAAGCATACCTCTTCCTACATATTCTGCTCTGAAATGACTAGTTAATGAGTCAACGATAATTAATTTGACCTCAATTGATTTTGACATGCGTTTAATTTCATCAACTAGAAGCATTTGATGTGCTGAATTGTATGCTCTAGCGACATGAATTCTTTCTAATGCATCTTCTGGATCCATACCTATAGCCTCAGCCATTTGTGCTATCCTTTCAGGACGAAATGTATCTTCTGTATCGATATAGAATACTTCTCCGGCTAATCCACCTTTATCCAATGGCAGTAGGGTATTCACTGCTAATTGATGTCCAATCTGAGTTTTACCACTACCAAATTCTCCGAATACTTCGCATATACTTTGAGTTTCAAATCCACCGCCCAGTAATTCATCGAGTGCACTTGAACCACTAGATAATTTGAGAACCTGCTTCCTTCTATCTAGTAATTTACTACCACTCAAAAATCCGCCGATATTTGCTAACTTCTTTGCACCCTGAATAATCTTTGAAGAGACTGCTTCACCAAGTTCTGCCTGTTCAGCTAACTCAGTTGGACTCATTACTGCAATTGCTAACAGGTCATCAAAACCTGCTTCTTTCAATTTCTCCGCAGTTGCTGGACCAACACCTGGGAGGTCCTCAATCGTCGCCTCCTCATCCTCTTCTATCTCGACCATTGGAATCTCTTCCTCTTCGCCGTCCATGTTCGTTTCGCTTTTTTTCTTACTTGCCATAGGTTTCCATCTCCTCTGATTCATTTCCAACTAATGTTCGGCAGTATATGAAGAAATGATGGAGGCCTTTTGAATTATTTAGATTGTATTTACACATCATATTGTACCAGTATGTTCTTTTTTCACTTTCAGTTCTAATTCAATTAATTCCGAAACTGTAGTTAGAACAACATCAATGCTGTCGTTTCCTGATTTACATTTTCATCATCAACTGCATCGCCGATAATCAAATTCCATCCTCCCGGCATTGGATTTTCTTCACTGTGCGTCCAAGTATATGATTGATCTTCTCCAATTACTTGAGTATGAGTTGCAATTAGTTCTCCAGAAGGATCGAATAATTGCCAAGTGATTTCCACATCATCGGGTGGAGGTAATGGAGCCACATTCTCTACATTTGTTAGACTTGAAGAAATTTCTAGTTTTATTGGATTTTGAATACTATTTATGTTCATTGAATCGATATGTAGATCTGCGGGTTCATCTACTCCTGTCGGACTTGTTTGATTTATGTGAAATGCTCCACCTAAAGATATACTAATCTCTTCATGTATGCTATTTCCTCCTGAATCATTAGCACCTGCTTTAGACATAAATCCCCCATATGATACATATTCTCTTGACAATATCTTAGAATCAGCTGCATTTGAAGAAATTCTCGATGACCCGTCTCCTGGTTCCAACCAATACTCTGTGATTGCTCCTCCTGACGAATCAGTACCAGTAAAATCAAAGAATACCTGCATTCCTTGTATTGACGTGCCATTATTCGCATCTTTGACAAAATGGACAATCCCTGGAGCTCCTTCCATGTCTACAGATATCTCAATGACTGAAGACTCTTCATCTCCTCCAATACATCCTGAAAATAGGAACGAGCAAGCCAACAATATCGCGATGAACTTGTCTCGCATGAAAAACGATACTGAAAGAGATAGATAAGACCCTCGATGAATAGAAAATGGTAGCGAGGGATGGATTTGAACCATCGGTCTCCGGGTTATGAGCCCGACGGGATAACCAGACTACCCCACCTCGCTACCTAGCCCGAATCTAGACACGTATAAGAAATCGATAGTTGAATATCGACGGGTTGATGGACTAGAAATGAAATTTCGTATTGATGACAGGCGACCTTCTTGTCCAGAATGCGATGATGGTCCTCCCAAATCGTATTGTAGAAGGCGATTTACGTGTTTCTGATGGCTCAATAAAAACCATCGCCGCTCAAGGAGGGTTGGTTCCTGAAACTCATGAATTGGTTATTGATGGTTCAGGACTACACCTATTACCCGGAGCCATAGACCCTCATGTCCACTTCCGAGACCCAGGTAATCCAGAAAAAGAAGATCTTGAGAGTGGAAGTAGAGCTGCAGCAGCTGGTGGTATCACAGCATTTCTAGATATGCCAAATACAATACCTAATGCAACAAAACTAACAGTACTCCAAGATAAATTTCGTAGGGCTGCAAGTAAATCGATAACTCATAGTGGATTCTTTATTGGAGCGACTCCTACCAATTTAGATGATTTAATCGAGGCTGTTGGGACACCTCAAAAACCCGATAACGCGGGAGTTTGCGGAATCAAGATTTTCATGGGCAGCAGCACAGGTGATTTACTTGTCCATGAACAGAAACATCTTGAGGAAATTTTTGAGAATACAGGAGGTATCATAGCAACACATGCTGAAGATGAAAATCGTCTCCAATCACGTATTGCTGAATTTAGTCATCGATCTGATATTGCTGCTCATGCAGAATGTAGAGATGTTGAATGTGCTCTATTGGCAACAAAACGGGCATCAGGTTTAGCCAAGGATTATGATCATCGTCTACATATTGTTCACCTAACGAGTGGAGTTGAAGCCGATTGGTTAGCTTCAAACAAAGGCAATCTAATTACCACAGAAGTTTGTGTTCAACACCTGACTTTCGATCAAAGTGATGTCGAGGAAAGAGGTGTTCGTTTACTAATGAATCCACCTATTCGCCATACTGAAGATAAAGACAAATTATGGGAACGCCTAAAAGATGGAACAATTGATTGTGTTGTTACTGATCATGCACCTCACACTTTGAAAGCAAAATCAGTTGGATATCCAAAAGCACCTGCTGGAATGCCAGGGGTTGAAACTTCATTGCCTCTAATGCTAACACATGCAATGGATGGGAAATGCAGTGTATCGGATGTCGTTCGTTGGATGTGTGAAGGACCAACTAAGGTATACAATATAGAAAATAAAGGCTCACTCATCGAAGGATATGATGGTGATTTGACACTTGTTGATTTAGAGACACGTCGAACGATTACAGATGCGGATACTTGGACCAAAGTTGGTTGGACCCCTTATTCTGGATTTGAACTCACTGGATTACCAATGTGGACCATCGTTGATGGAATCCCCGTACATAGTAGAACAAAGAATGGTTCATTCAAAGGAAACCCATTGGTTAAACCTGGTCAAACGGGTCGAAGTCTAAGATTCAGATGATTCAGCAACTGGTTCAGCACCACCATCCGAAGAAGTGGTAGAAGATTCCGTATCGTAATAATACGTTACAGGATCATCCTCGGGTAAATCTACAGTTACAACATGCGAAAGATTGTCTGTTAAGTGAACTGTCATTCCTGCAGAGGAAATTGAGTAGATATAATCACCCATAAAGATAGACCTCCGAATATCTGTATTCGAGTACCAGTATTCTTGGACACCATTTCCATATAAAGAGGAATGATCAACTTCCCCATGTGCTGTCAATGATTTATTTTCAATATCGACATTTACTAATTTCAACATCGAAACAAATTCATAACCATAGTAAGTATATGTTCTATCATTTTCTACAACCGTATCGTAAACCCAACGATGAGTAGAGAGAGGTACTGCAAGAAGATTTTCTGGAGCCCAATAGTTGAACGCCTTGTGCTCATATGTCGCCTCTGACCATGACCACGACCAACCACAAGAACGAATATCAGCACAATTATCATCTAAATATCCAGGAGATAATGATAGAGAATCAGCCAATCTTGGGTTCTCCAAATCACTAACGTCGAATAGACTAATCTGAGTTTGAGACCAATCGAGTCCAAATCCATCCTCTCCTGCAGGACCAATTCCAATCGTTAGAAGAAGTTCCTCATTCAAAGGATGGATGTAAGTAGAAACACCAGGCACCTCTAATTCTCCGAGAATTGTAGGGTTACTAGGGTCTGAAAGATCTATCGTCCACAACGGGTCGATATTACGGAAAGTTACAAGATAACCTATCTCACCAACAAAACGAGAACTCCAAATTCGCTCTCCGCAAGCAATATCATTGATCTCTCCAATCACATTTAGAGTACCTTCACCATTATCTTGCAGCACAGTTACATGATTTGATGGGCCAAGACAATCGGGTATCTCGGGTTCAATTATAATTTCATCACTTTCTCCGGAAGCAACAGAATCAACTGCAACTGCAATATCTTCGATGACATCAACTGCAGCCATCCACCATCTACCCCAATTATCAGAAGTTGATGCAACCCGGATACTTCCATTGTATTCAGAAATAGAGAATTGATCTTGAACATCGCCCTTTACTCTACCGGAACCAATGTATTCAGTATTGGCTGGCTCAGAGATATCGAAAGCATGGATATTAGTCTCATCTTCATATGTATCATCTATACCCCAATACCACCACCATTCATTGACACGTTCTGCAAGAACCATCATGTTCCCAGATGCGTATACGTTAACCCATGATGATGCAATATGATCAACTTGTAACGTAGTCTCTTCCTCAAACAATCCAATCGTAGCAATAGTAGTGAAACCACGAGACATTACATCTTCTGCAGATGAAAATTCACTACAATCTCCCGCTGTAACTGCATGAGTGAAAACACCATCATTGGTCCTCTCATGTATCCGAGGAGAAAAGTCTTCCAAAGTCAAACCATCAACTAATTCACGATTATCATTAATCGCCTTAGTAACTGAACTATTCCAAATATCCATACGTTCGTATCGATCATTAATTTCCCAATAATTTGAAGGTAATTCTGGGTATGTAATAAGACCATCAATGTACATATCTGCATGAGTCACACTTCGAACCGTTTCATTCACTAATCTAGCTGTATGATAGTGGCCTTCGATGTAAATTTCTCGTTCAACTTCAGGAACACTGCGATTTGAAACGTCCACAACAGTATATTTTACCAAATTCGAAATCCTATAGTCGTAGTACCCCCATTCATTTGGTTCATCAAAGGCCATTAATTCTCTAAGAGGATCATCCGATTCAAGATTCGAATAATAAACTCTAGAAACGATTACTAAACGGTCTTCATCAATGAGCATTTCAGTAGGTGTTCCTTCAAGACTCATGTTAGAAAGCATCTCTAATTGACCAAACTCTGGAACTCCTAGAATGACTAATTTTCCATTATTCAAAAGGTAAATCCAACGACCATCAGTTTTCAAGAAATCAGCTTCATCTACTCCCTGTTCTTGATTATTCGTTCCAGAGAAATCGGTGCCAACAACCGGTTTTTCTGCTGAACTTGAATCAGTTGAACCAACCGAGGGGGAACTTATGGCCGTATCTCCATCATCAGAAGCCCCTTCTGCAATTCCCACATCCATGAAAGGCTCTGCTCGATAGAGATTCGTATCTGTCCAATGCCAATATGCATTCTGATCTAATGAAACTAGAGATTCTTCAAAGACTGCATTTCGAAGATCTTCTAGAAGGTTCGAGCATTCATCATATTGCATTAATGCTGGAGATGAGCGAGTTCTTTCACCTAAATCAAGTGAAGGATAATCGTCACCTGAATCGGTAATAGAATCTACCACATCATCGAATGCTTGTAGACATCCGGAAAGACCGCATGTTAACATGATAAATGTCAAAATAAACGCACTTAGACCTCTGTTCATATTATTTCCAATCAATGAAGCATTATGAAGCCCTTGGTTACACGTTTGTAATCAATTCAAAAAATAGACGAGGGGCAGGATTCGGACGCGGATTGAAGAACACCACCTACCTTTGGAGATTGAATACCATGGGAGCCGCGGACAGAGATGTGGATGCGCTCGCTGCTCAATTAGAAGAAGATGAGAAGATTCGTAACTCTGCAAAAACAGTCATTGAGACATGTATGCAATTAAGAGGGCATGAGAATCTCTTGATAATCACAGACCCCAATACTGCTGAGATTGGACAAGCACTTTACGAAGCCGGTTCTCTAATTTCTGATCGTGTTCTAATGGTAATGATGCCAAGTACTCATCGGCATGGGCAAGAGCCACCATCTCCTGTTGCAGATTTAATGAGGAGGCAACATGTTGTAATTGCAGCAACAAGATATTCTCTGACACATACTAGGGCAAGATTGGTCTCATCTAAGGATGGAGCACGTATTGCAACAATGCCCGGAGTATCTCGCTCTATGCTCATCGAAGGAGGAATGACAGCAGATTTCGATGAGTTGCAAAGTCATATTGCTAGTATGGCAAGAGTGTTGAGGAAACATAGGAACATTACAATCTCAAGTCAAGAAGGTGAGTCATTAGAATTTTCAATTGCAGGAAGATGGAATTTAGAAGATAATGGGATTTGTAATCGTCCAGGGCAAGTAACTAATCTACCAGCAGGTAAAATCTTTGCAGAAGTTAAACCCGAAAGTGTAACAGGTGTCTTAAAAATTAATGGTACTTGGGATTCAGTATCACTTTCTGAACCAATTTCTATACTTGTTGATGAAGGAAAGATTGTAGATATTCAAGGTTTGAATGAAGGAGTTTTGAATGAACAAATCTTAGAATTTATTGATGAACGAATCGACACAATCAAGATAATTGAATTCGGATTTGGAATGAACCCTAAAGCTAGAATTTCAGGAAGTGCTCTTGAAGATGAAAAGGTGCTAGGGAGTTGTTATATTGTACTTCAACAGCCTGCTACAAGACGAACTCATGAGCTTAGAGCAACCGGAATTCTAACAGATGCTACAGTGATTCTAGGAGATAAAACCCTAATCGAAAATGGCAAATTCAAAGAATGATCATATCAACTTGATTGAACATACTGGACAATGACGCCAATGATGTTCAACTCCAATTCCGCATGATGAACAGTAGACTCCAGTTTGAATTGTTGAGCGAATTCCAGGGAATCCTCCACCTCTGACTTTCCCATTTCCTGCTGGACGTGAAGGGGCTGAAGTCGACGGATTTGTGTCTCCAAACGTCGGTTGTCCTTGTGAAATCGAACCAAAGGTTGGATTGGTAGATTCCCCAAATGAGGGAGCGGGGGATGACGTTCTAGCCGAACCTATAGGGGCCCTTGCTGGAGCAAGTACAGGAGGCGAAGATTCTGATTCTGGAGGTGGTGAAGGATGATTAGGAGTTGCTGGTGATTGAGATTCAGCTGCTGCAAATGCTGAACCGAGAACATCTTCAGAGGGGCTAACTTGTTGTTCAACAGATTCTTCCTGAATATATTGGGTTGGTTCTGGTGATGACGAAAAGGCAGCAGCTAATTCATCTTGAACGAGAGGTGTTGATTTGTCCGGGAATTCTTCAGTTACTGCTTCTTGTATTTCCGATGATGTTTCAACTACTGCAACAGGCTCAGTAGAGGGAGTAGACTTAGGCAGGTCCTTAGGTGCCTCAATTACTTTCATAGCCACATTGGTAGTACCTAATACAGACAAGCCTCCAACTTCAAGTGTATTCTTAGCCTTGTTCAAAACTTGATCTAATTGATGATGTAATGCAATCAAACGAACTCTATTAGTATCAGGATCTCTAACCATTTCATCAAAGGCAGCTAAGTATAGATCAAGTTCCTTAATCCCCCCAATTGTATGCCCTACAGCAAACATTTTCAGTAATCTAAAAGGATCATTGAATGCATTTATTGCATTTTTTTCTTCTTCTGGTATATTTGGGTCACTTCCTTGATTTCCTTCTGAATCTTCTTGCCCAAGATAAAGTCGAAGCCCATCTGTCATTGTGAAAATCTCAAATGGCCCTGATAGAAGAAAGTAAATTTCTCCTGATTCACACTCTAGTCTCTCAGAAACTACATCAAAATCAAAGGAATCTGTCAACAATAGATCACTGGTAAGAGTTAGGAATTCGCCTAAACCATTGAGACGGTCTGTTGTGTTTAATCTCATAATTAATTCAGAGGTCTTGGTAACTCCGAAGTATGCAGATGTCTCATCGACATCTATTCCATCAGAAGGAAGAGATGCACCTTCAATATCGGCCTCGGTCATGTGCTCCCCCTATGTGCCTCGAACTATTCCACTTGAATCAATCTATGGAGAACCCCACTATCGAGCCGCATCAAGAATATACTTTGATTGATCTGCTGACCATCCATCTCCTCTTTGGAGACGTCTGAGTATTTCTCTATCTTCTGAACCAGAAGAAATCATTGACTTTGTATTTTCTAATGATGAAGAATATGCATCTTTCTCCTCATTTTTGAACAAACCATTCCAATCATTGGATTCAGAAACTGAAGAAGCTACCGTTTTCTTAACCTTATTAGTTGACTTTGCAACTTTAGTTGTCCTAACCTGACGTGTACGAATTTCCGAGTCATCAGTATTTGTTACCGCCGCAGTAGTTCTCCGTACTCGTTTTGTTGGTTGAGTAGACTTTCGAGGATCTATTCTCTTAGTACTTACCCTAGGAACCGAATCCACATCGACTGTTGGAGAAGTCCGACGAGTAGGAGCAGGGGACCTACTAGGGGGAGATGCATTCCTTGAGGGAGGTGGGCTCTTCTTGGTAGGCGGACCAGGTGATCTAGAAGGTGGACCTGCACGAGAAGGAGTAGAAACGGAAGGAGGACTATTTGATCTACTACTTGCCACAGAGGATCCACCAAGATTATCAGATAATGACGAATTATTCATTGGAACAAAATCATCATCATCATCATCATCATCGTACCAATCATCTTCATCATCATAATCGCTCCTTCCTGAAATAAATCTTAGAGTGATTACAATCAAGAGCAATATTCCAAGAATTCCTCCAGCCATAATTCCAATAGATGCATAATCAGTAGGCTCAGATTCACCTTGATTCGATGCTAATTGATCTGAAGTACAACCATTTGAATCTACAAATACTCCAGATGGACTGTCTGAACACTGATCATTGGAATCATAGACACCATCTCCATCTGTATCTGTCTTGTCGACATATGGACAACCGATTCCACCCTGACCACCGTTACCATCATTTCCATTTTCTACACCAGGTATGTCTGGGCATAAATCAGCATTAATTCCATCTGATTCATCACCAAAACCGTCTCCATCACGATCTCTCCATTGAGACGGTTCTGAAGGATAAGCGTCTGATGTTCCAATTGGAGGTACTGGGTTAACCGAATCAGGATCTGACCAACCATCGCCATCTCCATCTGGACAACCATCACGATCTTCAGTAGAGGTACCAGATACAGATGGACATTCATCTGATTCTACTCCTTCCAGATTATCTCCAAAACCATCGCCATCAGTGTCCAACCATTGCGTTGACTCCGTAGGGAAAGCATCGTCTTTGTCATCTATACCATCACCATCTGAATCAACACCTGCCAAAACACAACCTTCGTCATCTACAGCTGCTCCCAAGGTAGTTTCAGGACAAACATCTTGATCGTCAGTAATTCCATCCTGATCTGTATCTCGTTGATAATCAGCACATCCATTAGCATCTACAGAAGCACCTGAATTTGTATTAGAACATAAATCATCGATATCTCGAACACCGTCGTCATCTGCATCTGCATTGAGTTGTTCGTTACTACACCCATTTGAATCAACAGATACTCCTGAAGCAGTGTCCGGACAAAGGTCGACAGGGTTTAGTAATCCATCTTGGTCATCATCTCGTTGATCGAAAGAACACCCATTTTCATCAACAACAGCACCTGATTCTGTTTGAGGGCAAATATCATCTTCGTCTGCCACATTATCTGCATCCGCATCATCCATAGGAGCAGGACAACCGTCTCCACCTAATCCATTCAAAACACCTACAATACCTGGACATTGGTCACCTCCAACTTCCATCGGGAAATCTCCGAAACCATCTCCATCTTTGTCCCGCCATTGATTCGGATTATCTGGAAGAGCGTCTCCTGATTCAGAAGTCCTTAATCCAGTATTTTCATCAATTTCATATGAATAAAGATTAGAATGACCGTCACCATCTGAATCTAAACATCCAGTTCTATCAATTGATGAATTTCCATTTACAGTAGGACAATCATCACTCAAATTTGCTTGAGGTACCCATTGCCCAATTCCTCCAGAACGGGTTGAATTAAGTGCAGGATCATCCCAATTGTCGCCAAATCCGTCATTATCGGTATCATTCCATTGCCAAGTGTCTGTTGGGAAAGCATCTCTCAGGAACGCACCTATTGACGAATTATCACCAAAACCATCTCCATCGGAATCAGCCCATTGTTGATGGCAAACAGAACCACAAATGTTCTCTGAAGATGCATCATTAGGGGCCCAAGGCCACATATCTGCACCATCTTCAATCGTCCAAGCATCATCGTTAGCCGTGCTTGATGCTTCAGTAGGATCACTATATCCATCTCCATCACTATCAACACAACCTGCTCTGTCAAAACTACTCAATCCAAATAAGCCAGGACATTGATCACCATCTGGATCTGAATTATTATCCCCAACTCCATCATTATCAGCATCAACCCATTGTTTAGGATCAAATGGGAATTCATCGGCGCCATCCATTCCGCAACAATCAGGACCATGATTATCTAGTAATCCGTCACCATCCTGATCTCTGGCTTGCATCCAATTTGTAGGAGAAAGATCACCTGAAGCATAATCTCCTCCATTGTTGGACCAACCGTCTCCATCTGCATCACTACATCCCTTTCTATCAATATAAGAATGGCCAGCTGTAGCACATTCATCGGAATAATCTGACCAGCCATCATTATCAAAATCACTACAACCAATTTCTACAAACAAACTAGGTCCTGCATCTGAAGAACAATCATCGAAGGATGAAGAGACAGAATTGTCCCCAAAACCATCTCCATCATAATCTGACCATTGTCCGCCTTGATTTGGTAATTCATCAATCATATCGGGAATAAAGTCACGATCTGAATCAGTATCGAAATGAATTGCAACAGCATCATTGGTCCCAATAGACTTCCCGAGTAGGATGTAACCAATTCTACCATGGTGCTCTGCAATAGTACTAGCAAATCCAGCAGACGGATCTAATTGGATTTCAGAAATTACTCCAAAGGGAGTCTCAATTGAACCATCTAATCTTAATCCAATTCCCAAATCTGGATTAATTGTTCTTGAATCAACCTGATCTGAAAATAGTAAATTGGAACAATCAGGAGTGTTGTTTGAAACATTAACGAAAGTACATTTTACGAACGGAGAATCTCCGGCAGACATATTTCCTAGCATTGTGAAGTGAAATCCGTATCCCTGCTCCCAAATAGGCAAGAATCCAGTAGTGTCTGTCCAATTAAAAATTTCAATCGATTCATTGTACCAAGAATTCCAGTCTGAACTATTTTCAAGAATTAACTCTTGATAGGAACCGTAACCTGATGAATTAACAATAATCATCGGACTCTCATTGAGAAGCATCCTCGAAATAGGAGACAAACTAATTTGAGAACCTAAATCAAGACTCTCAACTTCTATTTGAGAAAAATTAGTTGTAGAACTAGTTGAAAAATGGTATTTCAAAAGATTAAGTTTAGATTCATTTCCAATATATCCCACAATCAGTTTGGGATCGGAATTGGAATCAATAACCTGAGCAGAAAAACCCAATCCTGCTGCTGACTGATCTGCAATTACATGAGTTTCCCATTGTGAACCATTCATTATTCCGGCTTTCAATGTTCTATCGTCTTTCCAAACAGTAATATTTCCTACTAACACAATCGGAGTACCATTTAATTGACCAAGGGAAGGTCCCGAACTTACTTCAAATCCGGTAGTAGTTTCTTCGGCAAATCGAAGAACTGAATTTCCTAACATAAAACTCATGTTTAATCCACCAAAATACGACCGAGGAGTGATAGTAGGTTGAGCACCTACACTTCCAGTTGATTCAACGGTATGAGTTGACACAACTATTCCAGATTCTTTGTAGGAACATACTGCACCATCATTACAGATTGAAAGTGCTAGAATTTGGCCTGCTTCTGTAACTCCATAAGCGGCTTCTCCAGTTCCAATCTTGGTTTGCTTCCATTCACTTGTTGATGTTGAAAGTTCATC
>CEOP01027994.1_pt1 | contig 31071 bp, 25 predicted proteins | sample 361301 | NCBI WGS metagenome assembly CEOP01 (sample SAMEA2619548, study PRJEB7988) | marine metagenome | biome: marine biome (ENVO:00000447); feature: deep chlorophyll maximum layer (ENVO:xxxxxxxx); material: "saline water (ENVO:00002010), including plankton (ENVO:xxxxxxxx)" | depth 55 m
CAGGTGGGCCTTCAACGCCCGTAAGCCATGCCACTTGATGCAGAGAAGGAACCAACAGAGCATTTGATGGTACAAAACGCGTTGTTTTTTTATGTTCTTCATTCCACCAGTTAACTGCTTCAAGAAGTTCTTTTTGAATTGGAAGTGTGCTGAGATCTTCAACGCGGTGTTCTGAAAATGCAGTCGTAACAAGAACTTCTTGTGCACGAGCAGAAGCATCATTTTGCTTTAAGAGTAGTTTTTCAAAAAGAATCACAAGCTCATTAAACGGTTTGCCTTTTGCCTTATCTACACCGACGATTTGGTCAGCAGTCGTATGAGAATCAAGCAATCTTACAATGCTCGTTTCACGTTGTTTTGACACCACAAATAGGCCAGCAACGACTGCGAAAAGAATGATGAAGGTAAACGAGATGATGGAGGCATGTTTCACCATGGCAGTGTAATGCATTTATTCTTCAAGTAAGGCGTCGATGATGTGGACTGCAGACTCTGCCGTGTACCCATGTACGCCCCAGCATGTTTGTTCAAGAAGTCCGTTGCGTAAGTCACAATTAAAAATGTACATTTTTCCCTTTGGCAACGAGGCAACATGTGGCGAAACGTTTGTGTTTCTGTTTTTGATGGACCAGCCGCGCAGTGCTCGAAGCTCAGAAAATTGTTTTGCATCCTGGAAGGTGACGCCAATTTCAGCTTCTATTATTTTTGTAATGATGAGGCAAATGCATGACGCCCACCGATTGATTCAACAAGTGAAGTAGTGTTGGCATGTCTGTTCCTTGCGTTTGGTGAAAGTGCGAAGGCAGGCGATTCCAGCTTTGCTTACCTCTGCGTGGCGGTTACTGGTTGTACAAGTACATCAGTTTTGGCATGGTGAATTCTTGCAACATTGATCTGACATCGGATGTTGTAAGTTCACTTGATTGAACGCCAAGAAGACCACCAAACGAAGGTGTAGCGCGAGAATAGTGGACAACGGTTGCATTTCCGTTTTGTAAGGAAGCGCGTTGCTCTGCGATGTCAACTGCGTTGTTTAAATAGCCAATTCCATCGATGAGCCCTTTGTCGAGCGCTTGTTGTGCTGTGTACGCTGAACCATTCGCGACGGCTTTTAGTTTCTTCGCGTCAGGTATGACTGATGAACGTCCTTCTGCAACTCGGTCGTAGAAGACTGCGTACATCGCCTGAAGAATACTGTTCATTTTTTGTTTGTCTTTGACAGTCCAGTTTCGATAGACATCGTTAGCAACTGATTTTTCAGGAGAACTCTTTGCTATAAGTGTGACTGGTTTGACTCCAATCTTTTCGAGAAGGTCTTGGAAAGTCATGATGGAAGCGATGACACCGATGGAGCCAGTAATAGAAGTTTCTTGGGCAAGGATGTGATCTGCATTGCAAGAAATGTAATAGCCACCTGATGCCGCAACACTGCCGTAGCTTGCAATGATAGGAAGACCAGCTTCTTTAAGCCGTTGAATGTTGTGCCAAATTTCATCGGAGGCGGTCACGTCACCTCCTGGTGAGTCAACACGAAGCACAACAGCACGGGCATGTTTATCGTCAAGTATTTTTTCTATGGCTTGTTGTGCGTACGATGCGTTTGACCCATCGATGACTCCATCGATGTGAAGAACGGCAACAGTGTTGTTGTTACCCTTGTGCGAAACGTGTGTGCTTACTAGCCCATTATCTTCGGTAGCTGCTGCGAACCCTGAAGCGCCTGCGATGATTCCAACTAAGAAAACAATGAGAAAAATGAACATTGCTGCAAGGAGCGCGACGAATGTTTTAAATCCACCAGTTGTAGCAACAACTTTTAACGTGGTTTGTTGGTTTGTTTCTGCGTGTGTTTCCATCTCAATTCTCCTTCAAGTAAGCTTGCCATTGTAAAGCAGTTTTTTGCTCTACCAACAAATACTTCGTAAAATCGTGCATCTTTTTTCATGCAATGCACGCATCTCAGTGCCAAGTACTATTTGCGGAGCACGATAGTGGCATCGTGCCCGTGTAAGTACGACTGTGTAAAGTCGACGTTTGGCGTAAGCGTAAACGCATGCTCAACCCAAGCAGTTGTATTAAATCGCGCAGCAGGCGAAAGGTCTTCGCTTTTTGGTTCTCTGCCGGATTGGTTAGAAAGAAAGTTAAATGCAACACCTTTACTTGAAGCATCAAAAGCATCGTCAATCAACTTCATCGCTGCAGTTTCATCCATAGCATTTAACGTGCCAGAAAACGTAATCCAGTCCCCACGAAAAAAGTTTGGTGTTCGCAGCACATCTGCCGTTGTAAATGTTGACTTTGCGAGATTGCGGTTCATCGCAGTTTTGACCATCGCTTCCATCGCATCAACACCGTGAAACGTAGAAAAAGAAACATCCCGTTTTACAAGGTAGTCTGCAAAGTCGCCAATCCCGCAGCCAACATCTAGAATAGAACAGTCATTGAAATCAATAAAGTCGCAAAAGACTTTGAAGCGCAGTGCTTGCCCCTCTTTGGAACGCCAAAGTGTTGCGTCGAATGTTCCGCCGTGCGCTTCGACCGCTTCTTGATAGGGTTTTAGATAATCGGGAGCGTTTGACAAGGTTACACGCGTTGTCGTGAAAGACGGTTGTGCATCGGCATAAGTAACTGTGAAATTAAATCGAACAATCGGTCTGTAAGACGTTCATAGTCAGCAAAGTTTTTCTCAGTTTCTTCGCGAATAGTTGATGCTGAAATGCCTGCGTTTTTTACATCTGCTGCGTCGTCTTCAATCCATGATTCTATACAAGCAATGGTGCACTCAGGGTGGTATTGAACAGCGTACGTATTTGTGCCGTGCATCCATGCTTGGACGTTGCATCGTTCACTTGAAGCAAGCAGTGTTGCACCATCAGGGAGTGCGCTAACTTGCCAATGGTGCCAATGGAATTGTGGACCACTCCATGGTTGCCCTGAAAGAATAAAATCTGATCGACCAACGGGTGTAAGGTCAACGTTATACCAACCCATTTCAGGCGATTCGCATTTGGACAGTTCGCCGCCCAATGCTCGTGCAAGAAGTTGACTTCCAAGGCATAATCCAAAGATAGGTAGTTCGAGATTGTTTGCGCTTCGAAGTAATCGCAGTTCATGCTCAACCCATGGCTCGTCGCATATTGGGTCTTGTGGACCACCGCAACTAATCACGCCGTCAATTTCATCAAGGTCAGTTGGAAGTTGTTCTCCAAGATGAACGCGGACGACTTGTAAACGGTGGCCATCTTCGCGGAGTCGCTCACCTAGGCGATCAGAGCCCGTTAAGTTGCTGTGTTCGATTATTAAGATAGACATGCGAGAATTAGTACTTTCTACTTTGTGACAACAAATGGTGCTTCAGTTTCGATTGAAGACAAAATGCGGGAGGCAACGGCGGCGATGCCGGCTGCATCGATACCCGTTTGTGCGAGTTGTTCTGCTCGTGAGCCATGACCAATCCAGTGATCAGGCAAGCCAAGGGATGTGATGAGTGTTGTGTCGAGGTTTCGTCTCGCAGCTTCTTCAAGCACAGCTGAACCAAACCCACCAATAATGGAGTGTTCTTCAACGGTAATGATTGGGGTGCCATTTGTAAGCAAGCGTTCGATAAGTTCACCGTCGACTGGTTTTGCGAACCGAGCGTCGTAAACATCTATTGCTGTTTCATCGACACGGTCGGCGGCATTAAGTGCATCGATTGCAGTTGTGCCATAGCCGAGAATAGCAAGTTTTGAAGATGCGCTCTTTCGAAGTTGGTGTGCTTTGCCAAGAACAAACGAAGGGCAGTCGGGTGCGTGTTCGCGCACAGTGTCACGAGGGTATCTAAGCGCAGTGAGTCCATCGTTGTAGCTCGCCATGAATGTCATGGAAGATTTGAGCGTCGGTTCATCAATTGCCGCCATGAGCACTGCGTTTGGCAAAACGCGAAGCAGTGCAATGTCGCAGAAACCGTGATGGACAGCGCCATCACCACCAACAACGCCCGCTCTGTCGAGGCAGAGCCGAACAGGTAACCCTTGGAGCACAACTTCTTGGAACGCTTGGTCGAATGCTCGTTGCAAGAACGTTGAGTACACCGCAAAGAATGGTTTACAGCCGGTTTTCGCCATGCCAGCAAGCATGTCCATGGTGTGTGATTCACAAATGCCTGTATCCCAGACGCGGTTTGGGAATTTTTCTAACGCGGAATCAATTCCAGTGCCACCCGGCATCGCCGCGGTTGCGGCAACAACTTTTTCATCATGCAACATCAAATCACAAAGTGAATCAGCAAATGCAGACGTAAAACTTCTTCCAGATGGTTGCATTTCAACGGAGGTGTTTTTTACATCAAATGGTTTTGGTGAATGAAACTTCGTGGCGTTTTGTTCGGTGTATTCAAAACCTTTGCCTTTGACTGTGTGCGCATGAAGCAACAGCGGTCTGTCGACATCGCGAACTTCTACGAGCATTTCAATCAACGACGGCAGATCGTGCCCATCGACTGGGCCAACGGAGAGCAAGCCGAAATGTTCAAACCATGAATCTTCAAAGATTGCATCTTTCATCATCTCGGTCATTCGGTGTGTCATGTCTTCGAGCATTGAGCCGCCGGGCAATTTGCCCATGACGTTCTTCGCTGCTTTTTTCATCGAGCGATATGTTGAACCAACTCGGAGGTGGTCGAAATAATCTGCAATCGCGCCCTGAGGATTTGCAATAGACATGTTGTTGTCATTGAGGACAACGAGGAACTGACGTTTTAACGTTCCAGCGTTATTCAAACCCTCCATCGCAACACCGTTGACGATTGAAGCATCGCCAACAAATGCAACGACGCGCCTTCCATCGTTGTTTGTTGTCGGTTCGTAAGACTCGCCGTTGAGGGTGTCGCCACGAGCCATGCCAACGGCAGTAGAAATTGCCGTGCCAGCGTGTCCCACCGAGAATAAATCGAACGGCGATTCATCAGGTGATGGAAAACCAGACATGCCGCCTCGTTGTCGCAACTTGCCAAGCAGTTCCTGACGGCCAGTGAGCAATTTATGCGTGTAGCACTGGTGCCCAACATCAAACAAAAGTCGGTCGCTTGAAAAATCAAAGACGTAATGCAAAGCAATCATTAACTCAACAACACCAAGGTTTGGCGCTAAGTGGCCGCCACTCTTTTTTACTTGTTCGCAGATTGCGTGACGAATCTCATTAGCAAGTTTTGGAAGTGCTTCTATCGAGAGCTTTTTAAGATCTGCAGGTGATTGAATTGTCGAGAGAAGTTCAGTATTCATATCAGACAGCTATTGTACGCTCAACGAGTCCTGTGAGCCATCCAAAGATTGAAAGATGCCAAGGTTTCTGTGTCAAAATTGAGTGATTGAAGTGCATTATCTGCTTGTTTTTGGAGTTCCCGCACGGATTTCTTGGATGCTTCTACGCCTATGGTTCCGGGGTACGTTGTTTTTCCAGCTTCTGCATCTTTACCCGTGGCTTTTCCAACAAGCGCTGCATTGCCATGTAAATCAATCAGGTCATCAACAATTTGAAACATCAGACCGATGGCACTTCCAAAAGAGGAGATTGCTTCGTACGCTTCTGAAGAGACATTACCGCAAACGGCGCCCATCTGGCAAGAGCAACAAATCAAAGCACCCGTTTTATTACGGTGAATTTCTTCAAGTTGTTCGAGTGGTTCGAGATGCTCGGGAAGTCCACCAAGCGTATCATAGACTTGCCCAATGACCATGTCGCTTGTTGCTTTTGCAAGCAATTTCGTTAATGTTGCTTGTTGGTCGCAGGTGTATTCTTCTGCAATCAATTGCGAGAACGCAACGGGTAACAATAAATCGCCTGCGAGTACAGCCATTGCTTCACCAGACTTTATGTGCAATGTTGGTTTTCCGCGACGAAGATCATCATTATCGATGGAGGGAAGGTCGTCGTGCACTAAACTAAAGCAATGGACCAGTTCCACTGCAAGCGCCGCATGCATCGCTTGGCGGCGAGAGCCACCCACAGCTTCGCAACACAAAAGAGTAAGCGCCGGTCGAACCCGTTTTCCGCCATTCATCACGGCGTACCTTGCGGCTTCAGCAAGGTGCGGAGGCAATTGCTGTTCTATGAGGCATGATTCGAGTTCGATTTCAATTATCTTGGCTACTTCAAGCAATTCAGCTGGTGGATTGGGAAATGTCATTGGTGTCACGTACAGATTGTACAATCTATGGCATGCAAGAAGAACTAATGCAAGATTTCATTACGTTTATTGACAAGGGTGGGTACGTCATGATTCCACTTTTCATTTTAAGTGTGCTCAGCGTTGCGCTTATTTTGGAACGTTGTTGGTTTTGGTTTCTCGTTGGAGGCAGGGGGTCGCTTGGACGGCTCGCAAAACTAAACGCGTGTTTTCGTAAGGGCGACACAACGGGTGCAAAAAAAATTGTGAAGAATGATGGATCACCGTACGGTGCAATTGCAAACACTTTGCTCGACGATGGAGCGAGCGATGCCGTTGCGATGGGGGCCATTGAAGCAGAGCGGCCACGCATCGATAGGTTCATGGTTGCACTTTCAACCATTATCACTGCTTCGCCTTTGCTTGGAATTTTAGGAACGGTCGTAGGCATAATTCAATCGTTCAAATTACTAGGCGCGCAAGAAGTGTTGACCGATCCATCCGATGTAGCTGGTGGAATTGCTGCAGCGCTTTTAACCACTGCATTTGGGTTAATCATCGCGTTGATTACACTTTTTCCATATATGTTGTTTAGAGGATGGTCATCAAGAGCAATCGGCAGAATCGAAGCAATGATTGCAGCAGCACAACAAGGAGATTCAACATGATTTCATTCGCACCATTTATATGTCTACTTGCGGTTTCGCAAGATCCAGCACCTACCGTTGTTCCAGAGCGTGTTGTTGAACCATCACTGGAGTGGGCTCGAAAAACAACAGGTGAAAACATTGTTTCTCTTGAACTTGTTTCTAGACGCTTTGCATCTGGGGGTAAGCCCGACCTTTGGCTAATTGGCGTTGCGCATATTGCGGATAGTTCTTTTTACAATGATATTACTGAACTGTTAGATGAAATGGACATTGTGCTGTACGAGTCCGTTCGTCCGTCTGGATCGCGACCTCCAAGCGGCGTTACGGATGAAGAAAAAGTTGCATCGACTAAAAAATCGTTGGAATTTGTTGCTGATATTGCAAAACGCGCTTCCGAGGAAACGGAGTTTATACCTGAAACACTTGATGATGTTATTTCAGATGCTGGATTGCTTGACCGAAGGTTGTCGGGCTGGGTTGAAGATGCATCCGTCGATGCGTGGGGACGGCCGTTTGCGTTGCAAGTGAATGAAGACAGAGGAACAATTACGCTTTGGAGTTTTGGCTCTGATGGTGCGGTTGGTGGCTCTGGCAGCGCAGAAGACTTAACGGTTTCTCGTGTGGTGGATGTGCCAACGGTACAAGATTTACTTGACGAAGAAGAACTACTTGAAGCAGGAATTTTTTTAGATGAAGAGGAAGAAGATTTGGAAGAAGTTGAATCAAAGGGCATGCAGGCAGAGTTTGCGGATGCACTTGGTTTTGAATTCCAACTTGAAGCGTTGCCGTATGAAGATCCGAATTGGTTTTGCAGTGACTTAACTATTGATGAAGTGCAATCTAAACTAGTTGAGCGCGGTGCTGACCCTGCTTTGCTTGATGCAATTACAGGCGCGTCCTTCACAGCAAAAATTGCAACGGGAATGATGAAGATTATTCCAATGCTTGATTCACTTTTGGGCGGTGGCATTCGGGAAACAGCACGCCTTTTGATGATTGAGGTGCTTTCGATGCCGAGTTCTGATCAAATGCTTGATGACATTGAACCAGAGCTTTCCCATGTTATTATTGTTGACCGAAACACAGAATTGCTTGGCGATGTTGCCGCGACCCTTTCGATTGCTGAAGATTTGAAGACAATCGCCGTGCTCTACGGCGCGGGGCATATGTCGGACCTTGCACCGAGGTTGTTTGATTTGTTTGGCTATGTTCCAGTCGAGGAGCGATGGTTTCCAACGATGAGTGTTGATCCGAGTAAGTCGCTTCTTGATGAAAAATACATGCGCCAAATGCGAGTGATGATGCAAATTCAAATGGAGAATACAGCTAAAAAAAATTCGGCAGTTGAAAAAAGCGATTAATTATTGCGTGTGACTAAAAGAACTCGCAGGAATATCGCCAATAGTTTGTGCTTTTGAAATCCATAAACTTTGGTCAACGAGTGTTTCGATTTCTACATTTTTTGTTGAACCATCAGCGTTGCAAATTGCAGGCATGCCATTAAAGCGACCTAGTGGTACTGAAGTTTCAGACCGTGCATCGATACGATTTTGTCCAAAGGGTAGCCATTTTACAACTCGTGCAAAAACACTCGGTATTGCCATGAACGTTCCATTGGTATCGCTTGGCATTTCTTCATAAATACCTTCTTCTGCAAGAAAAGTACTGCAAAATACGATCTGACGGCTTGTCTTTTTTATCTGCGAATCGAATGTAGCAACAACACCTTCAGTTCTTCCGTCTGTGAGCGTGACTGATTTAAATACCATTTCTTGTTTCTGGCTGTGGTTGTCAATGTCCCACCAACCCCCGAGATAAAACCCGTTGTAGCCGAACGCTGGTTGCGTTGCGATTTCATTTGCGTGTTCTTTAAGGTGGGTTCCGTTTGCATCCCAATCAATTTCTTTGTAAAAAAGCAGGGAGTTCCAGTTATTGTTCATATAACTTAAAAGACGCCAAGGCCAAGAGCCCGCATCATTTGGTTGCGTCGATTCATAAAATGGTGCGGGTGGAATAATGGACTCATCAGGAAAAGCCCAAGCGAGTTCTCGATATTCTTGTACACCGGCACTTAGATACCCAGGCAGAAGTTTTCCTTGATGGTCACTGGTGTACATGAACCACGCTTTTCCGGATTGGCTAATGATCGAAAGTTCTTGTGTTTTTTGTGCACGTAGCCGTGCGCCGTTGAGTGATGGGAGGATGATTGCAGCAAGCACGCCAATGATTGCAATCACCACAATCATTTCGATAATGGAAAAAGCTCGTTTGTTGTAATTCAAGTCTCGTTGCCTTCGACAGTTATCGGGGCGACTATATGTATTGCTTTTTCACCAAGCTTTGTTTCGCCGGAACGGACTCGCTCCTGTAATGCCTTGCATTCAGTCAGAAGTCGGTCGAGTATCTCGTCTTCGCCTATGTTGGCAACACGTTCGCCTTGAACGTAAATAATTCCTCGTCTGTCACCAGCGAACACAGCGACGTCGGCGCCTTCTGCTTCACCTGGACCGTTCACGACGCATCCCATGACCGCGACCTTGATCGGCACGTCAATATCATTTTCAAGTTGCTTACGAACATCGTCAACTAGTTTGAATAAGTCGACTTGGATACGTCCGCAACTCGGGCAAGCTATAAGTTCAGCGCCTATTCGTTTTCGAAGGTCTAGGCAGTTCAACAGTTCAACACCGTCTTCAACTTCAAAGACAGGATCACTTGCATAACTAATTCGAATTGTGTCGCCTATACCTTGCGAAAGGAGAGATCCCAGTGCTGAAATGGACCGAATAGAACCCGTCTCGCGAGGGCCTGCGTGTGTTACGCCTAAGTGTAGAGGGTAATCAAAACGCTTGGAAAGTTCTTGGTAAATGTCAATAACAAGTCGTGCGTCCATGAGCTTTGCACTTAAACAAATGTTGTGAAAATCACGCGCATGGAAAATCTCAAGGTACTCTTCCACTTTTGCAATCATCATTGCAAGTAAGTGTCCTTGTTTGCGATCGCTAAAAAAAGAGGCAAGTTCTGCTTGGCGTTTTTGTTTGTCTTTTCTTTCAACCACAGAACCTTCGTTGACACCGATTCGAATTGGAATCTGCGCGTCTTTACACGCGTCTATCACTGAATGCACTTGGCTGATATCGCCGATGTTCCCGGGGTTTAGCCGAATTTTATGTACGCCTGATTCAATTGCTTCAAGTGCACGTTTGAAATGAAAGTGCACATCGGCAACGATTGGAACAGTAACTTGCGATAGGATTTCTGGAAGCGCGAGTGTGTCTTTCTTCTCAGGTACTGCAACACGGACAATATCTGCACCTGCTTTTGTGAGCCGATGAATTTCAGCAACGCATGCATCAATGTCATGCGTGTAGCCCGAAGTCATTGACTGCACGGAAACTGGGGCATCACCCCCAATTGCAACATCGCCAACAACTATTTTTCGGGTTTTTCGCCGTTCCATTCAAGCATTGTATGAGATTCTTGATTAATTATCCTTAAGGAAGGATTAATCGGTGTAGATTTCGAGTTCAGCAACATTGCCTTCAATGAGAAGGTCTTCGATGGGCGTGCCTTCTGGAATTACCATGCCACTCATAGTTTTCACGATGATTTGTGGGTTTACTTCCATGTGCGCATCGAGGGCTGCTTCAAGTTCTTTGAGTACGTCGTCATCAAGCGTTTTCCAGCCCATGCGTCCTTTGCATTTGGGGAATGTCGAACACCCAAGCCAAGGGCCACGTTTGCCGTTACGTAAATTCATCGGGCTTTCACACTTTTCGCAAATCAATGTTTCAACAAGCAATGCAGGCGGAGATGGATACTTGAGGCATCCTTTTTTATCCAAGTTCACAACCGTTTTAATATCTGGGTAATTCACCGAGGCAAGGAACGGACCAAAACGCCCAGTTCTTTTTTCCATTGCTGAACCATCTTCAGGGCAAGCCACGTCAACGCGTTCAGGAAGAAGCGGTCGACCCTTTCGATCAATCGGCGCCGCGTATTTGCATTCAGGGTAAGCAGTGCATGAAAGGAACCGCCCGTTTTTACCAAAGCGATATTCAGTTCGACTTTCGCAAGCAGGGCACTTGTAAATGGCTGGTTTTGTTTCAGCTTTTGCATGCGGCATTTCTTCGTATGCAGTTTCTAAGCGCTTGCTGAAACGGCCATAAAAGTCGTGCAACATGTCCACCCAATCGGTTTCACCCTTGGCAACATTGTCGAGCCGCTCTTCAAGCGAACGAGTGTACTCGACGCCCATCAAAACTGGAAACGCTTCGATGAGTTTCTCTGTGACTACTTCTCCTAAATCGGTTGGGTGGAAGGCACTGCCGATTTTTTCAACGTATTTCCTGAATTGAATGACATCGATGATGGATGCGTACGTGGATGGTCTACCGATTCCTTCGGATTCCAACTTTTTGATGAGCGAAGCTTCGCTGTATCTTGACGGTGGTGATGAGAAATTTTGTTTTGGTGTTAGGTCAAACGGGTACAGGTCGCAACCTTCTTTTAACTCGGGAAGATTTTGCTCAGTGTCTGAAGACGGAACGCCACTTGCTCGGTAAAAACCATCGAACGCGAGTGTGCGGCCACCAACTTTGAAAGTTGCGCCAGTATTTTCGTCTTGTCTATCAAAGAAAATTTCAGTGCGGTGCCAGCGAGCAGGAGTCATTTGGCATGCGACAAAACGTGACCAAATTAATCCGTACAGTCGTTTCTGGTCTTCATTCATCGAAGCTTTAAGCGTGTCAGGATGCATTCCGACATCGGTTGGCCGGATTGCTTCGTGTGCTTCTTGTGCGTCTTGGTTAGCTGATTTGTAAAAATTTGGTTTTGCAGGAAGGTATTTTTCGCCAAACTTGTTGACTATATAGGTTCGTGCAGAATGTATTGCATCACGAGAAAGATGCGTAGAGTCTGTACGCATGTAAGTAATTGCACCATCTTCATATAAACCCTGTGCTGCGCGCATGGTTCTTTTTGCAGCAAAGCCGAGCGCTGTCGAGGCAGATGCTTGAAGGGATGAAGTGATAAAAGGTGCAGTCGGACGAACGGTACTGTCCTTTTGTGTAATGTCACCAACTTTATAGAAAATACCTTTTGCTATATCGCCTTTGAGCGAAATGCAATGTTTTGCAGGTCCTCTTCCTTCTTCATTTTGCGTAACTTCAAGCGTTGGATTGTCCAATCCAACTACTTCGCCGATTTCAATTAAACGGGCTTTATGCGCATCGAGAGTATTGTCTTTGCAGTCAGCAGGTCGTGTGACTTTAAATGTTTCACCATTAATTTTTACAAGTGATGCTTCAAGCGAACCATGCTTTGCTAGGAAGGCGTTCATCTGTTTTCGAGTCGGCCCTTTGCCTCGCTCATCTTTTGTTCCAACGTGTTCTTCCCATTGTGTTGTAAGCGAATCAATTGCACTTTGGTCAAGTGTGAAACGGCCGACTACACTCCAAGATTCATAAGGTATATGTGCTTCAATCTCTTTTTCACGTTCGACAACAATGCGTACGGCTACAGATTGAACTCGGCCGGCACTAAGTCCGCCAGCTACTCGTTTCCAAAGAAGGGGCGAAACTTTATACCCTACAATTCGGTCAAGAATTCGCCGCGCTTGTTGCGCGTTAACGAAGTCCATATTGATTGGGTGCGGGTGTTCGAATGCTTCTTCAATTTGTTTTTTTGTAATCGCATTAAAAATAACGCGTTTTGCTTTTGATGGCTCAACCTTTAGCAGTTCAGCGAGATGCCAGGAAATCGCTTCTCCTTCACGATCAAGGTCGCTTGCAAACCAGACATCTTTTGCAACTTTCGCTGCCTTTTTTAAATCGCTCGCAAGGGAGTTTTTTCCTTTAAGCACTTCATACGTCGGTGCAAAATCGTGCTCTAAATCAACACCAGGCACAGGTTGTTTTACGCCCTTTGGTGCTCTGGCGGGGAGGTCACGAATATGACCAACCGATGATGTGACTGCGTAATCATCGCCAAGATACTTGTTAATAGTTCTGGCTTTGGCAGGGGATTCGACAATGACAAGGTGCTTGCCAGTAGCGTCTGGTACAGCGTTGCGTTTTTTCGCCACCTTTTTCTTGGTCGATTTCTTGCTTGTCTTTTTCTTTGTTGTTTTCTTTTTAGCCAAAATAATAATCTCTGAAAGTGGTTCTTCGCCTCATTCCATCGGTCAAGCAGGGCGTCCCGCTTTCCCTCAGGGGGAGCATTGAAACGACTTTTCACAGGTTGTCAAGTGCACTATGAAGAAAATTACCACTCAGTTATGTACGCAAGTGCTTGTTCTACAGCAGGTTGTATTCCATTGTCGCCAATTTCAATAAAATGTGCAGAAGGCAATACTTGGAACCTTCTTAGCCAAGTTCGCTGTTGTTTTGCATATCTGCGAGTCAGAATCTTGATTCGTTCATGCGCTTCATCGAGAGTGCATTCGCCATCGAGGTGCGCGAGAAGTTGCTTGTAACCTAGCGCCTCCCGAGCTTGTTTTCCGAGTTTGCCCTTTAATCCCTCAACTTCAGCAAGAAGCCCTTCGTTGAACATGGCTTTAACTCGAGAATTGATACGTTTATTGATTGCCTTGACGGGCCAATGTAAGCCAATCATGATTGCATCTTCTCTTGGCATCGGCTTTCCCCACTGCGATTGCAAGGATGAAAGTGGATGACCCGTTGCTTCGCAGACTTCAATTGCACGCACCAGCCGGCGTTTATCGTTGATGTGAATGCGTTCTGATGCTTCTGGATCGAGTTTTCGCAATCGTTCTTGCAGGTCTGCGTTCGTTTCAGCATTCAGGGCATCCCGCTTTTCCTGATCGCAGTCTGGTCCGTCGAATAATCCAAACAAGAGTGACTGCACATAGAGATTTGTACCGCCGACAACTATGGGCCACTTTTCGCGACTTCGAACATCATTGATGGTCTCTTCCGCGAGTGCTAGCCACGATTCAACAGTAAATCCATCTTGTTCAGGATCAGCAATATCCACGAGGTGGTGGGCTGCTTGAGCACGTTCTTCCTGCGTTGGTTTTGCGGTACCGACATCCATCCCTCTATAGACTTGCATTGAATCTGCACAAATGCATTCACCTCCGCCAGGGAGCGCGTTTGCAAGTGAAATAGCAAGGGAAGTTTTTCCGCCTGCAGTTGGTCCAAGGATAAGAATGATAGGTCTCACACTTCATATAATATAGTGAACATGAAACAAACCATCGAACATATTGATGTTGCTGGAAAAAGAGTACTCATGCGCGTGGACTTTAATGTCCCTATGCACGGCGGTGCGATTTCGGATGACCGTCGAATACAGATGGCGTTACCGAGTATCCAGAGTGTGCTTGATCGAGGTGGGTCACTAACTCTGATGAGCCACCTCGGCAGACCAACCGGAAATGGCTTTGAACAAGCATATTCACTCGCTCCTGTTGCAAAACGTCTTGGAGAACTCCTCAGTGAGAAGGTCGTTTGCTCAGATGATGACGAATCATCAAAAATAGTACTGCTTGAAAATGTACGTTTTCATAAAGGCGAAAAAACTGGCGATGAGGCGTATGCAAAAACACTCGCGACAAAGGGCGACATGTATTGCAATGATGCATTTGGTGCGGCACACCGCAACCATGCTTCGATGGTGGCAGTTCCCGAAATGATGAAGGGCAAGCCAAGAGTTGCGGGCCTTTTGTTAGCAAAAGAATTGCAATATTTAGATCACGCAATTACCCATGCTAAAAAACCATTTGTCGCAGTACTGGGTGGTGCAAAAGTTTCTGACAAAATGGGTGCTATTGAAAATTTGCTCGGCAAAGTAGACACAATTTTGATTGGCGGCGCGATGGCGTACACGTTTTTAGTTGCAAAAGGGGTACAGGTTGGGGCAAGTTTAGTTGAAGCTGATCGGATTGAAGATGCTTCGCGAATAATCGAATTATCTTCAAAAAGCACAACATCATTGGTATTTCCAGGGGATCACGTCTGCGCACAAAAAATAGAAACAGGCGCCGAAACTCGTGCGTCTGTTGGTGCGATTCCAGGAGGGTGGATGGCGCTTGACATAGGCACAGATACGGCAAAACGGTATGCTGAAATCCTCACTTGTGCAAAAACGATTATTTGGAATGGACCAATGGGTGTCTTTGAGATGGAGCCATTTGACGCGGGCACTCGACGCGTAGCAGAAGCAATTGCCAACGCAACAGCCAATGCGGCAATGTCTATTGTCGGTGGAGGAGACTCGGCTGCAGCTATTTCTTTGTTTGGCTTAGACGCCCAAATGACCCATATTTCCACAGGAGGGGGCGCGAGCTTACAAATGCTCGAAGGAAAGGCATTTAAGAGTGTTGCAATGCTCGATGATGCCGTATGATTGACATATACAACCCACTTAGCGGTTGAACGAAGATTTTTTTAGGAGTTACCACACATGCGCACACGAACATTCGCAACACTGTTTTTCATTTTCACGCTCTTTAGCGTCGTCTCGCTTGCTACAGCTCAACCGGGCGGTCGAAAGCAACTTTCGGTTGGCGACCCAGCACCGGCCTTAAATGTTGAGACATGGGTAAAAGGCGAGTTCAATCCCTCTGAAAGCAACCCGTACGTCATCGAGTTTTGGGCGACGTGGTGCGGTCCTTGCAAGCGGTCCATCCCACACCTTACGCAATTGCAAGAAGAGTTCGCCGAAGACGGTTTGAAAATTGTAGGAATTTCTACAGATAAAGAAACAGAGCTTGTTTCCAAGTTCGTTCGACAGCAAGGTATGAAAATGGACTACATCGTTGCAATTGACCATAATGGTCGAACAGAACGCAACTGGGCAAAGAAAGCCGGACAAAACGGAATTCCATCAGCGTTCATCGTTGATAAAAATGGCATCATTCAATTTATTGGCAACCCACTTGAAGAAGCATTCGAAGACACACTGCGCAAAGTGATGACTGGCCGATACGACTTGGCTAAATCAAAAAAAGCAAAGCCAGCGATTGATGGTGCAAAACAATTTCGTGCACTAAACAGCTGGGCTGAAGCAGAGAAACATTACAAAGATGCAATTAAAGTTGATCCATACATCTTCGCGAATCTTTACCTTGAGTTGTTCGAAATGCTCTTGCTTGAGCAGGGCGATACAGCAGGAGCGTACAAACTTGTTTCAGAGTTGATGCTTTCTCGTGGTTCTGAAGACCCTGAGTTATTGACTTGGCTAGCCGCTTCTATTGCGACTGATGACCGCATTCGCGGAAGCAAACAACGCTTGGATGTTGCAATGAAGTTAGCAGAAACCGCACAGGCGTTTGCACGAAAGAAAACTGACCCGATATACCTTTCGACAATTGCATTAGTACATTTTGCAAATGGCGATTTTGGCCAAGCAATCGAATGGCAACGTAAAGCATATTTTTCTGCCAAAGAAAAAGATAAAGCAGAGTATAAATTTACCCTTGATAGTTATCGAACACAGCAACAACGGGTAGATGCGAGTTAATCGTTCATGACGACACAGTTAGAAAGAATGAGTTTGCTTAAAGCACCAACATCGCTTCCACTCGTGGCACCATCGATTCTTTCATCTGACTTTGCGCATCTCGGCGACGAGTGCAAAGCAGTTCTTGTGAGCGGTGCTGACCTTCTTCACCTTGATGTTATGGATGGCTACTTTGTTCCGAACCTGACAATGGGGCCTGCGCTCTGCGCTTCGCTCCGGGGAGCATTACCCGAAGCGTACCTCGATGTTCATTTAATGGTGAACAAGCCACTGATGTATGTTCAACCGTTTGCAGACGCTGGTGCGAACTTGTTTACTACGCACGTCGAAGCAGAAGATGATCCATTTGTAGTTGCCGAGGCAGCACGCAAAGCGGGGATGGACACAGGTATTGCGATTAACCCACCGACTGATGTGGAAGAAATCCTTCCCTACATCGAAACATTTGATTTAATTTTAGTCATGAGTGTTAATCCGGGCTTTTCAGGGCAGGCATTCATTCCGGAAGTTCTTTCGAAAGTCTCAACGATTTCAGAGCGACTTCGCCCTGACCAACGTTTGCAGATGGATGGCGGTGTAGGACCAAAAACATGTGAAGCGTGCAGAGAAGCAGGGTGCGACGTTCTTGTTGCAGCGTCTGCTATTTTTGGCACAGACGATTATGCGAGCGCAATTACTGGATTACGAGGTCATTAACCGATATCCTTTTCTTTAGAACCTACTGAATCAATGACCAAACAAGAAACAACACAGCAGTTTGCTGACGAAGCGACTTCCCCGGCTCGCAAGCGGTCCATCCGTGAGGGTCTTTGGATTCGTTGTGATGCATGCAGTGCAATTCTTTTTCGTAGAAGTGTTGAAAACAATCTAGAAGTTTGTCCTGAATGCCAAAAGCATTTCAGGGTGCCTGCCGAGCAGCGCATTAAACAATTGGTCGACCCAGAAACGTTTGAGTCATTTGATGACAACTTGTCGCCACAAGACCCTCTGTCCTTCGTTGACTTAAAGTCGTACGAAGACCGGCTTGTTGCTGCTCAAAAGAAAACAAAGAAAAATGATGCGATTCAAACGGGGTACGCATTTATCAAGGGACGAAAAGTTGTCTTAGGGGTTATGAACTTCGCGTTCCTTGGCGGTTCAATGGGTAGCGTGGTTGGTGAAAAAATCCGTCGTGCTATCGAACGTGCCGCAGACCAAGATCTGCCACTTATCATCGTCGCAACTTCAGGTGGCGCTCGCATGATGGAATCTGGTTTGTCACTTATGCAGATGGCCAAAACGTCCGCAGCTCTTGCTCGGTTTGATGACATGGGAGGTTTGTTTATCTCTGTCCTAACAGACCCAACAACAGGTGGTGTGACGGCAAGTTTTGCGATGCTCGGCGATGTTATCCTTGCAGAACCCAAAGCACTAATTGGCTTTGCTGGTCCACGGGTTATTCAACAAACCATTAAGCAAGATTTGCCGGATGGTTTTCAGCGCTCAGAGTTCTTACTTGAGTGCGGCTTCGTGGACTGTGTTGTCCCACGAAGCGAATTGCGAAGCGAAATTTCAAGCTTAATTGACTACGCGGGGAAATAATGAAAACGTGGTTATTGGTGGTGACTGCACTAGCGTCTGCTATTTGTACGCTCTTTTCCGTTGCGCCGTTTGGTTTTTTTCCTGCAGCGATAGCGGGGCCCGCACTTTTATTAGTCATTGCACTGCACGCAAAGACCACAAAAAGTGCGGTTATTTGGACATTTGTTTTTCAGCTTCCACTTTGGCTTTGGCTGCACGCTTGGCTTGATCACGTTGCAATAGCTGGGTGGATTGGTCTTGGTTTTTACATGGCATTTTGGTCGCCAACTTTTGTGTGGTTAATCAGGCGCGTACATTTGAAACTACATCTTTCGGCGGTAGTGACTGCCCCTGTACTTTGGGTAGGACTTGAATGTTTGCGTGGCATCGTTATTTTTGATGGATACCCGTGGTTCCTTGCTGGCCTTGGCATTCTTGATTGGCAACCAGTTGTGTCAATTGCAACAATCGGAAGTGTTTGGCTTGCAAGTTTTCTTGTCATTGCAATTGCAGGACTTCTTGTAACGGCAACAACAGTTCGTTGGTGGACGGTTACATTTGTTGGTTGTGTGATTCTTGCGTTGTATCTACGTCCAGCAGGTTTTCATTATTTTTACGAACGTAATAGTAACACTTTGAATGTCGCAGCCATTCAAACAAACGTGCCACAATCAAATAAGGTGGCCTGGAGCTGGGAAAAGCAACGGTCTGATGTTGCGGATGCAATTCAGCTGACGTATGAAGCTGCGAGCATGGAGCCAAAGCCAGGCCTTATCATTTGGCCGGAAACAATGTTGCCAGGTGCAGGTTTTTCAGTAGGCAAGTCGGATTTTTCTCCCTACAGTGAGGAGTTTTTGCCACTCTGGTACTGGGCGAAAGTCCTTCGCGACACTGTAAAAAAAATCGATACACCAATGCTCGTAGGCTCCCAGACATGGCTCGACATACATATTATCGAAGAAGCAACATCGCTTCGAATTGAAACGGGTACACAATTCAACTCTGCAGTTCTCGTACACCCAGACGGAAGTTCTCAGCGGTATGACAAAGCGTTTCTTACGCCATTTGGTGAACGAATTCCATACTTACGTGCGTTTCCTGCTTTACAAAACTGGGTGAGAGATACCTTTGGTGCAGCGATGTTGTTTGATTTACATGTGGGGAAAAACACGGAGCATTTTACATTATCTGCGGTAAGCAAGTTTGGGGATAAAGCAGAAATTACATTCGCAACGCCCATCTGTTTTGAGGACACCGTCCCGGGTGTGGTTCGGAACTTAGTTTGGGAAAACGGCGAGCGCAAAGCAGAGCTACTTATAAACTTGAGCAACGATGGCTGGTTCGGTGACGACATTGCCGCGCACACGCAACACGTCCGCGAAGCAAGAATGCGATGTATCGAAAACCGAACGCCAATGGTTCGAGTTGCGAACACTGGTATCAGTTGCTACATAGATATTTTTGGAAACGTCAAAAAAGAACTCCCCGTTTTGGAATCGGGCGTTTTATCTTTGCAAGTGTTTTCTGCAGTACAAACACCTGCGAGCAGAATACTTGGCGATTGGGTTGCATGGCTTTCCTTGATTGGGAGTATCCTGCTCATTATTGGTTCTTCTTTTAAGTGGAGTGAATGCACAAATGATCAAACAAATCTTTAATACTTTCGTTTTAATGGCGCCGTTGCTAACACTAGCTTCTTGCGGTCCAGATGCCGTTCAGCGTTCAAGTGAAGACCCCTGGAGTTCAAAAAACCAATCGGTGAAGACTATGAATGAGGTGGCAAAGTCAAAAACTTCGCCGACAATTGTGAATGGCGAAGCCGTGCGCAATCGTGCCTTGGAGATTCTTCGCCAAGGTGCTAAATCAACGGACCCACGAATGCGATCAAATGCAATTGAAGCATTGAAGTACGCACCTGATGTTGTTCTTGAAGATACGTTGCGTTTTGCACTTGGTGATGAAAACCGAGCAGTTCGATTCGTTTCGGCAATGATGGTTGGCAAGAAAAAAATGTGCAACCTCGCAATGTTTCTTGAGCCACTGCTGTTAGACACCTCGCTGTCAGTGCAGGCCGCTGCACTTTATTCTTTATATCGTTGTGGACAAAAGGTAGATTTGAATCCAATCGCTGCTATGTTGCAAAGTGGTGATGCAGAATTGCAGGGGAATGCAGCACTTGTTCTGGGTATGATGGGGAATAAATCCGCAGTTCACATGATTCGCGAATCTCTTAAAGTTCCACAAACCTCTATCACGCCGATTCGAAGACGACTGATCAATCTGCAGATGGCTGAGGCATTGGTTTTACTTGGTGAACGAAAAGAGTTAGAAGTTGTGCGCGCTGGAATTTTTAGTTCAGCGCAAGAAGCAGAGGTCACAGCACTTTCCTGTCAAATTGCAGCCCACCTTAAAGACTATGAAGTTGTATCAACCCTTGAGTCAATTCTATTGGGAACGAGGCGGTATCCTGATGAGATTCGACTCGTCGCAGCAACGGCTCTCGCCGAGATTGCGCCAAGCAGAATGCCTCTTGAAATAGTATTGGGGTATTCTTCAAACGATTCTTCGAACATTCGTTCTCAGTGTGCAGCCGCTCTTGGCGTGCAGGGAAATCGGTTATCTCTTGGTCCGCTTGCACTTATGCTTCGTGATGTGGACCCGTTTGTGCAGATTTCTGCCTCTGGAGCCATTCTTCGTATCGATAATGGCGATTCTATACCTGTTTTGGATTGACAAAAACGTTCAATCGGGGTAAAACTACCCGTCACCTAGTTAGGTTTTTGGTGATTTTAGGAGAATAGGAATGGGGGCTGGTGATTATAAGCCAGTGTGAAGTTTTTAGTACGCAAAGTAATAAGAGGTTAACTCGTGCACATTTTGACAAAAGTATTCATCGTTCTCGTCGCGCTACTCGCTGTAGCAATGGTTCCCCTCGTGGCAACATATACCACGAATGAGAACAGTTATAAATCGATGTATCGCGCAGCGAAGGATCAGCAACTCTTAGCTCAGGCCCGAGCCGGCGAAGCGGAGCAAGCATTGATTTCGCAACAACTGCGAATGCAACAAGACATAGACGCGCGCGAAGCGACTATCGGTTCGCTTCGTTCAAGCCAATCGAGTACTCGTGCTTCAATCGAATCATTGAATGACCAAATTCGTGTTCTTGGTACACAGCTTGATCAGTCAAATGCAAACAACCAATCGTTGGCATCTGCGACTCAAGTAAACAGTGCACTGAAGCAACGGTTTGTTGAAGAAAATTACGACTTGCGAGAAAAGCTTATCAAGGGCACTCGTCAAGTTATGGAAATGGAAGATACGCTTGAGCAAATTCAATACGAAGCAGATGAAGCTGAACGAGCGAAGCGAAAAGCGAATGAAGAACGCCGTCTGATGGAAGTTCAATTTGCAACATTGATTGAAAAGTATGATGCATTCGTTGCAAAATATGGAGACCTCGATGTTGTAGCAGTCGTAGAAAGCGGCGTTGCACCAAACAAAACACTCACCGGCACCGTGCTCCAAGTATCACGGGCTGATGATAAAGTGCTTGTTGAAATAAATCTTGGCTCACGCGATGGAGTCCAAGATGGTTGGGTTATGACAGTTGGCGAAGATGGTACATTCCTCGGTCGACTTCTTGTTCATCAGGTTGATATCAATCGTTCAGTCGGTGAAGTGACCCTTGAAGATGCATCCCGTGGTGCGGTCGTTGTTGGTTCAACGGTGTACTCTGTCAAAGGGCGTAATTGACCCATGGCAGACGCACAAACAACAACGCGCTCATGCGCCCCAGATGTTTTTACGGTCCTTTTAGTTGTTGCAGCGCTCTTGCTCACAGGTGGCGTGTCTTGGATGGTTTTGGTGAATACTGAACACTCAGCGACAGACCGCGTAGAAGGCGGTCCTATGGTGCTAATCGATCAGCAGTAAGGTCGAAGTAGCCGTCTGTTGTATGGGGTTGGCATATTTCCCGTATCATCTCCACTGTAGTGCAAGAGTATGAAATTGTATTGTTGTAGGTAGGAGCATACGAAGTGTTTGACAAGTTACTAAGTTGGTTTAGCGTTGATATGGGCATCGACCTTGGCACATGCAATACCCTTGTGTGCGTTCGGGGTGAGGGCATTGTTTTGGATGAACCCTCGGTTGTTGCGGTAAAGCGTGGAACCAATCGCGTATTGAACAACGGCAATGCTGTTGGTTATAGCGCGAAAGAAATGCTTGGCAAAACGCCCGGCTCTATTACTGCGATTCGCCCTCTTAAGGATGGCGTGATTAGCGATTTTGAAATTACGGAAGCGATGCTCAGTTACTTTATTCGTAAAGTCAGCGGTCGCGGGCGAGTCATTGGCCCACGCGTTGTTATTGCAGTTCCCTCTGGCATTACCGCTGTTGAAAAACGGGCTGTGCTTGATTCAGCGGAACGTGCAGGTGCACGCCGTGTCTATCTTGTGGAAGAACCAATGGCTGCAGGCATCGGCGCGGGTCTTCCAATTGCAGAACCAACAGCATCTATGATTGTCGATATTGGTGGCGGTACAACCGAAGTGGCAATTATGTCCCTTGGCGATATTGCAACATGCGAATCAGTTCGAGTTGCTGGTGATGATTTTGATGAATCTATCATCAGCTACATGAAGAAAAATCATGGTTTGACTATTGGTGAACAAACTGCTGAGCGTATAAAGATTGAAGTGGGTTCAGCGTCTCCAATGGAAAAAGAAACCACCATTGATGTTCGAGGCCGAGACAATATCACAGGTATGCCAGACAAAAAGAACGTTACAAGCGAAGAGATTCGCTCAGCAATGTCTGAACCAATCGAGCATATTATCGATGTAGTAAAGCGAACATTAGAGCGCGCAGAGCCAGAACTATCAGCCGACTTGGTTGAAAATGGGATTTGCATTGCAGGCGGTGGTGCGTTACTTCGCGGTATTGATGTTGTAATCTCTGAAGCCACCGGCTTAGAAGTAACCATTGCAGAAGAGCCACTCACCTGTGTTGCCCAAGGCACAAGTATTTATCTTGAAAACCTCGAGCTTTGGAAAGCCGTGCTCGAATCAGATATGGACGACTAAGCGGAAGGGGGTACCGCTGTTACACCGTGAGCAACTACGGCACATTTCGTAAGTACCCTAAAACCCTGCCGATTGCAGTTGGTTTCACTATTTTGATTTCTTGCTTTCCGGCGACTTGGCTTGGTTGGACTTCCGACGTTGCCGATTTAGTCCGCGTTCCAGTGACTCCATTTTCACATGTTGGCATGATTATAAAAAATTGGGTGCGACCATCCATCGAGCCATTTGATTTGCATACCGATGAACAAGAACGTAATGATCTAGCGGTGGCTGAACGCGATCATTATCGCCAGCTGTATCACGGCCAAATGTTGCGTTCGACCGAACTCGCAGACCAACTACGTATTTTGCAATCTCTTCCTGAGACGGCACTTCGAAATCCTCAACCACCATTGGTGGTCTCCGTTGATTTGACCGGAATGAAACCAAGTGATTCTTCTGGTTTTGTTGAACTGAAATTATCTCGAGAATCGCTCGGTCGTATTCTTGAGGGGGATATAGCAATAGTAGGCAGGGATATAGTGGGTCGCATTGCACGCGTTGGCATGACTCGAATGGAGTTACTGCCGCCAACGAATAAAGAATCTGGATATATTCGCGCTGCGATTGTGCCTTCGCATCCGTTGCAGGACGACCGCCCGCCACTGCTTGCAGAAATATTATTGACGCCAACTGGGGAGGGTACTTTTACATCTGAAGTGCCTGCGAACAAGGGCATTCTTAAAGGCGACCTAGTTATTCTCGATGACCCCGCATGGCCACAGTTAGGAATTGGATTAGGGCTTGGTGTGGTTGCATCAATCGAACAACTTGACGAGGCGCCGCTTCGGCAATCCATCATGGTCTACCCACGAAGGCGGGCGCGAGAACATGCAAACGTTGTTGTTCTTGGCACGGGAAGTGAGGCGACGCCATGAACGCAATAGTTGTCATCGTTGCCACCATCCTCGCACTCGCATTTGATGCAAGTTTTGCTGAAGCATTTACGCTTCGTTCAACAGGGTCTATTACGCCACAAGTCATGCCGTGCTTGATTGTCTTTGTTGCATTGTTTGCACCAGAAACAACCGCACTTCTAGTGGCATTGCTGCTCGGTGCGCTTGTTGATTTGTCGCCTGGTCATGGGCAACTTGGAGCAGGCGCGCACATTATTGGCCCAAGTGCACTTGGATTTGTCGTCACTACGTATTTGATTTTGAAAGTACGGAATATTGTGTTTCGTAGAAGAATCCTCACAATTGCATTTTTTGCGTTCGGTGCGGTGGTCGTCACCGCCGCGGTGCATGCATTTGTGCTTGTTACACGCGGGTTTATGCCCTGGAATCCAGCAGCCGTCGGTGGTGGAATGGGTGAATTTGTAAAACTTTTTGGAACAGCGATCTACACAGGGCTTCTTGCCGTACCAATTGGATGGTGTTTTTTATCGACAATTGGGATTTGGAAGTTTCATTCACCAACTGGCCGAAGAGCTACGTGGAGATAATACAACTATGACTACGTGGTACATCAAAGACGATCATCAAGCGGGGCTAGCACCACTTTCAGATTTGCGTGCTTCCTTTGAACATCGAACTGGTGGCGTGACAACACTCGAGCGAATCTCGAAACGATTGGGAACTTTGCCATCCGGGTTTCTTTGTGATGACCCTCTTCGAGCCAAAATGATTGCTTCACGAACAGGCTTGGCGATTGTTGAAAAGGCAAGTTCAGAACTCGGCGACCATCCAGAGATAAAAACACCTTGGGATATCCTCTCGCACTTACCTGCATTGCTTGCTGAAGATTTAGCACAAGCAGAACCCCTCAATAGTGAAGTTGCAGCTGAAACAACGGGTGAACATAGAATTGATGTGCATGAAACGGCAAGTATTTTACAGGGAGTTGTTTTAGACGCAAACGATGGTGCAATTCGAATTGAAGAAGGCGCTGTCATTCGCTCCAATGCAGTGCTCGTTGGACCATGTTGGATAGGTAAATATTGCACCATTACAGATGGAGCACTTGTTAAATCAAATACGGTGCTGGGTCCGCACTGCAAAGTCGGAGGGGAAGTAGGCGGGACAATTTTTCAAGGGTACGCAAATAAATCGCATGATGGCCACCTTGGAGACAGCGTGATAGGCGAGTGGGTAAACCTTGGTGCTGGGACAACAAACTCCAATTTACTTAACACTTATGGTGACGTTATTGTGCAGGATTTATCAGGCAAACGACATCGGACGGAACGGCAATTCGTAGGGTGTTTTATTGGTGATCATGCTAAGTTCGCAATCAGTTCTACGATAATGACGGGGACAATAGTAGGTACTGGTGCCATGGTTGCAACGACTTCGTACACACCTTCTCCAACAAAACGGTTTGCTTGGATAACAGACGCTGGCGAACGCACATACCATATAGAAAAGTTTCTTGCAGTTGCAAAGACTGTTATGTCTAGGCGAGACATAGAACTCGATAGTGCAACAGAAGCCGTGCTCAGAAACTTGGCAAGTAGGTAATGGCATCACTGTACATTATTGATGGGCACGCACAATTTTTTCGTGCGTATTACGCTATCAGAACACCGATGAGTAGCCCAGCAACGGGCGAGCCAACGAACATGGTGTACGGATTTACTTCGATGCTACTGAAGTTGTTGCGAGAAGAGAACCCAGATTATTTAGCAGTTGTCATTGATGTTACAAGCGATGACGAATCGTTTCGGACGGAAATCGATCCAGAGTACAAAGCAAATAGAGAACCACCACCAGATGACTTTGCAGGCCAAGTAGACAGATGTCTCGAAGTGCTTGAAGCATTGGATATTCCAATTCTTGGCGAACCTGTCGTTGAAGCAGATGATGTCATTGCCACGCTTGTGAAGCGGATGCGAAAAGAAGACCCAGAGTTACATATTCGAGTAATTTCAAGGGATAAAGATTTAACGCAACTTATAGATGAACGAGTTGAATTGTTCGATGCACACAAGGGCGTAACAGTATCGCCTGATGATGTGTTTAAAACCCCAGATATGCAAATCCCTCCATCCATGGTTGCAGATATTCTTGCATTGATGGGAGATACAAGCGACAACATACCCGGCGTTGTTGGTATTGGTCCAAAAACAGCAGCGAAATTGGTAATGGAGTTTGGTTCCATTGACGGCATCTATGAAAACATAGACAAAATCAAAGGCAAACGAAAAGAAAATTTGCTTGCTGGAAAGGACCAACTTGCTACAAGCCGAATACTTGTAACATTAAAAGATGATGTTGAATTTGATTTCAATGTTGCAGACGCTATTAGCGATTGCACGAAGTGGGATGTGCCGGCTATCACAACGCTGTTCAAAGGGCTGGGTTTTAATCGTTTTCCAAACGATGTAAAACGGCTTGCTCAAGGTACAACTAATGCAGTTGTTGTTGAAGAAGAACCTAAAGCGCCAACCGTAAAAAAAGCAAAGCCAATCATTGGTGGGTTGTTTGATATGGGCCCAGACCGTGACCACCCTGCGTATAACGCAGGGTACTCGCTTATTGATACAAAGAAAAAACTAGAAGCACTTGTCAAGAAGTGTGCGAAAGCAAGCATCATCGCAGTTGATACAGAGACAACTGGGCTAAACCCAATGAAGGCAAAACTTTGCGGCGTGTCTATCTCCTTAGGCGCGGGAGATGGGGCGTATATTCCAACGATGTGCCCAGAGGACCATCTGGAACAAGAAGTTGTCATGGAGGCACTTCGCCCAATTTTAGAAAATGCAGCTATCGAAAAAATTGGTCACAACATCAAGTACGACCTTGTCGTACTTGAAAATGCGGGTGTTGTTGTGAAGGGACCGTTGCACGACACATTGATTGCTGCATGGATCGTAGATGCTTCACGCTCGGGGTATTCAATGGATGCTGTTGCACTCGGCACGCTTGATTATGAATGTCTTTCCATTAAAGAGTTGATTGGTACGGGTAAGAATCAATTGACCTTTAACCTTGTTCCGCTTGCCGACGCGTATCCATATGCGTCTGAAGATGTTGACATTACGTTTCAGTTATGGAATGTATTTGAGCCACGTCTTACTGGTGAATTGCGCACACTTTATTCAGAGATTGAAATGCCGCTCGTGCGGGTGTTAGCCGCAATGCGAATTGCAGGCATTAAAGTTGACCCAAGTGAGTTACATCGCCAACGAGATAATATCGTAAAGCGAATCGATGAACTTAAGCAAGAGATAGAAACGGTTGCTCCGTTTCCTTTTAACCCAGATTCACCTAAACAATTATCTGAAGTGCTCTTTGGCGATTCGCCTGGCTTGGCAATCAAGCCGATTAAGAAAGGCAAAACGTTTCATTCGACAAATGTTGAGGTGTTAGAAAAATTAGCAAGCGACCCGGACATTGAAACACAACTTCCTACGCTCATTCTTGAGTATAGGAAATTAACAAAACTTGTGAATACGTATCTTGGTTCGTTAGTTGATGCAATCAACCCTGCAACAGGAAGAGTGCATGCATCGTTTAATCAAACGGGTACTTCAACTGGTCGACTTTCAAGTAGCGATCCGAATTTACAGAATATACCAATTCGTTCTGAGATTGGCCGTGAAATCCGAAGGGCATTCGTGCCCGAAGAAGGCAACATTTTTGTTGCGGCTGATTATTCACAAGTCGAGTTGCGTATGCTTGCACACTTAAGTGGTGACGAGGCTTTGTTGCAGGCATTTCGCGATGGGCAAGACATTCACAAAGCAGTTGCATCCGAGGTCTTTGGCACTGCTATCGAAGAGGTGTCAAGCGAACAACGGTCTGCGGCAAAAGCGGTGAACTTTGGCATTGTCTATGGCATTACTAAGTGGGGTTTATCAAGGCAACTCGATTGCTCGCCCGATCGAGCCGAGCAAATTATCGATGAGTACAAAATCCGTTTTAAAGGAATCGATACATTTCTTGCGACTTGTGTAGAGCAGGCCAACGCGCTGGGTTATGTTGAAACAATAGAACATCGTCGTAGGCAAATTCGAAATATTCACGCATCGAACCAACAACTGCAAGCGCTTGCGGAGCGAGTTGCAATTAACAGTGTGGTGCAGGGGAGTGCGGCGGATTTAATAAAGGTTGCGATGAATAATGTGCATTCACGATTAGCCGAAACGTTCCCAGATGCCCGTTTGCTGATGCAGATTCACGATGAACTTGTTGTTGAAACCCCCGGAAAAGACGCAGAAGCTGTCCGTGATTTACTTGTAGATGTGATGGAAACAGCGATGGCGCTTGATGTGCCTGTTGTTGCCGATGCTTCAATTGGCATGAATTGGGCCGAATGTAAATAAACAATCCCGCGGGTCGTTTTCAGTCCAGAAGCGACCCGAGCGACAAAGTTGCTCATATGTTGCAAAGCAACACATCGTTCGTTAAGCAAAAGAAAAAACACGCCTGCAAAGCAGTCGTGTTTTTTGTAAGCGAGGCGGACGGGACTCGAACCCGCAACATCCGGCTCGACAGGCCGGTACTCTAACCAATTGAGCTACCGCCCCAATTGGAATGGAGATTTTAGCATGGACTCACCAGTGGTCAAGGGGGTGACGTGGAAGAATTATAAACCTTATTTTTATACTAAAAAACCATTTTTTTGTATCAAATGCAATACGTACAGTCAGTTCTCGTTTTGCATTGAGTACAGGGGCGTTACCTAAGAATTTATATTGCCATATCTCTCCTCCTAACCTTGGCGGGTCTAGCACCCGCCGAGGTTATTTATGTGGATGCAGATAGCGAAAGCAGGTGGAATCGGGCGTTCACATCGTTACACAAAGCTTTAGACAAGATAAAAAGTGAAGATTCCATTTTGGGTAGAAAAAAGCACATACAACACTAACGCATATCGTTTCAGTTGGTTCATGGTGTCGCCATCATAGGTAGATTCAGGAAATGAACGGTCTGCTCATAGCAGGGCCTAAAACAAAACAAGATTGTCATTACGGGTTATGTTATCAATACAAATTCAGCAAGCAGATGCTGCGTCATGATGAACCAGCATGCTTCTTCGACAACAATAAAAAAGTCGCAATTTGTAACAAATGAAGCACTGGTTCATGGTGGTCCAATGTTTACAGATGACGCGGCTTCGCAGTTTGGCAAGACTGCGCCAGTTACTCAAGAGTGTGTTTTTTACAATAATACGAATTCCCTCAATGGCGGAGCCATCGCAAATTACAATAAGTATTCTTCGATGATTGAAAATCGTAGGTCTACACAGAATGAAGCCAAGTCTGGTGAATCAATCAGTCACCGGCTCAGTCTTACATCTCAAATTACCCAATGTGAATTTACAAGAAATTCTGAGACAGTTAAGAGTAAATAATGACAAATAAATGCCGATTATTTTTAATTAAAAGTGGTATTTTGCTGAATAAGCAGTATCCTTGAGGGCAGAAGGGGGCTTATTGTTAGTTGCGGGAAAAAACCGCAACCATTGACTTAATATGCACGAATAGTGTATTGTTGGCTCCATGGTGGGGCTGCATTTTACTAGTAGGAGAGAGTTCTATGACCCTTTATTCCATCGTTCCTAGCCTTGCACTTTGCGTCACTGCCTTGTGTTCAACGTCTGTCACAGCCCATACCACCGGTTTTTCAAATACAAGCCCGCTTGATCGTGAAATCAATTCAGCGCTTCGGCTTGAAGATAGTTGGAATGCGAGAATTCGCGTGAACCCTACAGTTGGCCGTGACATTTCGATTGCAATTCCATTTGAAGGATTGTCATACACTCTTGAACTGTCTACGCACTCTGTACGAGACGAAGATTACAAAGTCTTTATGCAGGATGACGATGGTGAATTGTATGAAGTACCAGCAAGTCCTGTTCGAACGATGCGAGGAACGATCGCTGAACTTCCTGGAAGTATTGCTTCTGCAACGCTTATGGAATATGGTCTAGTCGCTCGAATTCGTTTGGCGGATGGCCAAGAATTTTGGATGGAACCAGTTGGCGAAAAAATTGGCCGCGAAAACTCAAATATCTACGCGTTTTATAAAACGGCTGACATTATCTCATCAGGAGGCATTTGTGCTGCTGATGGCCACCAAGAAGTGGGTAGTGTTCTGCACATGCTTGCTAATTACGAAGAAGGTAATCAAGCTAACCGCGGCGGTGGATTACAAATTGCTCAGCTTGGTGTAGATACAGATTATGAATACTATCAAGACTGGGGAAGCAGTACCGAAACTCGGATTAACTCTGTGATTAATAGTATTAATCAACAATATGAGAGTGAAGTTAGTTTACGACACGAAATCACTACTATTATCGTTCGGTCAAGTTCGAGTGACCCGTATACATCAACAAATGCTGAAACATTACTCAGCCAGTTTGGCAACGAATGGAATTCAAATCAAGGTTCTATTCCTCGAGATCTTGCTCACTTGTTTACAGGCAAAAGCATTCAAGGAGGCACTATTGGTATCGCTTATCTCGGTGTTGTTTGTTATACAAACTCCGCATATGGTTTAGTAGAATCAGATTGCTGTGGAAGCTTTGGTTGTACGACAGATCTTTCGGCTCACGAAATTGGTCACAACTGGAATGCGGGTCATGTGAACAGTCCGTCGTATAACACGATGTACCCTTCAATTCAGTGTGCAAACCTTTTTGCTTCTTCATCTGTATCAACGATTACATCGTATGCAAATGCCGTAAACTGTCTTGCAAATGGCGATCCGCAAGGTGCTTGCTGCATTTCAGGAAACCAATGTCTAGATACATATGAATCAACTTGTCTCGCAGGAGGTGGAACATACCAAGGTGATAACACTTCTTGCGGTTCTGCCAATTGTGCAGATCCAATGGGTGCTTGTTGTGTGGATGGTTCATGCTTTGACTATACACAACCAGAATGCTCAGTCGCGGGTGGTTCGTATGCCGGTGATGGCACAGATTGCGGTTCTACCGGTTGTTCTCTAGGTGCTTGTTGCATTGGAATTGACTGTTCAGAAACGTTACTCGACAATTGTGCAGGAAGTTGGTACGGCGACAACACTACGTGTGCAGACACAAGTTGTGGCGCAGGTGCTGATCAGTTGAACTACGAGTTACGAACTTGGTCACAAGATAATGGTACCTCAATGGAAACATATGATTTGTACTTTCCAAGTTCTGACGCAAACTC
>CEOP01140518.1_pt1 | contig 31026 bp, 26 predicted proteins | sample 361301 | NCBI WGS metagenome assembly CEOP01 (sample SAMEA2619548, study PRJEB7988) | marine metagenome | biome: marine biome (ENVO:00000447); feature: deep chlorophyll maximum layer (ENVO:xxxxxxxx); material: "saline water (ENVO:00002010), including plankton (ENVO:xxxxxxxx)" | depth 55 m
GGTTCCGGCTCAGGTTCAGAAACTTCCTCAGAAGAAGAGTCTTCATTAGAATCGTTTACTCCTAATGGGTCTGTAGGGTCTATACATCCAGATAATAACATCAAAATGATGAGAAACAATGCTGAGATTGTTCGGCCCATAGATGTCCGAGGATGACTAAAGCAATCAATTCAGCGGTTAAAGGTCAATTGTTCTAACAATTACGCCTGCTTCTGATATCATACCGTTTGAAATGTTAAAATCCTCAATCCATCTTTCAGGTATCTCCCCTGGAGTTGGATAAATTATTTCTTTTATTCCAGATTGAATTAAGGAACGAGCACACCGTGAGCATGGTGGCCAAGTTACATATGCAGTGCTACCTTTGAGTGAAACACCGATTCTTGCAGCATGCATGATAGCATTTTCTTCAGCATGACAAATGAGAGGGTATTTTTTTTCACGATCTAGTAATCTTTCTTCATCGTCTTTAATTCCTCGAGGAAAGCCATTGAAGCCCGTAGACCTAATCTCTCTATCTTCACCAACTACAACACATCCAACCTTTGTTGAGGGGTCTTTGCTCCAGTTAGCAATATGCATGGCAAGTTCAACAAATCTAACATCCCATTTATCACTCATGTCCTCACCAATCCTCTCACATACCACTTATCTATGATTGCTTCGGCAAGATGGAAAGTTCTTCATCACTGTCTAATCCTAAATGATTGAGAATATTTCCCTGAAGATATAACGACCCTAAACTAACTATTAATCCATTATTTGAAGGATTATTTTGTGATAAATAATCTAGAACCTTCTCAGCATCATCAAATTCTTCAACCTCATCAACAGGCCATTGATATTGAGCTAAAATACTTGTATCAACTCCAGGGTATCTGCCACCCAATGGTCTTGTTAAACAAATTTTGTTTGGAGGAATTGGGCTACATAATTGTGAAACATAATCAAGCATTTCCTGTAAATTTTTTTGGGGAGAAGTTCCATAAATCAAGGTCCAAGTTTGCTTCTTATCGATAACTGGTGATAAATTCTTGATATTTTGCTTTAGTTCTGGAAGTACTCTCAATAATCCCGAGGGGTTATGTGCAGCGTCCAACAAGAACATATTGGAGTCAGATTTTACTAATTGCATCCTTGCAGGCCATCGAAGTTCATTCTTTGCTTGTGAAATATTACTAACAGGTAAATCCATTATTGTAAATAATTCTTGTACAAGAATTTCTGCTTCATCTTTGATATTAGAATTTTTAGGAATTTTAACAAAATAAGGGAGAGCAGGACTTTTCATTTCTCCAATACTCTCATCTCCAGCATTCTTACATTGAATTAATACTGCTTTTTTGAAATTATCTTCTTCCATATCTCTGATAATAATTGGCTTATCTGGTCTTGCTATGGCCGCTTTTTCGGAAGTTATCTGTTCTAGAGTTTCACCTAAAATATCAGTGTGCTCACAAGAGATAGAAGTCAGAAGACAAGCATCAGCAGGTATACATCTTGTAGCATCGAGCCTTCCGCCAAGACCTGTTTCGATAATCATATATTCTACGTTTGAATTAATTGCACCAAGTATGGCGATTAAGAAAGTAGTTTCAAAAAATGTTAATTCTATATTTTCATGCCCCTCTTTACCAGTTGCAGCCTCATAAATTTCTTTTAGTAAAGATTGGAATAAATCATTAGAAATAGGCTTACCATCGATTCTAAATCTTTCTTCAATTCTAGAAACATGGGGCGAAGAAAACATTAGGTTTGATATTCCTGATAGAGTCAAAGAAGCCGCCATTAAAGAGCATGCAGAACCTTTGCCATTACTGCCAGCAACATGAATAATTGTCGTTGAACTAAAATCTAGATTCAGTCTTTGAATCATAGCATAAGTATTCACCAAACCAAGAGCCATGCCATTTTGTCGCGTCAAGTCTAGCCATTGGCCTACTTTAGACATAGTCGGTCAAAGCCTTCCATCAAGTTTTATCGCATAGCATCTCCTATCATTTTATGACTTTATTTATCGCCCCCATAGGGGGCGAATCTCCGTGACACTCAAATGCAATATAGACTACGCCACACTATGAGCGAGCAATCAACAGGCGAGTCTGGTGAAAACGAAGTTTCACAAGAGTTTGTTCAAATGGAGAGAGAACTGAATAAGGAAACTTCAGTTATCTCGCTCATGAGAGAACAGATGAAATCAATGGTTGGAATGGTTTCAATGTTCGTTATAACAATACTACTTTCTTTATTCATCAGGCCTTGGTACGATGTCGCTGAATTACATGCATTTGGTGAAGCAGGTTCGACTCAAGCGAGATATATTGTTCTTGAACTAGTTATGATTTTCATATTCACAGCATTTGTAATCATGCTAGCAAGATACAAGAAAGAATGGGTGATAAAATATGGAATTTTAGGTGTTCTAACTATTGCATTAATGTATACTACAGTCCCATTAGCACATATGTTCGTGATCGATTTTGATACTGAGGATTTCCAATATATGGACTCATTTGAATCAGATGAAACATATTTGATGGACATTGGAATGGGGGCTTTCATCACACATGACTTGATTGGGAATAGCACTAATTGGCAAGATTCGGTTAGTTATTGGGACGAAGATAGCATGGTTAGTGGAACCCCTGAGTGGACCTATAACCAATCTCGCCTGCCAGCAGGCGATTCACAAATTTTCCGTGTTGTAAAATCTTCGAATCATATCACCATGACCAACGGGGCTTGGATTTCTTCAATCGACATCAATACGGGTCAAATGATTGAAAACTATGCTTGCCATTCAGAAGAAGATGGACAAGTCACTCTAGGTACTGATTACGGCATGTGTGATATGGCTGTGATAGTTGAAGGAGGTGTTTACACCTTTTCAACCGGGGGAGATGTAATATTTTATCGAACATTTGAACAATCGCCAGGCGTAATGACCTATCAATCTAAATGGGGGCTTCCGCCAAATATTGATATTAGAAATGAATTCATTGATGCTACGATGATCGAGGATGAAAGAATGCTCCTTGTCACTAAATCTAGCGCCCTTGTTATGCATTTAGAGGAGAACTCAGGGACATTGGATATCGACCTCCAAAAAATAATCTTCCAGTATAATTCAACCAGTAGCATCACCGGTGTTGATTTTGGACATTCACCATGGTCTGAGAATAATATCTCATCTAATATTGGAGATGAAGGTTTACTAATTATTGGAGAACAAGATGGAACTATAACAGGATGGGAATGGCAAGATAATTTACCAAATGATGAAGGTGCATTTACTATTCAAGATAAAATGAATCTAGAGAATTTTGTCGATTCAGTACAGAATGTTCAGATTACTGATTTAGATGAATCCGGGTTCACAGACTTACTAATTACTTCAGATGACACTTCTTACTGGCTGCATACTAAATTATTGAAGAATAAGATTTCTTTCCCTGTTAGTGATAATTTTTCGATGGGTATTTTTGCTAGCGATGCTGAAGATGACATACATTTTTATTCAGTCCACAACAGTCAGAAAATATCAATTGAAAGTGGAGAAATAACAGAAGAAATGTTTTCTCTAGAAGGCTTACAACTTTATCAAACCCAGTTCTTGATTGGAATAATAGTGGCTTTAGTGCTCATGGTTTTATTATATGTCCACAGTGAATGGTATGTGGTAAATACAGTTGGAGTACTTGTTGGGGCAGGAGTAATAGTAATGCTTGGAGTAGCATTTGTGCCTACTTTGATAATAATATTCATGATTTTAGCTGCGATTTATGATGCATGGGCTGTATACAAATCGAAGCATATGCTTGAACTAGCAGATACCATGATTGGATTGCAATTACCGATTCTTCTTGTAGCACCACAAGATAAAGGATATTCATTTAGAGAAGAGAAAGCTCCAATTTCGGATATAGATCGCTCAGAACTGCCTGAGCCAAGAGTTAATCAAAATAAACCGAAGAAGAATAAAGAGGCTATGTTCATGGGTCTTGGAGATGTAATCTTCCCTGGAATGTTAGTACTTTCAGCTGTACAATGGCTAGATGCAGATTATGGACTAAGCGTTGCCATCTCTACACTGATTGGCGGGCTACTGGGATATACAGCATTGATGACTTATGTTGCAAGAGGTAAAGCACAAGCAGGACTTCCATTATTGAATGGTGGTGCAATACTTGGATATTTCATCGGTGGTTTGATTTTCGCCGGAACAGCAATTTTTGAATTAGGAATTACATGGTAGGATTATTATGTTAGGAATTCATCTTTTTAGAGAAACACCGGAATTAATCCGTGCTGACCATGACAAGAGAGGAATTCCTCATGACAAGATTGACCAAGTTATTGATTATGATAAAAAGTGGTTAGGTTTACAACACCAAACCAACCAATTACGCCAAAAGAAGAATACAGCAGCAAAAGGAATTGGTGCGGCAAAGAAATCAGGCGATGATAAAAAAGCTCAAGATATTCTAGCAGAAGTAGCAAGTCTAGGTTCCGAGATATCCATATTGGAAAATCAAACCGATGAAGCATTAGAAATGCGAGATAAAATAAGAATGACAATACCAAATATTCTTCACAAAGATGTACCGGTTGGTGCTGATGAAGATGGCAATACTCTACATAGCGTACATGGAACTAAACCCGAATTTGATTTTGAGCCAAGAACTCATAATGAATTAATCGAGATGAATAAGTGGGTTGACCTAAAAAGAGCGGCTAAGATTACCGGTAGTAGGTTCTTTTTCTTGAAAGGAGATTTAGCCCGTCTTGAATTCGCTCTTCAACAATTTTCTGTAGATTTTATTCAAACTCGAGGCTATACATTTGTTCAACCTCCAATGATGATGAATAGAGAGTCATATGAGGGAGTAACTGACTTAGCTGATTTTGAAACCGTGATGTATGGTGTTGAACCCGATGGTTATTACATGATTGCAACTTCAGAACATCCATTGACATCTATGTTCATGAATGAAACCATTCCTGAAGAACAACTACCTCTGAAAATAGTCGGTTTGTCTCCATGTTTCCGTAGAGAAGTAGGTTCACATGGTCAGTCAGATTTAGGAATTTGGCGTGTTCACCAGTTTACAAAAATTGAACAAATAATAATATCTAGACCTGAAGATTCATGGGAATTACAAGAAGAACTTCTCAACAATTGTATAGATTTGTGGGATGAACTTGGTATTCACTATGAAGTTGTCAATATTTGTACTGGTGATATGGGTACAGTGGCTGCAAAGAAATATGATTTAGAAGCCTGGATTCCTGGCGCTAAGCAGTATAAAGAAATCGTATCTTGTTCTAATTGTACCGATTATCAGGCCAATAGACTTCAAATCAGATATGGTCAACCAGGGCATTCAGGACAACCGATTGCCCATACTTTGAATTCGACTGCAGTCGCAACTTCTAGGGCACTTGTTGCAATCATGGAACAGAACCAAATGGAAGATGGACGTGTAATGATTCCTGAAGTTCTAAGGCCTCATATGGGTGGACAAGAAATTCTAGAGCCTTGTAATTGGGGCTGACTAAAGGTCTAATAATCCGGCTTTCTTTATCGCCTCTAAATTAAGTTGCCCTGGCAATCCAAGATCTACTGGCATTCCTCCAATTGTTACAATAATTCCTGTTAAGTGGGTGAAAAGGCAGGGTGGGAAATCTCTTTCGTCTTTGTATTTTGATAGTATTTTCCAACCATTGTTGCCTTTGGATTTAGCTTTATCGAGTGTATCTTCGACCGAGTGAGCAATCCATGCATTGGCACTCCAAGCATGCTTCTGCAAATCTTTTGTTACCAATGCAGGGGCTGGAGCGACTGTATGTCTGTAAGGCCATGCTTGAACCCAATCAAGGCCAGAATCTATCAACCATTCAATGCCAGTTGGCTCACTGCTTGCTGAAATAGTCTCTCCGATAGATTCCAGATACCTGAGTAGGCTTCTTAGGTGCGGATGTCTGGAACGGTTACTGCCTAAAATTTCAGCGATATTTGTAGCAGTATTTACTCTGCCTTCATCGAGGTGGAGTAAGCTTCTAACCACTTCGCCATGAGTCCAATTTTTTATGTCATTTGTCTTGATAAACCTTTCAATTAGATTTAGCGCTTCTCCGGAACGACCTTCCAATCTTAATCTAGCAGCATCGCCGAGTATAATCATTTTATCCGAGGGAGTATTTCGCATTTTCAAATTACTGACAGAGATGTTTTGATCAAACCTTTTAATCAAATCGATATTTCTTTTGGTTAGTGGGTCCATAGTAAGTAATGAGGCTATTGTAGGATTTAATGGCCGCTTTTTTGGTTGCATCAAAGAGGCAAACCATTGTAATCTTGCAGATTCTACATCATCATCCGGAATCATATTCAGTCTTGGTTTGGCTTCAGCTAAGTCTCTTTGACTTAGGCTTGCAGCAACTAGCATCAATCGTGCAATTTGCGCTTCTCTACCACCACGTAGAGCAAGAATGGAAACAGCATTATTTTCAGCGTCATCCCATCTACCCATCGCAGCATATATCTCCATCATGGCATCGGTTTTTCTAAGTAAGTCTAGTCCTTCTAATTGCTCTCCATGTCCTTCGATAACCGAATCGATACGAATTAAGGCTTTGTCCCATTGATCTTCCATAATCAAATTTCTAATCGCTTTTTGTTTAAGATAAATGACATCTTCTAATTGTGACATTCTAGCCCTGTCTTCACCCATTGAGGCATCAAAAGAAATGTCTTCTAATCTCGAACCGATTTTTCTAGAACGTGCCCAAATCACAACGAATGCTACTTGACCTCCAGAGGCAAGCATCCAGGTTAATTCTTCGAGAGAATCTTTTTGCAAGACATTACAGATACTATTCTCCCAAACACCACACTGGTCTCCTTGTGGAAGGAAACTTGAATCCCAAAATGTAATCATTGCCAAAGCTAACAACAACATTGATTGTCCAGCGAAACCGGTAAAACAGAAATTTAGAACCTTTGCTTGTTGAGAGCGTTCTGCTCTAAGTAATCGACTATCGGCTAATTTAATTCCACCTTTTCCAGAGACATCTTGGACATCTAAGAACAATATTCTAGCAACTTCATATACGAATAAAAATCCTATTAGAGCAACGTTGAGAAGTAAAAAGAGTAGTACCATGCCAACCATCGGCACTCTAATGCCATCTTCTGGAATAAAAGAAAATAATTCTATTAAAGCAAATCCAAGTATTCCGCCTTCTTCCATTATGGATGATTGAACACGATACTCTGGTAATTCTAATACTCTATCAGAGTGAGTAAATAGATCTGGGCTTATGGATAATGCCATGATAGACAAAACAGTATTTAGTGCTACATATGGCATAGCGATAAGGTTGATATTGACAATTAGGGCGATTGCTTGTTGCTTTGCATTTGGCTTATGATTATGAAATGGAGAGGCTTCACCTTTGGCAATTTGTTGTGATGATTGTCTCAATGCTTGCCATGAAGAACCAAGGACCCTTCCATAGGCTAATACTGCCGGAGCGAAAGCTACGAAAGTGCAGATACTAAAAATACGAAATGTTGGAACATCTAAGATATCTAGAATTAATCCTAAAGCCAATACCAAAGCCATCCACAATATAGTTAGTAGGACATATGAATAACTGCGCCAAATGTTAGAATCTTGTAATGTCGCTTTACCCTCTCCGATTGGCTTAATCACTTGTGCTCCTAGCGATGAACCACTAGAAATTACTGCTGGTACTGCAATAAAACAAAGACCGATCGCTAGAGACAAAGCGTGATATCCATCAGAAAGACCGAGTTTAATTGTCATGAACTCAAAGAAAAGAATCAGAGCCCCAGTTAGTGCAAAGAGATATGTGGTGACGCCAAATCTCATTCCTTGAGTCGATAATAGATTCTTTACATCCTCAGTTGTTGTTGTTACTCTGTGGACTTCATATCGCTTTTCTCCGGTTTGGAAAGCCACTTGGAGTCCACGTAATTGTCTTGGAACAACTTGTGTCCAAAATAACCACGCTGTCAAACCCGCTAAGAGAAAGGGAATCATCGCTGCCGGAGTAATTTCATCAATTATCGGCGGAGCGGAAATAATATCACCTCAAATCAATCTTCATTAACCGCTAAACTTGGTGTTGAAATTTTATTCGCAATTTCATCATTGATCTGAATGACGAAATCATCTAAGGCTATACCAGAGACTTGGTCTCCATTACGGGCTCTAAGGCTAACAGTTCTATTTTCTTCTTCACCATCGCCTAAAATTATCATATATGCTGGCTGAAGTTTTCTATGATTTCTTATTTTCTTACCTATGGTATCATCACCATCATCAATTTGAACTCGAACATTATTTTCTCGTAAAACTTGAGCTACTTCATGAGCATACTTCTTGTGCCTTTCAGAGATGGTGATAATATGGCATTGAGTAGGAGTGAGCCATGTGGGGAACTTACCAGCAAAATGCTCGATAAGCACTCCACAAAATCTTTCCATTGAACCAAATGGGGCGCGGTGAATCATTACAGGTCGATGCATTTCACCATCATTTCCTTTGTAGGATAAATCAAATCTTTCAGGTAAATTATAATCCACTTGAACAGTACCCAATTGCCATTCACGGCCTATGACATCCTTGACAACGAAGTCAATCTTTGGGCCATAGAATGCAGCTTCACCTTGCTCTTCTGACCAATCTACTCCGAGTGATTCAGCAGCGTCACGACATGCTTTTTCGGCTTTATCCCAACCTTCTGGCTCTCCTACATACTTTGTCGAATCAGGGTCTCTTAGTCCAACACGGACTCTGTAATCTGTCATTCCTAATTTATCAAAAATTATCTGAACCAATTCGATACATCCCAGAACTTCTTGGGCGATTTGGTCTTCAGTAACAAATAGATGTGCATCATCTTGAGTAAAGCCTCTAACTCTTGTCATTCCAGATATTTCTCCAGATTGCTCCCATCGGTATACGGTTCCAAATTCTGCTAGTCTTAGAGGGAGGTCTCGATATGAACGGGCTTGCGAAGCATAAATTTTGACGTGATGTGGACAGTTCATCGGTTTGAGCATATATCCATCAATGTCTCCACTTTTCATCATGTTAGATAATTCTGAACAAGAACATCCGTCATCAGACAACTTCTTCATTAGGTCTTTTTCAACCAAAGGAGGATATTGTGAATCTTGATAATATGGGAAATGACCAGAAGTCCGGTATAGGTCTAACTTGCCTATATGAGGTGTAAATACCTGAGAATAACCTTGTCTTCTAAGATGGCTACTGATGAAATCTTGTAATTCTTGGCGAATGATTGAGCCTCTTGGAGTCCAGAGAATGAGTCCTTGGCCGACCTCTTCATCGATATGAAATAATTGTAAATCCTTGCCCAACTTACGATGGTCTCTCTTTTTTGCTTCTTCCATCTGATGGAGTGTTGATTTTAGTGCATCTTTTGTCGGTTCAACAATCCCATAAATTCTAACCAATTGTTCTCGTTCTTGGTCACCTCTCCAATAAGCAGAAGAAATACTGGTTAATTTACAAAACATCAGCCTAGAAGTATTTGGTACGTGAGGTCCAAGACATAGGTCATACCACTCACCTTGTTTGTAAATGGTTGAACCTCCACCATCTTCGATTTTATCATTGATTATTTCTAACTTGTACGGATTGTCAGCAAAATGTTGTTGTAATTCTTCATCGCTTAATTCCACTCTCTCGACTGTAAAATTCTTTCTTGCTAGTTCCTGCATCTTCTTTTGAATCGGTTTAAGGTCAGACTCAGTAATTGGGTCCATCGCAAAATCATAATAGAATCCTCTTTCAATCGCAGGTCCAATTGTAGGTTTGGCACCAGGATATAATTCCATGACAGCCTGTGCTAAAAGGTGTGCTGCACTGTGTCTAAGTATGTGGATTCCTTCATCAGATTGAGATAAAATACCTTCGATAGAACATGATTGTTCTATCTCAAATGACATGTCCCGTTGAGTTCCATCAACATTTGCTGCTAAACAGCCATGTTTTCGGCCAAGAACATCAGTTACTACTTCGGCGCATGTGATTCCTGACGCGTATTCATTTACAGTTCCGTCGGGCAGTGTGATATTTATTAGTGCCATTAGGCCATCTCCTACAATGTTGGGGGGTCGCTTATCCTTCATGAAGCCGCCGCAATAATTTCCATAAGAAGTGGCTAATTTATTGATGCGTTGAAGGGTAAGTATTGAAGAGTAGTAAGATACACATAATATCATGAGCAATCGAATTATGTCCTGCATAATCATTACACTACTGATGCTATTGTCACCTTTATCAACTTCTGCTCAAATTCCCACTACCGGTGAACCTGAAATAAATGCGCTATGGATTTTAGATGATAATGGAGTAAATGCCCATGCATATAGAATTACTTTTGCGGATAATTCCTCATTCGATGTTGAAATTGAGGTCACTCATATTAGAGACGGTGTAGAATTAGAAACTTATGAGTTATTACAATGGAAAATTATAGATTCTCACAGAGTTGTAGATATTTTTGTTAATACTACATTACAGTGGGCGGATGAAGTAACAGTTTCTGTTGATATCAACGCCGTAGACGGTCAACCTATAATGCCGGTCTCAGCTACTCGAGTAATGGATATTGGAACATGGAATCAACCAATGGATGACCACGAAATTATGCTTTCAACCGTTTGGGATTTAGATCAATCATATGAGAATGAAGAAGGCGAACAGGGCTTTTTCTTAAATTTCGAAGGTCAAGGATGGCAGAAGAGAGAGGGTGAAATACTCAATTCATGGGAGTTAGGAAATGGCTCATTTATTACACTAGAATCTACCAATGGTTCAACCAATAATCTATCTTTGGTGCTCGAGTCAATTTGGAAGAATGAAACAATTGTTGGAGGAGTTTTGACCACTCAAATTTTCGATGCTAGAGGATATGGTGTTCTAAACTTGATAGATGATGATGGTGAAACACAAACTCATATTTTGGCAAATGTTTCTGAAGCTTGGCTAAACAGGTCAATGATTGGAGAAGATATAACTGAGAGGCTGCGTTTAGAGGCTACTGGAATTTTGAATATATCCTCGACAGAATCTAATGAATCATCTACAAACCTTGATGGGGAAGTCAGTGTTTTCTATCTAGAAACATGGGATGAAAATGGTGTTCGCAGATTACAAGACCAACAATTTGAGGCATTAGCAGAACTAATTATCATTGATGAAGGAACGAGATTAGATATTTCTCTAGAAGGCCTCACATCTTCAGAACGTTGGGAAGATGGCGTTAGAGTGATGCATAAAGAGGAATTAATAGGTAGTGGGACATTTGGCTTTGAAGAACAAGACAATGAATCATCAATCGCTATCAATGGTACGATTTATGATTTCCATTCACTGATAGAGGATGGGCAAACTAAGATTGATGATATTCATGTTGATGGCGATATAACCGGCGATGTCCAAGGGTCCTTTGGAATCGTTAGATATATCGAAGAAACCGGTCAACAAATAAATGCATCAGGAGTCAGTTTCTTAGTCAATGTAATCCATGAAGAAACATGGTTCAACCTGACTGGAATAAATGGCGGCAATTTCTTTGACGGTGCTGGAATAGGTTCTAGCAATAATAATTCATGGAATTATCAGGCAGTACAATCAGATTGGGATAATCGCACGGTTCGTTTGGTATGGGAAGAAACAGGAGCAGATGCTTCAAGTGGAGAAGAGTTCCCAGAAAATAGTCCGCTTCAAAAGAATGCTACCGCTCCAGTGGCCGAGGAAGGTCTTGGCAATGTTTCTATTTCTAGAGAAACTGGCTTAATGCCAATTCCAATGATTCCAGGCGATAATATTCGTCTTGATGGACAAGTTGGCCTCGTTTTAGAAATCACAGCAGAATCAGTGTCCTTTGACCCTCGTGATGGCCATAATTTCCATGTTGTAACTTGGAGTGGAGAATATGAAGGAGATGGCTCTGGATACGCTTCAGGAGCAATAATCGACCAAGGTCCGCTGAAAGGATTATTGTCAAATGTTAACAGAACTTTAGAAATTCCATATGGTGAAGATAATAACACCGCTTTTCTCAATGAAAGTCAAACTTTAGAACGTGTACTTTCACCTTCAATTGTTACTTTGGAAGAAAATTCTGCACCGACTATAGGTGAGATATACCTGCAACAAGGAATTGTGGTAGGAGAGGGCGGAAGTAGCGCTACTCTAATTGCCAATGTGACAGATATTGACTGGAATATGGAGAGCGTTATAGTCGACTTGACACCTATCGGTGGAGATATTGTAGAAATGAACGACAGAGGTCTAAATGGAGATCAATCAGTTGGTGATGACTTATTTTCAATAATTATTTCAGTCCCAGGTCTTGAGTCAGGAATAGTTGAACTAAATGTAACTGCAACCGATAAATTTGGTGTAATGGCCTCATCTGTGGGCCAAATCGAAATTATTAATCAAGCACCAAGACTTACCTCGGTAGAAATTCTTCCAAATATGGGTTATAGAGGTACTATTATGGTAGTGAATGCTCAAGCATATGATGGCCATGGAGTAAATAATGTAAGTATTGATTTAAGAAATTACGGTGGAGAACAAGTCTCATTGACTGAAACATCTGGAATATGGGCTGGACAAATAGTAATTCCACAAGGTATGGCTCCAGGTTTCCAAAATATTCAATTCATACTTGAAGATGGTCAAGGGAAAGTAGGGACATCAAATGTCTGGTATCAAGATCAACCAGATAGTCAAGACCCAAGAGGTCCCCATTTTATCTCCGATGAGGTGACAGTTCCAATTGAAATAAAGGTATTAAATTCGGCTCCTGAAATTATAGTACCTAGTGGAGTAGAATTCACTCGTCCTAATTCTCCTTCAATCGAGATTATCGAAGTCCAAATATTAGATTCAGACGGCATTTCCAATGCCAGAGCCCAACTTGGAGTATTTGCTCCACTGGGCAGTGATGGTGGTTGGACTATCATGTATGATGACGGCACAAATGGAGATAGAGTTGCCAATGACGGAAACTTCACAGTTGAAATTTCATTGAGAAGTAGTACTCCTATAGGCTCCCATGATGTATTGATTCAAGCTGCAGATCAATATGATGTAATCTCGGGTACAATGCCGATGTCGATTACCATAGATGATGATTCAACAGTTGTTCCTGGGCTAGATGAAACCTCTCTTTCTACTGGATTATTAGTAGGTGTTTTTGGAATTTTAGTAATTGCAATTATCGTAGTTAGTGCTATGCTGATTAGGAATAAAGACGATGATGGTTCTGGCGGAGATAGGTTCGGCTTTGAATAATTATTTGTCAAGCGATAACGGTTTATACTCCTGTTTAATGGGCAGGTTATCTCTGCGAGCGTAGTGTAGTGGTTATCACCGAGCGTTGCCAACGCTTGAACCCGGGTTCGAGTCCCGGCGCTCGCACCAAAACGGTTATTTTTCGAAATATGGGAACATTTAACGCCTTGCCCACTATGGGATGTTAGGGCTCACAATGGCAGAACGGCGCACAATCTATATCGGCAAAAAACCACTTCATGCATATGTGAGAGCAGTTGTTATGGCAATGGAAGCAGGAGATAGAAATCTGCAACTTGTCGCTAGAGGAGCAACCATTGGTAGGGCTGTCGATGTTGCCGAAGTCTGCCGTAGAAGAAATGGATTTATCGCACAGGGATTGCCTGAAGAAATTTTGATTGGAGAAATATCATGCGGTTCTGAAATTATTCCCTCTGATGAAGGAAGAGACCGTACAGTAAGTGTTATTCAAATTGAACTTGATGGAATCGGAGAAATCCCTGTTAAGGAAGAAGAATAATCAATTTAGTAATTTTAATCTTCTTTCAATTTCTTCTGCTGTTGATTCATATTCTGACAGTTCTTTTCCTACAGGGTCTTCCAATTCCCAATCCTCGTCAATTCGCATGAGTGGACAGTTTACTCCGCAACCCATTGAAATTACCATGTCATAATTATCAGCAGAGAATAAATCAACACTTTTTGGTACCATTCCTTTGGTAGAGATACCTTTGGAATTTAACACTTTAACAGCATTAGATGCTATTTTTTCAGCTGGATGAGTTCCAGCAGAATCAGCAATGTGGCCCATAGAACGGGCTATACCTTCTGCCATTTGTGACCTACAAGAATTACCAACGCAGACAAATAGAAGGCGCATGGTTGCTGCCTAATTCCAACATATATAATTGATTTCAATTTAGAATATATGAAGGCTTTTCAAACTGCAGGTTTACGCATTAATATGGAGCGAGAGATAAAGAGGCAAGTTGTCAAAGGAAGTATCGCTTATGCTGCTTTATTTTCTTTATCTTTTATATTGCACATAGTTTTCGCTGCCAAGGACTACGATATCGGATTCCAAATTATTGCTGCATTGATTACTTTCATGACTTTCTTTGTCGGAAGTTTGATAATTTATTTTGGAAGAATAAACTCTCAGAGAGTAAAGGTAAATCGTTTCGGGGCCTTAATCTCAATATTTCTAGCATGTGGCCTTGGGTGGGCTTATGCCGGTATGACGATGCACTGGAGCATCATTTTATGGCCATTCGGCACAGTTTTTTGCCATTTGATTATTGAGAGAGTGTTTCTTGTAGAACACCATGATTTGAAGTAGGTCTTTTGTGTCATATTGGCATGGCGGAACCACCGGTGTCAATACATAATCCAAATGAAGATGATTCAAAAGAGCCTAGCGCAAGTCCTCAACAACAAAAGCAAATGGAGCAAGCATATGCTCAAATGAAGAGAAAAATGGCTATGGAAGAGATAGGTCGTAAAATAAAACACAAGATTATGGTTCTATCCGGTAAAGGCGGTGTAGGCAAATCTACAGTTTCTACAGGATTAGCATTATCATTGGCCCAACAGGGCAAAAGTGTTGGTATTTTGGATATTGATATAACAGGTCCAAATGTTCCAAAGATGATGGGTTTGGATGGTAGAAGATTGCATGTAGAAGAAGGTAGAATCCACCCTGCCCAAGGTCACTTGGGAGTCAAAGTAATCTCGATGGCATTTTTACTAGAAGACGAAGATACTCCTGTAGTATGGAGAGGGCCTATCAAACTGGGAGCAATTCAACAGTTTATCGGAGACGTGGAATGGGGAGAATTAGATTATCTAATAATCGATTTCCCTCCAGGTACATCGGATGAACCTCTTACAGTTGCTCAATCATTACCTGATATCGACGGAATGGTAATTGTTACTACTCCACAAGACGTTGCTCTATTGGACAGTAGAAAATCAATTACTTTCTCAGAGTCTCTAAAGGTCCCAGTACTAGGGGTAGTTGAAAATATGAGTGGTTACACAATTAGAGGAAAGACCACCTCAAATTCGGAAGTAACTATTGCCGGTCCAGGTGGCAAATCTCACAAAGTATCCTCGGACGCCGATGGAAACTTTAGTGTAACTTTGGATATTTTCAAAGAAGGCGGCGGTAAAGATACTGCTGAGGAGTTTGGAGTTCCATTCTTGGGCGCATTGCCGTTTGACCCCGGATTTGTTAGAGGTGGCGATGATGGTGTTCATAGAATTGTCAGTGAGCCAGACGGTGAATCCGCTAAGGCGTTTTCAAAAGTAGTAGAATCAATAGTTGACCAAATCGCCGAACCTTCCAGTGAAGGGTTAGAGATTATTTGAGGGATAAAATGTCAAAAACTATTCCTGAACTAAAACGTCTTGAAAGAAGAGACTTAGACGTTTTATTATCATATGATAATGATCAAAGTTATGTTGTAACATATGATGACATCAAGCATGCTTGTCCTTGTGCAAAATGTGCCCCACAAAGGAATCAAGATGAATCAAGTAAGTATCTTCGAAGGGAGATAGAGGCCATGTCTCCCGAGAAACCGAAAGTTAAGACTGTAGGTAAATATGCAATCTCGTTTGAATGGATAAATGGATGTTCAAGTGGAATTTATCGTTTTGAAAGAATCTGGGCATTGGCCAATAAGTTAGACCCCGATGATGGCAAATCATATGTTCACGGTGCTTGGTAACTGTTAATATCGCATTATTTTGATGAAAAGAAGGCGAGGGTTTGATGTATAATCATCTAACCGAAAACATGGAGGTCATAGTTTGGATGGAATCTATTTGACTTGGATGATTAGTGCTCTAGCACTTGGTGTCATCCTTCTACCTGTTTTCAAGCCACCATGGATGGAACTAAAATTAACGACTTTTGTAGACTTCTTTAGAAGATACTGGTTACATATATTGATGCTCTTTATGATCTATAATGCTAAAGATGGATTAGACCAAGTAGACCGTATTCTTATGGCAAATACTGGCTTGGATATGACTCCTTGGATTTATGCTATTGAGGGCGATTTAACTCTCCATGTTCAACAATTCTTCGAAGCGGAATGGTTGACTACACTACTCACGCACTTTTACGTAGCAGGTTTCATGTTTATCTGCTATGTATCGGTATTCTACTTTGCTTATTTTGATGACCGCTGGATTTCTGATAGAGTGACTCTAACCATCGCTTGGGTATACATTTTTGCGATTCCGTTTTATCTATTTTTCAATGTTAGAGTTACTGGAGACTATATCCCTGAAATGGAAACTTTAGCTTATTCACTAAATCCTGAAATTGCAGATTGGTTTAGGAGAATCGACCCATTTACTAATTGTATGCCTTCGTTACATATTGGAGTTCCTTTCTCGGTTTGGCTATGTCTCAAACGTTTCGATGAGGATAACCGTTGGTCACTTTACCGTAAGATTGTTTTAGCCTATACACTATTGACTTGTTTTACTATTATCTATCTGGGAATACATTGGATTCTCGATATTATTGGTGGAATGTTAGTTGCAGCAGCAGCGGTCTCAATGGCTGAAAAGACCTCTCCTGCATGGTGGAAGATTTTTGATGAAAGAACAATTAATTCTAGATTGGTCACATTGTTAACCAATCCAAAGAAAGCCATTATGATCGTTTCCAAAAAGTCCTCTTCCCTTGTCAAATCTTACATTAGGCCTAAAGCCAAACAAACCGGTGTCTTAGTAGTTGTTTTGATGCTGGTCGTTGTTTCTGTGATAACTTGGGACCTAACTCACCAATCACTTTCTGCCGATGGTGCTGAAGCACCTGAAGGAGCTTCTGCGGCGGACGGGTGGTTAGTTACATTGGATAATAGAAGTGAGTATGGGGCACTAATATTGGTTCAAGATATATCACAAGTTGACTCTGAAGCAATTCAAGTAGTTCAGCCAATTATGAATCTAGACTCATCATATTCACTAACGGGTGATAATCTAGTTATGGCAAATGATTCAGTACTATTTGTTGTTGATATGAATAGTCCAGAAATAGTTGCATTACAGTATGAAGTCGATAATCCACAGCAAGTTCTCATAACCTCTACGAATGAACAAGATGTCATTTTAATTTTGAATGACAATAAGTTAGAGGCAATTTCTCTAACAGGTGAAAATATACCTCTTGGTATTGATGATGAGGATATATTATTTGTTTCATCTAATGGATTAGAATTTGCTTATGTTACAATTTCTCAACCGACCTCAGTCAATGTTGGTAGAATTGGAACATTTGGTTCAATCAAATATGATATGAATGCAACAGCTACTGTAGAGCAAGACCTTGTACTTGAGCAATGGGGTACGCCAGTGGATATGGCCAATGCATCTATAACACAAATTGAGTTTGATTCTTCACATATCGTTACTACTATCAATGTCAGTTCTGTAGATAGGCTAGTTTTATTGAATCGAGTATCTAATCAGCAATGGATTGTTGGAGATGGTAAATATTCTGCAGTGGATCCATCTTTAGCCAATGGAATTCTTGCATGGTCTGGATTCGACCACCTTAATCCATCCTTACCTCTTGATGAATATCTTGATGGAGAAATTTATTATCTTAACTTGACGACTAATTATACTCATACATTAACATCAGATGAATTGAATCAATGGGGACCAATCGTTTTAGATAATCATCTGGTTTTCTTTGAAGAGAGCGATGATGGTACAATAATAAAAATTCATTCATGGCAGCCAGAACTCAAAATATACTCTAACATTATTTTACAGATTGGAACTATATTAGGTATAGTATTGGTATTTATTCACCTTGCACAAAGACAACAAGAAGCTAAGACTGAACGTAATATTGATGAAGAAGAATAATTACTTCTTTATGCTTAACATTCTCTCTAGAGCTAAAAGTGAGCCATTTTGAATATCCTTAGGGACTGATATTTGGTTTGGTACGCTACCATCAACTAACTTTTCAAGCACATCCATAAGGTATGCAGGATGAATCATATACATAGTTGAACATGGACATATTTTATCATCAAGGCATTCAATCTTTTTATCGGGATGCTCATTTGCCAGTCTGGCAACCATATTGATTTCAGTTCCAATCGCTATTGATGAGCCGGGTTTTTGTTGTTGGACGAAATTTCGAATAAATTGTGTTGAACCATTAGTATCACTTGCATCTACTGTTTCTCTTGGACATTCTGGATGAACAATTACAATTCCATCTGGATTTTCATTTCGGAATTCTTCTATCTGTTCTACAGTGAATCTCTTGTGAACTGAACAAAACCCATGCCATAATATCATTTTTGAGTTATCGATTGATTGCCAACCATGTCTATCTAAATCTTCTCCTGGAGTCCAAGTTGCCATTTGGTCTACAGTTAATCCCATGGCAAGTCCGGTATTCCTGCCTAAATGTTGGTCAGGGAAAAACAAAACTTTACCATTTTTACCCGCTCTTTCAAAAGCCCAGTTTAATATTCCTTGAGCGTTTGAAGAGGTACAAACAATTCCACCATGTTCGCCAACAAAGGATTTCAAAGCAGCACTTGAATTCATGTAGGTCACAGGAATGAGATAACTTTCATTTTCTGGACAAGGCATATCAGGATTGTCGCGATTGATTGGGTCTTTCAATTCTGTATTTTCTAGAATTTCATTCCAACATTTGGTGACATCTTCTAGATTAGCCATATCTGCCATAGAGCATCCTGCACGGAGATTTGGTAAAATCACTGATTGATTTTCATCTGTCAAAATATCCGCAGATTCAGCCATGAAGTGCACTCCACAAAAAATAATAAATTTTGCAGAAGATTCAGCAGCTTTTTGACTCAACATAAATGAATCACCAAGGAAATCAGCATGCATAACAATACTGTCTCTTTGGTAATGATGACCAAGAATAAGTAAATCATCTCCTAACTTTTGTTTCAGTTCAGTAATTCTATCGGAAATCATCTGTTCCTCAGGAGACAGGCTAGTATCCATGAAATCAATAGAACACATTGGTAGCGAAATCGTCATTGCTTTCATTCTATCCAATAAGTAATCCTTTTTCAATGGTACGAATAGGTGATTTTGATAAACTAATGCCTCAAGGGTGTGTTATGGTCTTCCAACCACGAGAGCGACTTCACCTTGGAGCAGAGGCAGAGGTATGGTCTGGCTCATGGATGGGACGTCAAGCTGTAAGGAAAATCAGACGTAAAAGAGGCTGGCGACATCCGAATTTGGAGAAGAGACTTGGGTTTAGAAGATTGTTGAGCGAGGCACGGCTATTGATTCGCGCTCGGCGTGTTGGGCTTGAGGTTCCAGCAATATGGGATGTAGATTTAGACGGTGGTACACTGGTGATGGAAATGTTACCTGGAAGACCTTTAATTGAGGTATTAAGAGATGAAAATATCGCTCAAGAACATATTTCTACTTGCCTACATAATTCTGGGGCTTTGGTCCGCAGATTACATCGCTTAGCAATTACTCACGGTGACCTTTCTACTAACAATATCTTGGTCGATGAAGATTTCAATGCATACCTTGTGGATTTTGGACTTGCATCCATCGATTATGAAGTAGAAAGATTTGGAATCGATTTGCATGTAATCGATGAAATACTCGGAGCATCTCATCCCTCAATTGAAGGAGCAATTGACATATTTCTGAGAGGATATGTCGACGAAGAATCTAGATTAGGTCCTGCAAAAGAACAGTCTGGTGGAGTGGTTCCAACTGCTGACTTGGTAATGAAAAGACTAGAACAAGTGCGTTCTAGAGTGAGATATCATGGTTAACTTTCGGTAACAACCAATCTTAACTCTTCTAAACTACGTAGTTCAGCAAGATATATTTGTTCAATTGAATCATAGAGATCTTGTTCATCTGTTTTTTCGATTAATTCTAAAAGTTGAGCATAAACTTCTGCTGCTTTAGCTTCTGTCTCGAGCGAATAATTTAGAGTTTCAATGTAGTTGGTTGTATGTATAATTGGGTGCGAATTTCGCTCTGTAACAGGGATACCTCCAAGTTGAACAATTGCCTTACGGACAATATCGGCGTGAGTTAATGATTCGGTCATTTCAGTGTTGTATAGAGGAGATAGTTGAAGTCTGTGGATTCCTCTTACATTCGCAGAATAATGCGCATACATGTTGATAGCGCGAAGTTCCCATCCAAGTGCTAAGTTCATTTTTTCAATAATGTGGTCATTTGTCATTGTATCATCTCTCTTAGGGCATACGAAAACAATTTTGCCTCTCTGGCCTTAAATTTCAATCTAGCAACCACTACTTAAGTGATGGTATTTCAAATTAGAAATTTGTCGCCAACTAACCAACCACACCATGCTAGAACTGGGCATAAAGTAAATGTTAGTATTACGTACAAGCCAGCAGTAGTGCTATTTCCATCTTGAAGTAGTTCCAGAGTGTCCAATGAAAATGCAGACATCGTGGTAAAAGCTCCAATTATTCCAGTTCCTAAGAATAATGCCAGATCCGAGGAAATAAAATTCTGTGATGTACTTAGAGCAATTATTCCTAGTAGAAAAGACCCAACTAAATTAACTGTAATTGTTGCTAATGGGAATGTTTCATATGAAATCCAAGTGCCGATCAAATATCTTAATGCAGCCCCAATAGCCCCTCCAAGAGCGACGAGACCTATCTGTTGGAGCATATGTTGTGCTGACATATTAGCCACTTCAAGTCTATGCAGAAATATAGCCAAATATACATTTTTTAGCAATAGACATGAAAATGCCAACCGTGTGCGAAGCACATGGGCCGTAAAATTTGGTTTCTCACAGGAAACCTAGGGAAAGTTGAGGAAGCTAGAGAGCACCTTACTCCATTGGGGTATGATGTAAATCAGTTGATGGTTCCAAAAGATACTATCATTGAACCACAATCAGACAGCATTACAGAAGTGGCAATGGCTAAAATCGAACAGGCCAAATCTCATTTGCCAGGAGGCAATGATTCAGAAGATATGTTGATGATTGAAGATGCGGGATTATTCATTGATGCTCTATCTGGATTTCCTGGTGTTTACTCATCTTATGTTCATGAAACCATAGGTTGCGATGGGATAATAAAATTATTATCGCATTTAATTACCGAAGATAGTATTAGATTGGCTAATTTAAGGTCTGCACAATTTAGAGCAGTAGCAGTTCTTTGGGATAATGGTAAGGTCTATATTGGAAACGGACATTGTCCAGGATATATTTCGACAAAGATAGTTGAAGGTAATGGATTTGGTTATGATCCAATTTTTGTTCCATATGATTTAGGCTCCGACGGAGTTTCACTTCTCGCCGGTGAATATGGTGAAGTAAGTACTCATGGTTCACCATTTGGTGGCGTTGAGGTTAATATCAAGAAAAAATTTAGTCATAGGAGTAGGGCATTAAACGACTTGTTTAACCAATTGCCATCAGCATGATAAGTTAGAAGCAGTTGCATTGTGGTGAGGGACATGGGGTTTGCACGTACAGTAATCGGTTTGATTGCCCTTACTTCCGGTTTTTTTTATCTGACATCAGCCTCTAGCTTAACCGAGAATGGTAAGTGGACTTTGATTGGACTAACCTTTGCTTTCACAACAATTTGGGTCTTGATGGGTGGAAGAGAAAGAACACTATTGCCAGTGCAAAAAGCATCAACTCAAGTTGCTTCAACAGAAGAAACATTGGAAGAAGAAGTAGAAGAAGATTCAGATATCCCACAACCAGTAACTCAAGATTCTCTTGATGGTGCATCTCTTCGTGAGCGTAAATTGGCAAAAATAAAAGCTGCAGAACTAGAAAAACTAAATCTAGAATCTGAAGATGAGGGAATGATTACTCTTGATGAAGTCGAGGTAGAAATTGAAGAATTACATACTGCTGATGAATATGTTGTTGAGGTAAGTCCTGAATCTGTAGAAGATGCAGACATTGAAGTTACAGTTTCTAATCGCAGAATAAAGCATCAAGAAATTAGAAACAGAATAGAAAAAAGACGCCGAGGTCAATTGGCGGAGATTAGAGCTTCAACTGTAAGAATGTGGGAAGAACATACTGCAGGTGAAGATTTGGTCGCAGTTCTTCAAACTGAGAATCATGGGCAAACTGTTCTTGTTGAACCAGAAAATCCACAACCTGGACATATTTACGGCGCTACATTCATAAGATTGGATGAGAATAAGATTTTGAAATTAAGAACTCCATTGGATGATGGCTTTGAAGAAGTTGTAAAGAAGCCAAAACTACCAGAGTTATTAGGTCCAGATGGTATTGCTTTACCACCATTACCAGGGCTTGGAGAATTACCTCTTCCGCCTCTCCCAGTGCCAGATTCTTCGGCAAGTAGTGCATTAGCAGCATTGAAGGATGAAATGGAAGATTAAAGAGGCCACTTCGATGATCTCTGAACAAAAATCAGAAGATACAACAGTTTCTAATCAAAGAAATTTGGCATTGCTCGGATTAATTTTAGTAGCCATTGCACCGAGTATTTCAGTGATAACCGGTTTTGCTTTCAAAGCAGGCCTATTAGCCATTTTTGTATTCATTTTTACCAAGGTTTGGATTTTTGGATTACCTGCATTCTGGTATTTACGTATCGAGAAAGGGGAAAAATCATTATCCTGGCCAGAAAATGGAGGATGGAAAGTATCAACTCTCCTTGGTATAGGGATGCTAATAGTGATATTTATTGCTTATTTTTCGATAGGTGATAAGTTACTGAGAGCGGATGAATTAACTGAAATCTTAGATAGCGTTGGATTGACTGTCGCTTGGAAATTTGCTTTAGCTATCATTTTCTGGGTATTCATTAATTCGGTATTAGAAGAATACGTATTTAGATGGTTTATCACATCTAAAATTGAGCAGTTAATTGGTGGAGTTTGGATTCCAATATTCCTTTCTGCTGGAATTTTTACTGTTCACCATACTATTGCATTGGCATTTTTTATTGACCCATTGGGCAATTTTATTGCATCTCTTGGAGTTTTTATTGGAGGTGCGATTTTTTCTTGGTTATACATGAGATATCGTAGTATTTGGGTTGCATGGGTTGCACATGCAATTGCAGATGTTGCAATATTCATAATTGGTTGGAATATGGTAATCGGCTTTTGATTACTTATGTTTCCACTTAGGTGTTTCTCGATTCAAGAATGCTTGTACTCCAATTTCTTTGTCTTCGCTATCAAAAAGACCGGCAAAAGCATCTGCTTCGATTGCTACACCTTCTTCTAATCCGACCTCGAGTGAGGTTCGGATTGTCGACTTTGCTACTGCCAAAGTATTGGAGGATTTGCTAGAGATAATTTTAGCCATATTCATTGTGAAATCTAATAGTTCCTCAGGGCTTACTACATGGTTAACCAGGCCTATTCGATTTGCTTCTTCTGCACCGACCATTTCTCCTGTCATAACCAGTTCCATGGTTTTTCCATATCCTATAAGTTTCATCAAACGCTGTGTTGCTCCATATCCAGGAATAAGGCCGAGGTTAATCTCTGGTGTTCCAAATTTAGAGCGAGTACTTGCAATTCGTATATCGCAAGAACAAGCGACTTCACAGCCACCTCCAAGAGCAAAACCATCTACCATTGCAATTGTAGGTTTGCTCAGAGACCAGATTGCTTCCACACCATTATCGGTAAATTGAATCTTTATCTCCTCACTATTTTTTCCAACAAACTCTGTAATATCTGCACCGGCGACAAAAGCATTCGGCTTCGCTCTTTTCCCTTCAGCGGGAGGTAATGGTTGAGCACCTGTAATTATAACACAGCGAACAGAGTCTTCAGATTCAACCCACATGCACATTTTTTTAATTGAGTCCATCACATCTGAGTTCAATGCATTCAGTTTATTTGGACGATTGATTGTTACTAATGCTATACATCCTTTACTGGTATCCTCGCCATCTGATGCAATTAATTCAACTTGAAGAACTTCGCTTTGTGGTACGCTCATGACCATGCCAGCAGGAAGGACTTCATGATTTATCCGTATTAATTTGTTAAACCAATAGTAAAAAGCGGAGCGATGTTAGGTCATCATATGGGTGAAACAGAAGTACCTTTGGTCAAGGCAGTAGATATGGCTAAGAAATTCGGCGACTTCATCGCTTTACATCCATTGAATGTCGAAGTTCATTCAGGTGAGTTCTTTGGAGTTTTTGGGCCTAATGGTGCAGGTAAATCGACATTCATCAAATTACTTACAGGGCAATTAAAACCGAGTAAGGGGTTAATAGAAATCCTAGGAATAAATGCTGTAAAAGACCCACAGAAACTCAAAGCCAACATTGGGATTGTTCCCGAGTCAGAATCACCACCATCATTTCTAACGCCAGTCGAGTTTCTTGAATTTGTAGCAACATTAAGGAATGTTGATGATTTTAAGAATGAAGTTGAATATTGGCTGGATTGGTTCGGTTTAGAAGATAAAAGAAACACAATGTGTAAAGACCTATCAAAAGGCCAGCGCCAAAAAGTAATGCTAGCAGCAGCTTTTATTCACAAGCCAAAGTTATTATTTTTAGACGAGCCATTTGCCAATTTAGACCCAATATATCAGCGCAAATGTAGGCAATGGTTACTCGACCATGTTGAGCAGGGTGGTACAATTTTTTTATGTTCTCACGTGTTAGAAATGGCAGAAAGAATGTGCAATAGGATGGCCATTATCAATGATGGGAAAGTACTTGCTGCAGGCTCTGTAGGCGATCTAAAACTTTCCGATGATGAGACTTTAGAAGATGTTTTCATCAGGCTAGTTGGCCGTTCAATCGAAGATATGGAGAGACTTAACGAAGAAGGAATTTCTGAGGAGGAATAGGCTTGCCTGGTATTTTGATTTCATCTAAAGATTGGGATGAAGTGGAATCCAACACTAAACTGACCAATCTTGGAACAGGTTCTCAAGGGCAAAAATTGCATACTCCAATGAGAGGGATTTCTGCTTTTACCGCAACCTTCAAAGTAATGTTCAAGGAAGAATTCAGGAAAAATATAGAATTTGCTAAAGCGAGACAAGTAATTTTGTTCCCTCTTTTATTATCAGTAGTTACAATGATTTCAACCATTGGATTACAATTCCTTGTAGGTGATTCTGCAGCACAAACCAGTGATATCGAATCGAAAACTTTCACATGGCAAGAGTTACGTTTTGGCCTACATTTACCATTACTGGTTTTTAGCCTTGGAATGGGGACATTTGCATTTATGGGTCGAGAAGCCTTGATTCGAAGGACGGGGACTAAAAATTTCTTACTCGCTTCTCCTGCTTTGCAACCATTACCAAATTCAGTTGCTCACTTTGTTTACTTCGTCAAGGATTTATGCTTCTATGTTTTGCTAATACTTTCTCCAATAATTTTTGGAATGTTTTTGGGAATTGGACTTGAGACTGTTGCATCTATCAATACTCCTTTGGAAATTAGTAGTTTGCCATGGACTTGGATTGCGATGGTGGTAACGCTCGCGCAGGGCTTGGTATTTTCATTCCTTGCCTCAGCATTGTGGATGCGTGGTAGGCCGTACACAATTTTTGGTCCAATGCTGATAGTATTATTCGGAATTAGTGCAGGTATTGGGATGTTTGATTTGGAATGGTTCTTACTAGGTCTAAAGGTTCAATCGAGTCAGAATATATTGATAGCTATATTTTCATTTATTGTCTGTATTGGTTTAGGTTATCTCTCATCCTTACTCATAGTGGATGATTTTGATGTGAGTGTTGTCGAGAAAGGCGATATGCTACAACCAATTTATCAGCGGCTAGGATTCCTTGGTAAGGGAGAGGTTAGGCTGATAGTTGCTAAGGAATTTGTCGATTTATTCCGCTCAGGTTCTATCAAAAAGATGACGGTATCTTATGCTATTCCACTTTTGGTATTACTAGGTATGGCTTGGCTAATCGACTTTGCCGAAGCACCAATACCGATTAATCTGCTGTCATATGCTCCATTCTTAGGATTTTTTGGATTCAATTTTTACTCATGGTTGACAATTTTGGATTCTCCCGAATTCATGAATGGCCTTCCACTTAGAGTACCCCAATTGATCAGAGCAAAAGTCGTAGTCTACTTTTTGGCAACATCATGGATATCTCTGATATTCATTGTTTTGATGGCTTGGAGATTAGATGAGTGGGCATCCCTTCCAACCAGCATCATTGTAATGTTTGCAAATTCGATATACATTGTAGCATTAACTGCTTATCTTATGGGTCTTAGGCCTAATCAAGCAATATTTGATGCATCGATAATGGTATGGTTTTGGATTGGAACAGTATTGCCTCTTCTGGGTCTATTTTTACTTTCCTTTACTCAAGGAGATGTCTCCCTTTATGGTAATTGGTGGGAACGAGCATCCCAAGATGGCCTTGCAGCAACAGCAGCAATGTATGATGAGAGTTTAGTTCAACAAGGATATATGGGTATGATAATTATTTCAGTTATTTTACTTATGGCTTCTACTCTACTATGGAAATTGATGGATAGGCGCTGGGGAGACTCGCATTTCAACAACTAATTCGTCATGAATTAAAACTTCTACAAGTAGCATGAGAGGTATATTCAAGGGCGTCCTTCTCAAGGGCAGTTCATGGGAAGAGTCCTTGCGGTGTGTGGTTTGCCAGGCTCTGGGAAAGGCGAGTTCGCTGCAGTTATACAACGTTCGGGGATTCCAATCTTGTCCATGGGTGACATGGTTAGGGCGGAAGTAAGGCGGCTCGGTGTTGAAGAAAGTCCAGGAATTTTTGGGCAAGTCGCCGCTCAGTTAAGGTCCGAATTTGGCGATGATGTATTGGCAAAAAGGCTATGCGACGCGGTGGATGAATTGCTTGAAGAAAACCCTATAATTCTCATAGAAGGTCTTAGAGGGACAGCAGAATTTGATTTATTTCATTCTAGGTGGGGTGAAATATTTTCGACAATAGCAATCACTGCCTCTATGGATGTTCGGTTTCAAAGAATACAAAGCAGGGGTCGTTCAGAAGATGGCGACTATGCTGCCTTTGAAGTGAGGGAAAAACGAGAAACAGGATGGGGTCTTGATAAGTTGATTGAGTCGGCGGATATCGTTCTTCCAAATGATTCGAATCTAGAAGATTTTTACTCCCTATGTGAAAAGTGGCTCGAACAATTTCAAAACTCTTGACGGCTTTTGGTTTTGTCTCGCAGGGTTGTGGTTTTCTGTTAGAATTTCACCGAAGTGTTATAGTCGGCCGATGCATGTGATAGAATGCTTCGGCGAGGGATAATGTATGGCGCGAAAAAAAGGGAGTAGAGGTAAACGCCAAAGAGCCCAGCAAAGAGCGCAGTATGATGAGCTTGACAAATACCCTGTTTTACCGCCTCACGCATTTGCTAGAGTCGTGAGAGATAGACAAACTCTAAACATTATTTATCAAATTATCGAACCCCCTATGACAAAGAAAGAAGAGGGCTATAGAGACGAAATTATGGATATCTTCATTCGTTCCTTGACAGCTAATATCGAAGAGATAGATGCCAATCCAGAAGCATACATCAGAACGGCTATGGATAAAGTCATCAAATCATATGGTATGAAAATTAACAAGAAGTCAAAATCTAAGATTTTTTATTACCTTAAAAGAGATTTGATAGGATACGGACAGATGGATGTTTTGATGAATGATGCTAACGTAGAAGACATTTCGTGCGATGGTACAAATGTTCCTATTTTTGCTTATCATCGTAAATTCGAATCAGTGGAAACTACTTGTGTTTGGCCTGAAGATGATTTATTGGAATCATATGTTATCAAACTCGCACAGAGATGTGGTAAGCACATTTCAGTTGCTGACCCACTTTTGGATGCAACACTGATGGATGGTTCAAGAATTGTTATGAAACTTGGACATGAAGTTTCCACTCGTGGTTCATCATTCTGTATTCGTAGATTCAAGGATGATCCATTCTCTCCTGCAGATATTATTGCATTTAGAACAATGTCATCACTAATGGTTTCTTATCTGTGGATTGCGTTCCAGAATGAAGTCCCAATGCTATTTGTAGGGGGTACTGCATCAGGAAAGACCACAACTCTGAACGCTATGTGTATTTTTATTCCATGGCAAATGAAGATTGTTTCCATTGAATCAACACGTGAAGTTAACATTCCTCAACCAAATTGGGTACCAGGTCTAACTCGGCAAGGTTTTGGTGGAGAATCAACAGAGGGAGTTATCGGTGAGTTCGAGTTACTAAAAGCCGCACTTCGTGAACGGCCTGAATATATTATTGTGGGTGAGATTCGTGGTGCTGAGGCTTATGTTCTGTTCCAGGCTATGGCTACAGGTCACTGTGCTTATTCAACAGTGCACGCAGATTCGGTCCCATCTCTTGTTCACAGATTAGAGAATAAACCGATTGATATCCCTCGAGTTCTCCTCCCTGCACTTGAGGCTTGTTGTATTCAAATTCAGACAAGAATTAATGGAAAGCGTGTTCGAAGAACTAAGCAAATAGTTGAGATTGTCGGGATCGACCCTAACTCACTGGAAGTAATCACGAATGAAGTATTCCGTTGGGATGTAAACACTGATGATTTCATATTTAGTGGTAAATCATATGTTCTTGAGAAAATTATGGTAAAATTAAACTATTCACAAGATGATATGAGAAGAGAATTAAGGACTCGTAAAAGAATTCTTGAATGGATGGTATTGAATGATATCCGTAAGGCTGACCAAGTTTCACAGATAGTCACCGAATACTATGTACGTCCAAATGAAATTCTAGCACGTGTCGACGGTCTACGTTGATGGGGGAATAAGAATGGAATTAACCGCTTGGCAGAGATTCTGCAATAGAATCCTTGGTAGGTTGATTAAGAAAAGAGCTCGTAGAGATAAGGAACTTGCAGATAATTTAGTCAAGGGTTCGATGGGCATAATGCCTGAAGTTTACCTCTCAACTGTAATAGTAACCTCATTTGCTATTCTCCTAATTTGCTGGGGATTTGTATCTTTATTTTTCATACCCGAGATTGGAGTAATTGCATTTTGGGAGGGGCTTCAAGACCCAGCCACGATTAACCCTTGTCTGGATTGGGAGTATTGGGAGCCAGAACTAATCGACAAATCAAAACCAGGAAATGGCTGTCCAGAGTATGCAACTAGAGTATTTCCCGCTGCTTTGCAGGGTCTAATCTTAGCGCTTGGAGGATTAATTATTCCTTATGCTGGATTTAAACTAGTTCGTGGCGGTGCTAAGCGTGAAGCCGATAGAAGAGGCGCACAAATCGAGAAGTATCTTCCATACGCTGCTTCTTACACCGCTGCTATGGCAGCAGCAAACGCAACTCCGGCGAAAATTTTCCGCTCTCTAGCGACAAATAGCGATATTTATGGAGATGTGGCTGATGATGCTGGACTGATTTATCGAGATGTTACATTGCTTGGATATGACTTGATTACAGCGATTAAGATGAGTGTCGATAGAGCTGCGTCAGTATGGCTGACAGAGTTTTTCCAAGGTATGGTTGGAACACTAACTGCTGGTGGTCACTTGAAATTATATTTCCTAAACAGAGCGGAACACTATATGAGAGAAAACAGAACAAGGCTACAACAATTTTTGGAGTCAATAGCATTACTTGCTGAATCATATATTGTAGTCGCAGTTGCTATGCCGCTGTTTTTGATTGTCATGCTTGTAATTATGTTCTGGGTTTCAGGTTCCGGAGCTCAAATGTCAGAAGGTATGCTATACGGAATTGTTCTAGGGTTCATACCTATGATTCATGTTGCTTATGCTGTATTAGTTTACACCAGCAGCAAGGAACAAGAAATGTGATGGAGGTGATTTGATGGCTAAAAAGAAAAAGAAGAAGTTGGTTGTCGAACTCGACCTTCCTAAGGACGATAAGACCTTAAAAAACCTCTATATCATACTTTTCTTTTCCATAATTATCGGTCTGAGTTCAGGAGTCATGTGGGCTGCAAACTCCAGTTTTATTCCTACTTCCAATGGTGAACCGATGTTTACCAATATCTATTGCGGTGCTACAGCAGTCGACCAAGCAGGAAATCAAATGGGTGAAGAATTTTCAGGAATTAAGAAACCATCTTACAGAGCTAACGAATCATGTTCAATTTTGAAAGATAATCCTGACCAGTTAACATGGGTCGAAGAACCATGGGTCAATTTACAGTCCGAAGGGAAAACATTCGATGTGCCTGGGATTTCCGATGATGATAAACAAGGAGTAGTTGTACTTCAACCATTAGAGATGAATTGTGATGTTATAGCATCTACACCAACAAAATATACCGCAGCGATAAGAGACTCTGATGGTAAGACCTTATCTTTCATCAACGGAACAACAGGTAAAGAAAGTGATGAATGCTACATCTCAATAGAACATATTGAACCTGGAGAGAGATATCAGGTAGTATTCTTTTCAGGTGAAGACGGTAAATCATTATCTTCAGCTGAGTTTGATATAACTGTTGACTACTATGATGGTATTCCAACTAACATGAATAACAAATCATTTTGGATCGGTCCTAAAGTTGAATTTGGATCATTCACATTTAGACCAGCGATATTTTTGAATTTCTTTGGATTAACATTCTTCTTTTTCCTTTACC
>CEOP01078637.1_pt1 | contig 30490 bp, 31 predicted proteins | sample 361301 | NCBI WGS metagenome assembly CEOP01 (sample SAMEA2619548, study PRJEB7988) | marine metagenome | biome: marine biome (ENVO:00000447); feature: deep chlorophyll maximum layer (ENVO:xxxxxxxx); material: "saline water (ENVO:00002010), including plankton (ENVO:xxxxxxxx)" | depth 55 m
GAAGAACAATATAATTCAATAGTTGATTGTGCAGTTGAGTTTGAAGTAGATCCAGAAACTCTAACATATGTCCCTGCATACCTAAGCCAGTACACACACTTTATTGAAGACGTAGAATTTTCATGGTCTAGAGGACTTGATGTAGATGCTAAATATAACAGGCTTATTGATTGTATAGCCGATGGGTTTGAAAACTCAGGTTATGGAGATGATTTAGTAAGAAAAGCAGAAGAATCTGCTGATACCATGATGTGGAATGTATTTTATAGTGGCTTAGGAGTTAATTCCCAAAAACCATTAGGTAGAGATTTTACTGGTATAGAATTAGATACTGTTTTTGATTGTTTGGAAAATAAGCAAGAATTTGAATGGATAGTTAATGTATACAATAGTGACTATAACTATGAACCTCTTTTTGAAAGTGGATTATTTACCCAATCAAATGTAGATTTTACTGGAGCTGCTGCAGATTTCAGGCAAACAATAGTAAGTAATAATCCTGATATTGGGGAATCAAATAATGTATCAGGATCTCTAAATTTAGGAGAACCTTTAGAAATGGAAAGGTTAGAAGCAGTTAATTTAGCCAGAGGAGCGGCTGCTGAAGATTGTATGGTAGCGAACCTTGCTAGAGAAAAAGGCGAAACAGAAAACTATATCAGATCTTCCTATATAGCTAATTTAATGTGGGAGCCTACTCAAAGACCTTCAAAAAATGAAAGAGAGGCTCTTCAAAATTGTGAATCTCAAATTAGAGCAGCAACTCAAGGATTAGGTGGATTAGAATTATTATTAAGGTTTGGTTCTTACGGTGATCCTGATTATCTTTCTGAACCTTCAGATAGCCAAAGAGCTTGCATGATAAAAGAGTACAAGAATGACTTTGGTTATATGATTGAAAGTTATGGAGGAAACCCTACTGAAAGCGCTGCAAAAGCTATTTCAGAAATTTCATTACCTGGGACTTATAATGGTTATCATCCAATTTTAGGAGATGTTCGTAATGTAAGACCTCCAGCTGCTAAAGAACTTAATGCAATATCAAGCTGTAGAGTTGAAGATTTATTTGTTTATGATGGTAGCAAACTAAGGAACCTTATACCTGGAGTAGACACATCAAATTTACCACTTGGTGAAATTGCAACTCCAACAGGATTAGCTATTATGGGTATTATGATAACTCTCTTCTTCTCAACAATGCAGATGGTAAGAGGTAAATAATTTACTATTAGTAAGTTTTTTATTTGAAGTTTCTTTTAGATTCCTCAACAAAAGCATTTATTGATTTTTGAGCTTTTTCAAATAAATTATCAAAAACTTTAGCATGCTTGGGTAATTTTTTAGGACTATATCCTATCAAGTCATTATAAACTTGAACCTGCCCATCAGTCGATTTTCCTGAAGAAATTCCTATTGTTGGGATTGAAAGATTTTTTGTTATTCTTTTTGATAATTTAGAATCAACCAGTTCTAAAACGATTGAAAAAACTCCAGAAGATTCTATAGACTTAGCATCTTCAAGAAGGTTATCTTGCTCTTCTTTATTTTTTCCAATAATTTTATAATCAGATATATTATTCACAGATTGAGGTTTGATTCCAATATGTCCCATGACTTGAATATTATTTTTGACTAAATAATTAATTATTTCTGATTTTTCTCTTCCTCCCTCAAGCTTAACTGCATCTGCGCCAGAATTAATCAATAAAGATGCATTTTCAAGAGCTGAATTCTTTGTTTCATAAGTTTTATAAGGCATATCAGATACTAGTAGTTTATTTATCCCTACTCTTGATATCGATTCTGTAGCTCTAACAATATCTTCAATCTTTACACTATTGGTAAAATCAAAACCTAGTGTAGTTGTTCCTAAACTATCTCCAACCAATATCATCTCTGCATTTGAATTATTTACAATATGACCGCTCACATAGTCATAAGCAGTAATCATCGTAATTTTGTTAGCATTTTTCAAACTAATTATTTTTTGGACTGATATTTTATCCATTTTTTTCTTCAATTATTATATTGTCAATCAATCTAATATTTCCTACATATACTGCAATAAGAATCACAAACTCTTTATTTATTTTATTTATAACTTCAAAGTTTTTAGGATTTCGTATAGAAATATATTCTATTTTAATCAAATTAAATGATGATAAGTAAATCTTAATATATTCAATTATATTTTTAGAATTTTTCTCTCCTAAAAGTATCTTTTCAACACCCATGATTAAAGATTTATTTATTTCAGTAGCAATATTTCTTTCATCAGGATTAAGTTTTATGTTTCTACTCGAAAGAGCTAATCCGTCTTTATCTCTGATAGTTTTGGATGAAATTATTTTTACAGGGACGTTTAAATCTTTTACAAATGATTTTATAAGTAATAACTGTTGAAAGTCTTTTTCTCCAAAAATTGCATAATCTGGAAGAATTATATTGAATAGCTTTGTAAGTACTGTAGCAACACCTTCCATATGGTCTTTTCTATATTTACCTTCTAATAATTCTGAAAGAAAATCAACCTTAATAGTTGTGTCAAATCCATCAGGATAAATTTCAGAAATAGAAGGACAAAATAAAATATCAACACCTTTGTTTTGAAGAATTTCTTTATCTTGATCAAAATCTTTTGGGTAAGATTTATAGTCTTCAGATGAATTAAATTGTATAGGATTGATAAAAATAGTAGCTATGATGATTTCACCATATTGTTTAGCAGTATCTACAAGAGATAAGTGTCCTTCATGAATACTTCCCATTGTAGGGACTAGAGCTATTTTTTTTGATAATTTATTTCTATATTCAATAAATTCAAAAATGTTTTTTATTATTTTCAATTTCTAAATTTCACTCAAGTTTTATGTTTTAAGATTAAATAAAAAAATTTAAAAGCAAAACGATTCAATATATATCTGCATACTAAATTTTAACAAATTATTTATAAATTGTTAGTTTTTAGGTAATAAAAAAACGCAGGTAAGAAGTTATCCTACCTACGTTTTTTATATAAGTCTATAACGTGTTAATTTATGAGTCTGATTTTGCAGCAGCCCAAATTACTAGACCGAATGCAGTCTTGTTAATTAGATCTGCAAAGTTATAAATTATATTCATTGTCTGTGTTCCATTTGTAACATCAATCATATTTCCGATGATGTATCCAATTGGATAAATTGCCCACCCAACTAGAACTATCAATTTCATAGAATTGAATGCTGTTTGTACAGCTTCATTTTTAGATTCCGCACTTGCTTTTGCAGCTCCACCAACAAAAATTAGGTAAATTACACCAACCCACCCAATCATTCCTATGATGAATCCAACTGTTTCATTTAGGATATCCATTTCTCCTAAAAGTCCACCAACAAGCATCACGATACTTGCTACAAGTAACTGCCAAAAAACGCCTCTAGTTACATTTCCAACTACCTTCAAAATCAAATAGAATTCAACTATTTGTAATGGCACAGTAACGAGCCAATCAATATATCTTAATTGAGTTAAGCTTCCAGATTGAAGAGCACTTGACCATGCATCACGCATGAAGTAGTAGTGGAAGAAAGCAATAAAAGTAACTAATCCTGCTACTGTTACTGATGTTCTCCATTTAGCTGATACTTCGCCTCTTTCGAAAAAGAAAAAAACTGCAGAACAAAGCATAGCTGCAGTTCCAAAATAAAAGCTAAACTGCGTTAAACTATTAATATCCATTAAATCCTCCCAAAGTTTATTTTTCGCCCTCCGAAATATTTTACTCTATTAATGTCTGTTTTTTCAACTTTTTATATTTTAAATAAAAAAAATATTCAAATTTATTAATATTAAATGTATATTTTTATCATGATCTCTAAAGAATATAAAAGTAATTACCTAAATTTTATAACTTCTGTTCCTGATAATTATTCAGAAGATAAAAAATATAAAATTATGATCTTAATGCATGGATTTGGAGCTAGTATGTACGATTTAGTAAATTTAGCTCCATCAATTAATCATAATGATTTTATATATGTTTTCCCTAATGCACCACTAGAAATCGAATTAGGATTTAACCAAACAGGCTATGCATGGTTTCCAATAGAATCGCAGAATTATCAAGAGTCTTCAAAATTACTGAATAAAACTATTGATGAAGCTTTAAGTATGTTTAATTCAAATCAAATTTATATTGGAGGCTTTTCTCAAGGAGGTATGATGGCCGTTCATGCTGGTCTCTTTTCTGAAAAAGAGTATGAGGGAGTAATTGCATTAAGTGCTAAGATTATTGATTCGAATGATTTGATGTTAAAAAAAAACAAACCTGAAAATACTAAATTATTTATAAGCCATGGAAGATTTGATTCAATAATTAGTATAAATGATAGTTTTTATATGAAAAAAAAATTGGAAGATTTAGGGTTCAAAATAAGCTTCAATGAGTATGAAATGGGGCATGAAATAAATCCTCAAGTACTAAATGATTTATCTGAATGGATTGCAAAAAATTAATTGGGGAAAAGATATTATTCATTTAACTATAAATAAATTAGGGGGATTATATGAATTCTAAAGGGACTGGATTGACTCTAGCTTTAGGAATAGTGATTGGATTTATTGGATATATTTTGTGGCAAATAACTATTGGTCCAAACACAAAAAGTGACGATATTACTACTATACTTACAAACAGTGGAGATGGATCAGCAATGATAAAAGTTGCATCAATTCTTATTGCTGTAGGATTAGTTGTACACGTTGCTGGATTAATTAACACACGAGGTACTGCTGCCGGAAATATGGAAAGCATAGGTATTATAAGTATTACAGCTGCGATTGCTATATGGGTAACTAATGTTGGAGTTAGCCTATCTATAGCCGAAATGGGCGAAAAGTTTGTTGCTGCTATGGCTGGTGCCGCTGCTGGAAATGCTGAAGCTGCTGCTTCAGCTGGAAATATAGGAACTGCTGCTGGGTTTTCCCAAGCATATAACGTTGCTACATCGACCATGGGAGGCTTATTAGCTGGTATAGGTTGGTTATGCCTAGGAATTGCTTACAGAGGAAGTGATGCAAAAGGAGTGATTTCATTTATTCCTTTAGGATTTTTAGCAATAATAATTGGACTTATATTGATAATTGCTAATGTGATAATAACTTCACTAGTAAGTGTTGAAGCCGCCGGTCAAATATCAGGTATAGGATTTATACTTATAGTTATTTGGTCTGTTTCAAGAGGGTTAGAATTATCTAAAAACTAAAACTTAGATAAATAAAAAAGTCTTATCTCAATTTGGTATAAAAGATAAGACTTTTTTATTTAATACTTTAATTACTGAGTTATTAAAGTAAAAAAAACAAATATATTTATTTGAATTTTTAACATATCAGGGTAAATTTAAAAAAGCTCCAAAATATTCCCGGGTAGTCTAATGGTAGGACAGAGGACTTTGACTCCTCCAGTCCTGGTTCGAATCCAGGCCCGGGAGCCAACTTTCTTTATCCCATTTCTTGATCTACTGAAAGTTTGAATTCAGATAAATCGTGACCAGTTACAGTACTCCATGGAGTCTCTACAACATAATGATCTTTACCCACCTCAACTAATGGAGGTCGCTCTTTAGTATATTTATGATTTTTTCTAACAGGTAATGGAGTTCTTGTTTGGAAAACATCCCCCACAGGAGGATTTACAGGTGATACAACTTCACCTGGAAGAACTATTTCATCCCTTTCTATATCTGGATGAGAAGGTAGTGCTGCTGAAATCAAAGCATTAGTATATAAATGAGTTGGTTCAGCAAATATAGCTTCTGTGTCACCATATTCTTGGACAACCCCTAGATACATAACTGCTGTTCTATGACACATATATCTAACGGTTGCTAAGTTATGTGCAATTAGAATATAAGCAAGATTATGCTCTTTTTGTAGATCAACCAAAATATTCATTATTTGAGCTCTAATAGATACATCTAATGCGGAAACTGGTTCATCAAGAACAATTAGTTTTGGATTTAGAGCTAAAGCTCTTGCTATTCCAATTCTTTGTCTTTGTCCACCCGAGAACTCATGAGGATATAAGTTTCCTTGATATGGATTTAATCCAACTTCAGCTAGAAGATCTCCTGCCCTAGTATCTCTTTCTTTTTTTGTCATTGTAGTATTAATTTCTAGAGGCTCACCAATAATTGTATTTACTCTCATTCTTGGGTTTAATGATGACCATGGATCTTGAAATACAGCTTGAACTGATCTTCTCATTTCCCTTCTACCTGCAGAAGTAAGAGTAGTTACATCTTGTCCTTCAAAATAAATACTTCCTACTGGAACTCCACCATCAGTTGAAGGATCTTCTAATCCTAAAACCATTTTAGCAGTAGTAGTTTTTCCACACCCAGATTCACCAACAAGACCTACTGTTTGACCGGAAGGAACGTCGAATGAAACATCGTCTACAGCTTTTAGCCAATCATGTGATCCAATAATAGGTAGCCCTTTGTTTACTTGATACCATTTTCTTATATTTCTAACTTGAATAATAGGATCTCCATCATTTGAACATCCAATTGCTTCAGGAACACTAGAATAATCTCTTATTTCTTCTGTAGTCATTTTTTCCTCTCGAATTATTTTTAGTACGAAACTAAATCTTTATATTTATCAAAGTCAGCTACTGAACATCTAGACATTTGAACAAAATGCCCAGGTTTAACTTCAACCAAATCTGGTCTGATATTTGCATCTTTTTCATCATATTTCAATGGAGATCTTGGAGCAAATGAATCTCCTGGAGGCAAATTATATAACAATGGAGGCTGACCCTCAATTTGAGGCAGTCTTCCAGTTTTTTCCTCTAACTTTGGAACAGAACCTATTAGAGCTTTTGTATATTCATGTAGAGGATTATTAAATATTTCTCTAACATCTGCCATTTCAACTATTCTTCCTGCATACATAACTGCTACTCTATCGCACATTTTTGCAACTATTCCAAAATCATGTGTAATAAAAATAATAGCAGCTCCAGTTTCAGATTGAATTTGTTTCAATAATCTTAGGTATGCTGCTTGAATTGTCACATCTAACGATGTGGTAGGTTCATCTGCAATTATCACTGACGGATTAGAAGATATACCGATGGCACCAACAACCCTCTGCCTCATTCCTCCTGAAAGTTGATGAGGATAATCTCTTGCTCTAGTATCAGGCGCAGGAATTCTTACTTTTCTTAAAGCATCAACTACCTTATTCCATCTACTTTTTCCTTTGAGCCCTTGATGGATTCCAATAGCCTCTCCAACCTGATCATTAATATCAAACACTGGATTTAAGGCCTGCATGGGATCTTGAAGAATCATAGAGATTTCACCACCTCTAACTTTAGTCATTTCTTTTTCAGAAAGTTCTAAAATGTTTCTTCCATTAAGAATTACTTCCCCACCAGCAATAAGACCTGGTGGTGACTGAATAAGCCTCATTATTGATAATGCTGTCACAGATTTTCCTGAACCTGATTCTCCAACAACACCAAGAGTCTCTCCTTTTCTTACTGAATACGAAACTCCATCACAAGCTTTTACAGTACCCCATTTTGTTGTGAAATGAGTTTGCAAATTTTTTAATTCAAGTACAACTTCGTCCCTAACAGTAGATGGTCCAAAACCATCTCTATCTATTGATTCGGTTTTTTCTTTTGAATCTGATTTTTCTACCATTCTCAATCCTCTTATAAATTAATTTTTTTTGAGTCTTTTAATAAGTTACTGTAAACATATCATAAAAGATTTAAAAAAATAGTAAAAAAAAGTATTTTTATTGATTTTAAACTTCTTTTTCTATCCTATTTATAGCAGACGATAAACCTTCTACCAAAAAATCAATCTCATCTTTATTTATATTCAATGGAGGGCAAAGTGAAATTATATCACCAGCTCTAAATGTAAAAATATTACTCTCATTTAAGTACATTGGGATCTTTTTTTGGATTTCTAGAGAAGCAGGTAATTTTTCTTTAGTATTTTTATCACTTACTAATTCAATAGCCGCCAATAGTCCTAACCCTCTTACATCACCAACTATTTTTGAACTCTTAAGATTTTCAAGCTTATTCAATAAATAATCACCCATTTTTTTTGAATTTTCTACTAAATTTTCTCTTTCATAAATTTCTAAATTTTTTAGGCCCGCAGCACATGATCCCGGGTGTCCACCAAATGTTATCAGATGCAGAAACATCTCTTTTTCTGTTCCTATGAAAGAATCTGATATTTTTTTTGTAGCAATAGCTGCTCCTAATGGAGAATATCCACTAGTTAATGACTTTGCTACTGTTGTAATATCTGGAATCATATCCCAATGGTCAGTTGCAAAATATTTACCAGTTCTTCCAAATCCCGTAATAACTTCATCCGCAATCAAGACTACGTTATATTCATCAGCTATTTCTCTAAGTCTTTGCCAATATTCTTTTGGAGGAACATGTATGCCAAATGAAACTGAAATAGGTTCAGCAATCATTGCTGCAACACTATCAGCACCCGTATGTTTTATTGCTTCTTCAAATTGATTGGCGCAATGAATAGCATAATCGACGGGATCCATATTATTTGGGATTCTATAGGAATCCCAATTTTGGACATGTATTGCTCCTGGCATCTCAGGACCCATCGTATCAGAAGTTGAAGGCTTACCAAGACTAACTGCCATAGCTGTAGCTCCATGATAGGAGTATCTTCTAGAAATTATTTTATATGCACCAGATTTCCCCGTATTCATTTGATATTTTTTTGCCATTTTTACTGCTGTTTCCACTGACTCTGATCCTCCAGAAGTGAAGAATGATCTTGCAGATTTATCAGGATAAATTTCAGCAATTTTTCCAGCTAACTCTATCTGAGGAATACATGCAGCCATTGCAGGAGGTGTTTCAATTTCACATATTTGTTCATAAATTGCCTGACCTATTTCTGCCCTGCCATATCCCGCTCCTTTGAACCATAAACCACCAGTTGAATCTAAAAATTTATTATCATTAATATCTGTAACCCATACACCTTCTCCCTTAACAAAAATTCTTAAGTCACCTGCCCAGTCATTAATTTGTTGTGCATGCATAAACAAGTTTTGTGATGCTAAACTTTGTAATTCTTCTATTTTTTCTCCATTAATTGATAATTCATTCATAGCGAAACTTTTCTATTATTTGTTGATTTAAATATAAATATATAAAAAAAAACATAAATAACAAAGTTTAGAATAAAATTATTATAAATATTGAAATAATAAGAGTATGTTAAAATTTTCTAAAAATAAGGGATTCTTTCAATTATCCGTCGAACAAAAAGTTCCTCAAAATATAGAATCTGTTTTTTCATTTTTTGAAACACCTAAAAATTTAAACTTAATTACCCCTCCATGGCTAAATTTTAAAATAATACCACCAATCCCTGAATCAACTCATGAAGGACTGGAAATTTCTTATAGACTTAAACTTCATAAATTTCCTATGTATTGGAAAAGTAGGATTATCAAATATAAACAAAATGAATTCTTCTGCGATAAACAAATTTTAGGTCCTTATTTATTTTGGGAGCATATGCATACATTTTCAACAGATGGTGGAAATACAATAATTAAAGATGTAGTTAATTACAAAGTTTTATTTGGCAATATTTTAAATAAACTTTTCGTAGAGAAAGATATTAAGAAAATTTTTGAATTTAGATATAAAAAAATAGAAGAAGTATTTAAAAAATAGTACAGACTTATTAAAGGTGCATTATAATTGTTATAGTAATTTATTCCCGAGTAGCTCAGCGGTAGAGCAGCCGACTGTTAATCGGCGGGTCACAGGTTCGAATCCTGTCTCGGGAGCCACTATCTTCTTCCTAAAAAATAAGCTTCCACTTCTAAAAATCAAGAGAAGCTTATCTTAATTCAATTCATACGTTACTTACTTGGAGGAGAATAATTGAAGTCACCTGCTTTTTTGATAGCATCAACACCTTCAGAAGGATCAATAAGTACAGTTGTAGAAATATTTGAAATAGCTCCGCTTGATGCTACTTTAATCAACATAGCTGCTGCTGTAGCGTTATCTGGAGCTTCTACAATTATTATCAAATCATCTTCTCCAAATGCAAGATAGCCATCTAGAAGTTTGCAACCCATTGCTTCCATTTGTTTCCCTACAATTTCAATACGGTTTTGAGGATTTTCTATTTGAGTTCCCCAGGCCTCTGATGAATAGCTTGCTCTGACTAAAAACTTTGACATATTTGCTCCTTGTTTATTATTAATTTAATATTATATTAGCGTATAAATATTTCTGAAATATTAATTAGTTATTTAGTAAGTATGAGGATAATTTGAAAAAAATCGGTGTTGTTCAATGGGGTACAAAACATGGTCATGCTAAAGGATGGCTCGAGTTGTTGTTTAATTCAAAAGATATTGAATTTAAAGGCGTTTACGAACCTGACGAAGAAAGAAAAAAATCATTAATAAATTCTGATGTAAAATTATGGAATCAAATAAGTTGGATAGATAATTCTGATGAATTTTTAACTGATAAAAATATTCAAATAATATTTATTGAAGAATCAAATAATAAAAGCTTAGATGTTCTAGAAAAATGTATTCAAAATAATAAACATGTAATGCTTGATAAACCTGCAGGAAATAACTTTAATCATTTCAGAGATTTGGCTAAACAAGCAGAACAAAAAAATCTAATATTAGAATTAGGGTATATGTTCAGACAACATGAAGGATTTAAAAAGATTTCAAAATGGTCAAAGAGTGGGAAACTTGGAAAAATTTTTATGGTCAGAGCACATATGTCTACAAATTTACCCGAAATAAACTTAGAAAATAATGACATTTCAAGAAGTGGTTTGGCAAAATATAGAGGAGGAGTCTTCTTTGACTTAGCCGGACATATGATTGATCAAATATGCTGGATACAAGGAAGGCCTAAAAAAATTAAAAGCTTTTTTATGAACTCAGACTCAAAAAATAGAGATTTTCATGATAACACTGTTAGTATTTTTGAGTATGATCAATCAATGACTATAGTGGATATTGCTGCTATGGAAGCAAAACCCATGGCAAGAAGATTTGAGGTATATGGCACAAAAGGATCAGCCATAATGGAACCTTTTGAGCCTGCAGAAAATATCAAACTTACAATTGAACATCCCTTTGAAACATATAATGAAGGTGTAAATATTGTCAAAATCAAAGATGTTCCAAGATATGATTTGCCATTTGATTTATTCATTAATAGAGTAAAAAAAGAAGGTAAAGAAATTAGAGATTTAAACCATGAAATTTTAGTACAGGAAACTTTAATGAGAGCTACAGGAGATATCAATGAAAAAATATAAAGCGGCTATTGTAGGGTGTGGAGGAATAGGACATGCTCATATGGAAGGTTATGAAAAAGTAAGCAATATAGAAGTGATTGCATGCTGTGATACTGTACCAAATGCAGTGAAATATTATCAGAATGAATTTAATATCCCTCAAGGATTTACAGATATTGATGAAATGCTAACTGTAGCAAAACCAGAAATCGTTTCTGTCTGTGTTTGGCATTTACTTCATGATGAAATAACAATAAAACTTTCTGAATCTTCACATGTAAAAGGAATCATATGTGAAAAACCAATGGCAATTGGGGTAGATAAAGCAAGATCAATGGTAGAAGCATGTGAAAAAAATAACACAAAATTAGTTATTTCTCATCAGAGAAGATTTACTCCTGGTTGGAATAAGGCTAAAGAACTAGTAGAAAACGGAGAAATAGGTAATCCAACAAGAGGAGAATTAAGAGTAAAGGATGGTCTATTAAATTGGGGGACTCACTCAATTGATGGAGCAAGATTTATACTTGGAGACCCAAAAGCAAAATGGGTTGTAGGATCTGTAGAAAGGTATACTAATAAATATGAGAGAGACACTCCTATAGAAGACTCTTGTACAGGATTAATTCATTTTGAAAATGATTTACAGTTTTTTATTCAGTCAGACTTAATGGACAATGATTGTGATGCTGGAAAATTTGAAATTTATGGAACAGAAGGCTTTTTAAAAATAACTGAAACAGAGGTAAAAATATTTAATAAAGATTCTAATGGTTGGAAAAATGTTGATATAAATCTTAAAGAAGGGGATGTGGCAATAGGTGGAAATACTAACGCTGAACAAACTATTGAACTAATTAATTGGATAGAAGGTGGTAAAAAACATAGAGGAGCAGGAGATATTGCTGCTGAAACTGTAGAAATAATGATGGGTATATATGAATCTGCCAGAATAAACAGAGTAGTAAATTTTCCACTTATTACTAAAGGCTATCCTTTAGAAACTATGATAAATGATGGTCTACTAAAGTTAGAATCAGATGAAAAATACGATATCAGAGGTTTCTTAAAAAGAGAAAATATAGATGAAAATCTTTATTCAAGGCTAAGAGATGATGGATTATCTCACCATGAAGCAATGAGAGCTGTTAATCAGAAATAAAGTTTATTTCTTAGTTGATCTTAATAAGTTTATTGACAGGATAACTATAAGAATAAACCAAACTATTTGAGATGTGCTAAATATTCTATAACCCCATTCTGTATTAACTTTCCAAATAATATTTAGAATCAAAAATAAAGTTCCGGATATTATAAAACCAAAACCAATGATATTGTTCATTAATTTACTTAAGTAGTGATTCCCAGATCTAATAATTAATGCTCCAATTGATGCAGTAGCGATATAAAATACATATCCAGCTACTGATAAAAGACCCCAAAATAGAGTATACAAAGATGCTGAAGAAGAGCCTGCAATTATAGAGTTTATAGTTGCAACACTTTCTCTTTGGGCAGCCTCAAACATAGCAGCTTGATCTCCAGATTGACTAACTTGAGCTGAAACTTGAGTAGCAGCTTGGGCCATACCGTAAGCTTGCATATTCAATTGTGCTGCTCCTGCAAAAGCTGTACCAACAGATATAACACTTAAAAATAAAATTACAGCTGAAATATTCATAACCACAAAAAAATACTTAATATTATTTTCTCGATTGGATACGTTTTTATAAAATCCTAATATGCCGTATATAAAAATAACTAGTCCTAGTGCAATAATTGCTAGATAATATTGAACTAAGTCTGAATTTGACCCAAAGTTTTCAGTCATAATATTCACTTCTGTAATATTTTTTGTAAACACATCAATATTTCCAGGAATTAAAAAATTAAATATTATGATGATAATACTTCCTAATAAAAGACTTGATGCAGTTATAAGTTTTGACATAAAAACCTCTTTACTAATTTCGTCAATATTCAAGTATTACATCTATATTTTTAAAAGCAATAAAACCTATGTTGTTTTTTAGATGCAATATATTTTTATTTTATTTAGAATAAGCATAAGCTAAAAAAGTGAGTAAATATGAATAAAAAAAATTTAATAGCAAATTCTCCAGGAATATTATTTTGTGGAATATTAGCTATAGTAATTCATTTTATTTTTACTCAAATCGAAACAAAAGTTATTGATACTCTTTTAACAGGTTTAGTAATAGGGGTTATTTTAAAAAATTTTAAAGTTCCTTTAGCTAGATTTGAAAAAGGAGTAAAATTTTCTGGTAAGCATATTCTTGAATTTGCAGTAATGTTGATGGGTGCAAGTATTTTTTTACCTGACCTTTTTGATAATGGATTTAAGATTTTTATAATAATTGTTATAGGAATAACTGGGTCAATGTTAATTTCTTATATTGTGGGGCATAAATTGCTTAATTTAGATAAGAAATTAGCCACTTTAGTAGGAGTCGGTAATTCTATATGTGGAAACTCCGCAGTAGCCGTAGTGGCCCCAATCATAAAAGCAAATTCAACCCAAATAGGTGCTGCGATTGGCATAAGTGCAATTTTAGGAGCTACCCAAATAATTTTATTACCTTTACTAGTTCCAATTTTTGGATTAGAAGATTTTCAATATGGAATAGTAGCTGGATTATCTGTATACGCAGTAGCCCAAGTGGTTGCTGCATCTTCTATTGTAAGTCCATTATCAGCAGATGTCGCAACTTTAGTTAAGTTAACTAGAGTGATATTATTAGCCCCACTTGTGCTAATTTTAAGATTTTTTTTCAAATCAGAGAATGAAGATTTAAAAGAAAATAATTCTTTAAAAAATATTTTAAAATTCTTGCCTTGGTTTGTTATAGGATTTATTATTCTTTCTATACTAAGAAGTACTAAAATATTAAGTGAAGATATCGGTTTAGACATAAGAAGTTTTGCCAGATTTTTATTTGTATTATCAATGGTTGCAATAGGATTGACAGTAGACCTTAAGGAAATAGCCAAGGTGGGGCCTAAAGTTGTTATTACAATTATTTTAATAATTATATTTATGATAACTTTGGGTATTATTTCTTCTAATTTTATTTAGGATATAAGAAAGATAGCGCTATCAGCATTTAAGTTTGGATCATCTATAATTTTTTTATTATTTATAGTGTCTAAGTATAGAGATTTTTCAATATTAATATTCTTATCATCACAAAATTCCTTAAAATCATCTATAGAAGGGAATCTAACATTTGGAGTATCGTACCAATTATATCCATACCATCCTTTTATTTTTGGAGCCTTTCCTTCATTAAAAAACATTTCCCTCATTGGTTTAAATGCAAAATTTGGAAACGACACAATGCTATATTCTGCCACTCTTGTCATCTGTTTTAATATTTTTTCAACATTTTTTATTGATTGAAGTGTTTGGGATAAAACGGCTACATCAAACTGATTATCATAAAATTTCAAGAGTATACTGTCTAAATCGCTATGAACAACTTGAATATCACTTGAGATGCATTCAATAACATTAGATTGATTTATCTCAACTCCTAATGAATTACTAAACCCAGTAATAGATAAATTTTTTATCAATTCTCCATTTTCACAACCTAGATCTAAAATAGTAGAATTTTCAGGTATTAGATCTGAAATATATTGAAAATCTATTCTGTTAGTTAGACCTATTTTTACTTTAGTATTTACTTTAGTATTTTTGGATTTTTTATTATCAAAATTGAATGCGTTGCTAAAAAACTCTCTAGTTATCTCTCCATAAGATTCAATATCTGTACTTAATAAAAAAGCATCATGCCCAGAGTTTGACTTAATATTGCAATAAGAAACATTTTTTGATTCAGATAAAAGAGCATCAACTATATCAAAAGATTGATAAGGAGGATATAACCAGTCACTTGTGAAGCTTATTATCATCCATTTACATTTTGATTTTGACAAATTTTCTTTGAGCTGTTTTTTTTCACTACCCAAATCAAATAGATCTAAAGCAGTAGATAAAGTTACATAACTATTTGCATCAAATCTTTCGACAAATCTTTCTCCTTGATATGCTAAATAACTCCCAACTGAAAATTTTTTTTCAAAACTTGTAGAAATATTTCTTGGATTATTTCTATCAATTTCAAATTTTTCATTCATAGATTCTCTTGATAGATATGTAATATGCCCTAACATTCTTGCCAAAGCTAAACCTATATCAGGCTTATTTTCAAAATCATAATAATCCCCAGAGTTAAAATTTGGATCACTAATAATTGCATTTCTAGCTACTACATCGAATGCTAACCCCTGAGTAGTTAATCTAGGAGATGAAGCTATTGGAAGGCAAGTTTTAATCATTTCTGGATACTGAGTTGCCCATTCTAGACATTGGAATCCACCTAAAGACCCACCTACAACACCCAAAAGTTGTTTTATATCTAAGCTATCAATTAATATTTTTTGAAGTAAAACCATATCTTTTATGGTAATCACGGGAAAATCTGCTCCATAATAGTTATTTGTTTTAGGGTTCTTAGAATTAGGCCCTGTTGTTCCTCTGCAACCACCCAAAACATTTGAACAAACTACAAAAAATTTATTGGTATCAATAGGCTTTCCTGGACCAACCATTATTTCCCACCATCCCGGTAAATCTTTCTCATTATGTTTTGCTACATGAGAGTCTCCTGTAATAGCATGACAAATTAAAATACAATTACTTTTATCAGAGTTTAATTTTCCGTATGTTTCATAAGCTATTTCAACATTTTCTAAGTTTCCGCCTCTTTCAAGATTAAGGACATGAGGAACTTCAAATTTTCTTAAATATTTAGAAAATTCATGTGTTCTTTGATCATCTGAATTATTTATTTTATCTGACATTTTCCTCTTTTGTTCAGCCTTAGAAATCCTAAGGCTGAACTGTATTGATTAAGACAAGGCTTGATCTATATCATCCTTTATATCTTCAACATTTTCTAACCCAATTGATAATCTAATATACTCTGGGCTTACTCCGGCTTCTTTTTGTTCTTCTTCAGATAGTTGAGAATGAGTAGTTGAAGCAGGGTGTATTACTAGTGTTCTCGCATCACCAATATTTGCTACGTGACTTAATAATTTTACATTATCAATAAACTTAACTGCTTGTTCTTTTCCACCTTTAATTCCAAATCCTATAATGGCTCCTTTACCGTCTGGTAAATACTTATTAGCACTATCAAAATCCTTATGCGACCTTAATCCAGGATAATTTACCCATTCAACCTTATCGTGATTCTCTAAGTACTCTGCAATAGATTGAGCATTCTCACAATGTCTCTCGATTCTAAGATGTAAAGTTTCAAGACCTTGGATTGTTATCCAGGCTGCAAATGGACTCATTGCAGCTCCAGTATCTCTAAGCCAATGAGTTCTTATATGCACTAAATATACTAAATTTCCAAGTGGTCTTAAAGCTTCCTCCAAAACAGCTCCGTGATATGAAGGAGAAGGTGCACAAAATTCTGGCCATTTTTCAGGATTATCTGCCCATTTAAAGTTTCCACTATCAACTATAACTCCGCCAATATGAGCTCCATGGCCACCTATAAATTTAGTAGTAGAGTGAATAACTATATCTACACCATGTTCAAACGGCCTTAGTAAAAATGGTGTCATTACAGTGTTATCACAGATTACAGGTAATTCATTATCATGACTTATTTTTGAAATCTTTTCAAAATCTGGAACATCGTTTTTTGGATTCCCTAATGATTCAAAATAAACACATCTTGAATTTTCATCTACTAAATCATTTATTTTTTCTGGTTCAGATGGATCAAAAAATCTGACTTCAATACCAAGTTTCTCAAAAGTTTGAGTAAATAAAGTCCATGTTCCTCCATATAAACTTGTTGAAGAAATAATATTTTGCCCACTATGAGCAATAGTCAAAATTGCTGCATTTATAGCCGCTTGACCAGATGAAAATGAAAGTGCATAAATTCCTCCATCTAAAGCTGCTATTCTTTGCTCTAAAACTTCACAGGTTGGATTCATTAATCTTGAATAGATATTTCCAAATTCTGCTAATCCAAATAAATTGGCTGCATGCTCTGAGTCATTAAATGTATATGACGTAGTTGGGTAAATCGGAACCGCTCTAGAATTAGTAGTCGGATCTGGATCATACCCAGCGTGCAATGCAAGTGTTTCTCTTTTATAATTTTCTGTCATTTTCTTCTCCTTAAATAAAAAAAACCCCTTTTGAGGGGTTTGCTAATTTTTTTGTAGATCTATTTGTTACATAAGAAAACTAGGCTTCCCCCTCCGAGAAAGTCATCATCATGCTCATGTTCATTGTAAATCTAAATAATTCCATAAGTGCAAGTATATTATTAAAAAATAAACTTTGTCAAACGAAAATAAAAAAATAAAGTTTATAATTAGAATATTTTAAAAGTATAATCCTATCGTCTATGAATCCTATAATTGAAGTTCTTAAAACAAAAGATTTCAAACGACTATGGTTCATAGGAACCACTGGCATGAGTATGCGCTGGATTGAGCAAATTGCTCTAGGTTTTTATGTATATAAAATAACTCAAGACGAATTTCTTGTAGGCCTTGTATTCTTCTTTAGAAACATTCCTATGCTGCTATTTGGTGCTTTTATAGGAGTTTTATCAGATGAATTTGATAAAAAAAGTATTCTTAAGGCAACCTTGCTTATGACAACCATAGTTTATCTTTTATTAACTATAAGTTCTTTTTTAGGTCAATTAAATTATTTTCAAATATGTTTTGGTGCTTTTGTTGCGGGAGTTGCATGGTCATTTGACTTCCCAATAAGAAGATCATTACTTAGTGAAATAGTTGATAAAAGGCTTTATCCTAGTGCCATTGGATTAGATATGACTTCAAGCAACATCGCAAGAGTGATAGGTCCAATTTTTGCAGGTATTGTTCTTCAGCAAGTTACACTTTTACCAATATATCTATTTGGAACTTTAATGTTTTTGATGGCGTTTATCGCTTGTTCTAAAGTTGAAATAAAAGCAATTCCTAAAAGTAATAAAATAAGCTCTCTTAAGAATTTATCTAATGATTTAATTGAAGGTATAAAATATATATTTCAAAGTAAAACTTTAGTTACAGTACTAGTTGTAACTATAGTAATGAATTCTTTAGTATTTACTTATCAAAGTCAATTATCAGTAATTGTTCAGAATAATCTTACAGATTTACCTATTATTTTAGGGGTATTGGCAGCATTAGAGGGCTTAGGAGCTACTTTTGGAACTTTGCTGATTGCCAACTTTCCATTTAAAAGAGGAGTAATGATTTTTCTATCTGGGTCTTTTTTATTTGGTTTCTGCATAATGGCATTCGCTTTTTCACAATCTATAACCTTAAGTATTATTTTAATGATTTTAGGAGGATTTGGGATGGCAGGTTTTGGAACCTTACAATCAATACTAATTATTAGTTCATCGGATCAAAAAATCAGAGGAAGGGTATTGGGTATTTTAGCAATTACTATTGGCACCCAACCAATTGGAGCGTTTCTACTTGGCTATTTCTCAAGAGAATATAGCTCAGTAGCAGCATTAAAATTTTCAGTACTAATTGCTTTGATATTATTATTCATAATAACTTTAGTGCAAATGAGAAAGAAAACTAGCTCATAAAAAAGTCAATTATAAATGCCGTAATTACACCTAAAACAGCAGCAACTAATCCAATCATAATAAATAAATAAAAAAGTTTCATAATAATTTCATTTTATCTTTTATTGATATATACCCCGTTTGTAAGGGAGTAGCAAATGCATACATATTTCCTTGTAATTGTTTAATCACATCAGGATCGTTATAACTTACACTTGCACATGCATCTTTAACCAATGAAATTTTCATTTGAAGAGAATCATTTATAGAAAAAATTTGTCCTTCTTGACAAGAATTAAGATCAATATTATCTACTAAAATATTTTCTCTCAAAACTCCTGTTTTTAAATCATATTTATCGTAAAGTTTTCCATCAACTATCATAATTTGTCTGGAATCATTAAATTTTGAAAATCTATCACCCTCAATTCCAAAATTCTTAATGATTTTTATTTTCTTTTCATACAGCATTGGCTTTTGCTTACCTTGATTTACAGCAAGTGATCTAATAATTCCCATAGTTATTATCCTTTCATTAATTGAAAATTTTTATTGTTCTTATACCAAGTAAAACCATAAATAATCCTAAAAAATTTGTAAGAAATAAATTAAGAAATAATAGATAGAAGTTTTTTTGATTAATAAAGTTAAAGTTATCTAGCGCAAATGTTGAGAATGTGGTTAATGAACCTAAAAATCCAACTATGAGAAAAATTTTTAAGTTTTCAGAAAGCATAAGTTTATTTTCAAATAAACTTGCAATAAGACCTATAAAGAAACAACCTATGATATTTACTATAAAAATCCCATATGGAAAATTAGAAATAAATAATTTATCTATTTGAGGAGTTATAGTAAATCTAAGAGCTGCACCTATTGCTCCTCCCAATGATACCAACAAAATATTTATAAACATCGTCTAAAAATTTACTTACCTTTTAGATTACCACTATATTAGAATGATAAGCGATGTCAAAAAAAAATTCTACTAGTCCTCAAGGAATTTGATAATGCTACTTTCTACTCTTGAAAGAAAGTTAAAAATTAAAATAATGTTAACGTTATTTGTTTGTATGTTTGCAACAACTGTGTATCAGTCAATTGTTTCTATAGCAGGCCCATCTATAATAGCGGATTTAGGAGGATTTGAATATTATGCATGGTTATTTTCTGGATTTTCTTTAACTTCAGCAGTCTGTGCTCCATTTGTAGGGAAATTAACTAAAATTTATGGTCCAAAAAAAATCATGATCCCTTCATTATTTATTTTCTTAATAGCAACAATATTATGCGGGCTTAGCACCTCAATGTTTATGCTTATTTTTTTTAGATCAATTCAAGGAATTGGACTTGCAGGTGTTCTTGGTGTTGTATGGATAATGATTGCTTTACTTTGGAGTCCTAAAGAAAGAGGGAAATGGTTAGGAGCCACTGCTGCTGGATTTACTCTTGCAGGCTTAATTGGCCCGTTCCTAGGTGCGTATATAACTCAGTTTTTTGGCTGGAGGACTGCTTTTTTTGTTGTTGTTCCTGCAATATTAATTTCAATGTTATTAATTTTAAAGGTTTTACCTAGAATTGAGAAAAATCAATCCACGACATTTGATTATTTAGGAGCTATTTTTTTTACATTATTTGCCAGTTCTTTTCTTTTCGCATTATCTATATTTGGAATTGATACTTCACGCATATTTATATATATAGGTATTTTATTTTTTATTTCTATAATTTCATTTGGTTTCTTTATTTATATTGAAATAAAAGCAAAAGAAGATGGATTCATAGATATAACTTTATTTAAGGATAAATATTTTTCAGGTGGAATGATAGGAAATTTGATAATACCAATGCAATTTGTTGTTTATACTATTTTTGTTCCTCTATCTCTAATTGGAGTATATGGATTTTCTCCTGCAAAAGCTTCTATTATATTAATAATCAACGCAATCACAGTTGCTATAGGTGCGAACATATTTGGATTCCTAATTACAAAAGTAAAGTTACAAATGTGGATAGCTTTATTTGGATTTACTACTAATGGTTTATGTACTTTTCTTTTTGGTTTTACAGACTTAAATTTAAATTTTATTATTCTAATTATTTTAGTATCTATTCAAGGATTTGCTATCCCTGGAGCATTCCAAGTTTTCATGGTTTGTATTCAAAATAATTTGCCTCAAGAAAAAATCGAAATAGTAACTTCAAGCCTACAATTCTCTAGAGTATTTGGAATCTCTCTTTCTGGATCAATTTTAGGAGGGATACTAATCATGTCGATGATTAATTATGAATTTGAAAAACCTAGAAGCGAAATTTATGATCCTGATAATATCACTTCAGTAGAAAAAATTGATGAAATCAAAGAAAAATATATTAATTCTAATCAGTTTGAATTTTTTGAGACAGACTTAAATATTTCTAGACAAAATCTTATGAATGGTTTAAGAGTTGTTTATTATTCAGCAGCAATTACAAGTATTTTAGGAATTCTTTGTTCTGTGTATATATTTTATGATGCTAGTCGACGTCAACCCTTGGAGGAGGATTCAATACGCAATGAATAGCAAGTAATTTACCAACAGATTTGTGGTCATTAAATATACCATGCCTTACCGCTACTTCAGCTGTAAACATATCTCCTTGATTTAATGAGATATTATTTTCCTCAGCATATGCGCAGTTTAATTTACTTTCTAAGCAATACATAGACTCTTCATGTTTTGGATGATAATGATTAGGAGCTGCTGCACCTGGTTCTAAAATCAATTCCGCAAAATAAGTTGACTCTGCTCCTAAAAAATCACCAACCATATCATATCGCATAATTCCAGGTTCAAACTCATATGGTTCATTTTTAGTTCTATCAAAAAAACCTGATTCAGGTTTTGAATTCTTAAAATCAATTTCTGGAATCACTTCTTTTTCAATATGTATTGAAGGAGACATAGTTATAATTTTGGCATTAGAATTTCCAGAATTTTCAAATCCATGAGCTTGAGATTTTTTTGCTAACAAACAATCGCCTTTATATGCCATGAATGTCTTATCTTCTAATCTAAATGTAATAGATCCTTCGGCAACAAATAATGTTTCTTCAACGTTTGAAATAATATAATAGTCTGATTTACTTCCTTGTTCCAAATTTATTTCGTTGACAGAAAGCATATGAGAACCTGTCTCTTTACCAGTTAGGAGTAAAGAATTTGCCCCTTTGAAAGGAACAGAGGATATCTGTTCGTTTCTTTTGTTAATTGTCATAAATCATTCCTTAATTATCTTATGTTCCATGAACTTTCCCAAAATAGAAATTCAAATTCTAAAGATTCTTGGAAAATTTCATCAGCAACTTTATTATCTACTTTATGTTGTATGCTATCAACATAATTAATTAGCCAGTTAGTAATTTCTTGATAGGCTTTATCATTATATGCTTGAATCCATCTTTCATGGAAGCTATTTTTTAGAGTTTTATTATTTTGTCCCAATCTTCTACCTATTTCATCATATCCCCACTGGCATGGTAGAAGAGAACAAGAAATATATTGAATATCATATTTATGGGCTGTAGATAATAAATAATTACAATATGATTTGGTTGCAATGCTAGTTTCTGAATTAAATAATTCTTCTTTTGTAATACCAAAATCAGAACAAAAAGACTCATGAAGAGTCATTTCAGAATTCAATGTTTCATCCAAAAGCTTTGACCAAAAAGACATTATATCTTGATCAAAAGATTTTGAAATCGCTATTGATATGACTCTACAATATTCAATCAAAAATTTATAATCTTGGATCATATAATACTTAAATTTATCAAATTCTAATGAACCATCCTGTATTCCTTTTATAAAAGGATGATCTACATGAGATTTATTCCATAGAGATAAATTATTATTTTTTAGTAAATTAGAAAAAGACATTTTATTTTCTCAACACCTTAACTTCTGTTCCTCCAGAGATTTTCTTCAATAAATCTAGATCTCCTGATAGTTTACCCATAATATTAGTAGGCGATGCAGGTCTAATTTCTCCAGGAGCACTAATTGGGGTTTCTCCAAAAAATAAACATACCGCATTCCCAGGAGGCCAAAAAGCAATATCTCCTAATTCAACAGTTTCCTTTGCCCATTCATCATTTTCTATCCCTATATCTGTTGAAAAATAGATCTCATCACCCCAAACCTGAGAAACTCCTTCTAATGGTAGGTTTTCATATAACTCATTAGAAGTTGGAGAATCATTTAATTCTCCTTTGATTTTCAAATCTCCAAAATCAAATATTATTTCTTTCATAAAGTCCCCTCAAATCATTATATTAAAAATATATATACTCTTAAATATCATATTACAAATTTAATGGACAAATATTCATCAATAATAATTGCGGGTGGCAAAAATAAAAGAATAAATATGGTTAAGCCGCTCATAAACTTAGGCGGGAAACAAATCATTATAAGAATTAACGAAATTTTAAAAGAAATATTTTCGGAAATAATTTTAGTTATTAGAAAAGAACAGTCTGATGATATTCCTGATTTAGGTATGGCAATGGGAATGCATATAGTCGAGGATATCTATCCCGAAATTGGTCCTATTTCTGGAGTTTATACAGGCTTAGCTGAATCAGTAAATAACAAAGCATTTGTTATAGGAGGCGACTATCCTTTTTTATCAAGTGAATTAATATTCAGCATGATTAAAAAATCCCAAAAAGATAAATCTGTATTTCTTAAAAATAAAAAAATAATTAATCCATTGCATGGTATTTATGTGAAAAATATTTGGGAAAAAAGACTGCTTCAAAACATACAAAAAAATAAATTTTCAACTAGAAAAATTATTGAAGAAAACTATGACAAAAAAAATTGTGAACTAATAGATTTTAAAAATTTAAGCCAAAGTTATAAAGAAAGCCTAATTGATATAAATACGTTGCATGACTTAAAAAAGGCACAAAAAATTATATATTCAAAAAATCAGACAATAAGGCCAGATATTCGACCTGAAGGAGTATAAAAATTACTCATACCTAAGAGCTTCTGCAGGGTAAGTTTTACTAGCTTCATTTGCAGGTATTACACTCGCTAAAATAGAAGCTATAATTGTAAGACCTATCAAAAATCCTACTTCACCAAAAGGAATAACAAATTTTGCTCCTTCTAGTTCTTTTGATATTTCGAGATAAATCAGCCAAGATTGCAAAATTCCTAAAAATATTCCTACCACAATTCCAAGAATAGTAATAAAAGAAGATTCTATAAGAAATTGGGTTCTAATCATACTAGATCTAAATCCAATCGCCCTAAGAACACCTATAGACTGCCTTCTTTCTACTACAGCTCTAACTGAAAGAACTCCTATTGCAGCTACTCCCACCACTAAGCCAAGTCCACTAAAACCTTGAAAAAGTTTATTGAAAGCATTACTTGTTGCTTGCTCCTCTTCTAACCGATTAAGAAGACCATAAGCATTCATACCATTAGCTAAAAATGTCCTTTCAAGCTTTTGAGCATTATCTGTTGGCGATTGATCTCCTGATAATGAAAAATAATAAGTTTCTAAAGGAAGCTTTTCGTTAGCAATAATGTTTCCATTCGAATAGGTAGAATAAAATTTTGCTCCTCCTCCGCCAAATCCAGTTTCTTCAGCTAATCTTTCAACTAAACCTATAACAGTAAATTTTGTAGCTTCTTCTGTAGAATTTCTTTTTCTAATATTTACATCAAATGATTCAATTTCTTTTTCATCACCAGGTTCAATATAAGATGTCTTAAAACTTCTATCTGGTGGACCGAATGGATCGCCAGAAGGAATTATTGATCCACTTGCAACTATTAAGTTTGGATTATTTCTCAATGATTCCCAGATTTCTACATCAGTAGAACCATAATTTGGATCAAAATGAGCCATTCTCCATTTAGTTGTTGTCATAAATTCTTTCTCGTATGAAATTAATTTTGAAGTCTTGAATGATTTATTTTCACCATCTGATTCGCTTACTTCAATATCTAAATTAGAAGAACCAAAAACTGAGCTATAATCATCCATATTCAAGGAATCTTCAATTTGACCTTCAATTGGTAATTCCGTGCTTACATTTGCCTTAATATCAAATCCACCTGTTACCCTTTCTGGTTGCTCAGAGGCAATATCTCCAATACCATTTAGTACAGAAAAAATCATCAAAGTAAAAATTATTAATCCAAACATAGCAACAGTTAATCCTGTTCTAAATTTAGATGCCATAGGATAACTTATTGCAGTTTTTGTAACAGCTTTTAATCCTGAGAATCTAGATAGAATTAAATTTAACACGAATATTAAGAATCTAGTATTACTCATGAGAAGCCAAACAGCAGCAGCTGTTGATATTGCTCCTCCAATTGGCCATGCCCAAGGGCCAGGTTGAGATAATTCTCCTCCCGTAAACCTTTCAAAAATACTTACTGGCAAGGAATTCAATAGAAGTACTAGCCCACCTTCTAAGGTTCCTCCAATTTGATTTACAGTTTCTGGGTCATTTATATATTTTGATGCTATGAATCTAATCAATAAAGCTATTGCAAGAACTCCTCCTGTAGAACCAAACCAAATATTGATATATGTGTCATTTAGGATACCTGTTATAAATAAAACTAAAGACACAATTCCAAGCAAAACATATGAATGCTTGCCAAACAAAACAAACAAAGATCTAATAAAGCTAGAGGGCCAAGTAACAGGAAAAAGTAAAAGTAATAAAAAACTTCTAAATCTTGGTGCCTTACCTGATAATATTAGATACAACTGCTTTAGAGGATAAACTAAGTTCCATAAGAGTTGATAAAGGTTTGTTTTAAAAGGATCAGGAGCTTTTTTTACAAACTCATCTTTTAGACCTCTGATAGCAACAACAATATTTAAATTACTAGCTCTATACGCAGAAAATACAACTGTTATAAAAGTTAGTATCAACCCACTAGCAAATGCAATCAACAAGGATATAGGAGAGTAATACGGAAGAATTTGAAAATTATCAGTACCTATAAGGTCTTGAAGAATATATACTAGACCAAAACTTAATCCCACCCCTAATAATGTTCCAACTATCGCCGCTAAAAATGAATATAAAGTACCTTCATATGTAAAAAGTTGAATCAAGTCTCTTCTTTTTAAACCAACTGCTCTAGCCATACCTAATTCTGTAGATCTTGCCGCTGCAAGGAGCACAAATACAAGGAAAATCAGTAGCATTCCTACCATTATAGAAAATGACCCAAAAATAGAAAATATTGTAGTTACTCCAGTAGAAACAGCTTCAGCTAACTTAACTCCATCACTTTTAACATTATCTACTCTTAAACGGGTTAATTCTTGAGACATTTTTAATAAATTTCCTGCCTCTTGTTGAAGATCAGATTTTTGCAAAATTCCCAATAAAACTAATTGAGTAGGATAATCAGTAATGTTAGTAATAAAATCTTCATCATAAATATTTTTATCAAGTTTTTCAGATAATTCAGTTAAGGTTTCAAATGTACCTTTGTCTGTTTCTTTAATATCATTTGCTTCAATTTTTAATATTGATGGTATATTTTTTGTTCTAAGTAAGTTGAAAACATCTAAAGCTACATCCTGATTTGTAAGTTTAGACCTTAGGAACTTAGTCACATCTTCTGAATACTCTAATGATTTGTCTCCATCCCCTATGTTTGAGACTGCAATATTTGTCAACTTATTTTCTTTATCAAGAAGATTTTGTAAAACCTGAAGCTTAAATGTCACATATGGATATGTACTCCCTCCAGTTAAACCTCCTGCTTTGATTACATCAGCAACAATAAAATCATTTGGGCCACTTTTTGTATAGATTTGAAAAGTATCTCCTTTTTGAAGTTTAAGAATTCTACCTGCATCGTAATTCACAAAAACATAGTTAGGTCCGAGAAGGTCAACCGAAACTTGTTCTCCATTTAAATTTTCGAAAGTTTTCTGAGAAAAATCAAAATCTATCCCCCTAATATTCATACTACTTTCAGCAATATCCTTTTTATCATTTGAAGAGGGTAAATTAGTTTCTATGTAGGGAATAAGTTGTTCTATATTTGAATTTTCTTTTGCAATATTCTGTACATAAACAAACTCTGAATAATCAAAATATTCATCACCAAAAAGTTGTTTTCCAGGTCCTTTAATTACTTCGTCAATAGGACCGAGACTATCTACAGCAACAGATCGAATAGAATATCTAACTGTGTCTCCTATTCCAAGAGATGTAGCTATAATAATAGAACTAAGCATAAGCCCAATAACAATTAATAGGCTTTGCCCTTTTCTTCTAGGAATATTCCTAGTTCCCATTTTAAATAAAATAAATCTTCTTATTGCTCCAAAAGATACTACAATAAAAATTACTAATAATAATATAGCCATAATAATCGCTAGGTTATTCGCAGGTATTCCAAAAATTTTATCCATTATTAGAAATTTCTCCATCTTTCATATTGATTATTCTATGTGCTCTTCCTCCAACATAATCTGAATGCGTAACAATAACAAAAGTTTGATTATTATCTTTATTTAACTGGATCAATAAATCCATAATAACTTGTTCATTTTCGCTGTCTAGATTACCCGTTGGTTCATCTGCCCATACTATTGCAGGGTCATTGACTAAAGCTCTGGCCAATGTAACTCTTTGTCTTTGTCCTCCTGAAAGTTGCCCTGGCAATTGATGTTGCTGATTTTCAAGATCAACCTCAGCAAGTTTGTCGATTGCTTTTGATCTTGCTTCTTTTCCTGAAAAACCTGAAACTAATAATGGTAGTTCTACATTTTCAACTGCAGTAAGGACAGGCAAAAGATTATAAGTTTGAAAAACAAATCCCATTTTTTTCGCTCTAAATTCACTTAATTGGTCATCAGATTGTTCTCTTAGGGATTTTCCTTGAATTAGAATATTACCATCATCAAATGAATCTAATCCAGACAAGCAATTTAATAATGTAGTTTTTCCACAACCACTTGGTCCCATTACTCCAACAATTTCCCCTTCCTCAATAGATATATCAACACCTCGTAATGCATGCACCTGTTGGTCTTTTAAACCATAAAATTTATGTAGATTTTCGGTTGAGATTACTATTTCAGACATTTTATTCCTAAGATTTGTTTTACTGGTTATTTAACATTATATTTCTAATAACATGTTCATGTAGAGAAATACTAAACTAATTTGCATTCTTTAATAATATAAAAATTCATAGCTAGATATAAAATAATAAAATAATGATAAATATATACTTCAAATTATGAAAAAAATAATAATTGTTAGGCATGGTCAAACAAATGCTAATGCTGAAGGTAAAACACAAGGACAAATCGATACTGATTTGAATAATATAGGTTTAGATCAAGCAAAAAAAGCTGGTCAATATATTAGAGAAAATTATAGTATTAATGAAGCATGGGTAAGCGATTTAAAAAGAACACAACAGACCGCAAATCAAATAACAAAAAAATTCAAAACTTCTGAACTAATAAGAGAAATGTCTTTTGGAAAATGGGAGAATCATTTATTTGAAAGTATTATTTCAGAGTATCCTAAATTAGTAAAAGAATATGCTGAAGCAAGCGAGTCTTTCAGAGCTCCTGAAGGTGAGTCTTTCGAAGATATGCATATCAGGTCATTAGATTTCTTGAAAAATATTAATATGAAAGATGAAAATGAATTGCTGATAGTTTCTCATGGAGGATTTATGAGAGTCCTTATTTGTTCGATTCTAGATCTACCTATAAAAAATTTAATAAATTTTCAATTTGAAAATTGCTCTATTACAGAGATAACCAAACACGAAAATAAAAAACCAATTCTCTCTAAAATAAATTACACAGACCATCTAAAGTAAAGACTCTTAATTCAAATAATGTTAATATATGAATATAAACATTAATATCATATGGTTCAAAAAAAATCTAAAAAGAACGATTCCTCAGAAGAAAAAGTAATAGAACCTTGTCCTTCATCTAAGGACGGTTCTGCATGTCATTGGGTTATTGACCCTCCAAATGGCCCCGTATCAACTGGTAAATGTAAAAAATGTGGAGAATCTAAAGAATTCAAGAACTCAGTAGAATTTTCATCTTGGTATGGATCAAAATCAGATTTTGATGATAAGAAAAAATCTAAAGATAAATCTAAAGACAAATCTAAATCTAAGTCTAAAGATAAATCTAAATAATGGATCTTGGCATAAAAAATAAAAATGCTCTTATTACTGGCGGATCTAGGGGTTTAGGATTAGCTTCAGCAATATCACTGGCTAAAGAAGGAGTGAATTTAGTTATTTGTGCTCGTTCTAAAGAAGACTTACTATCAGCTGAAAAAAAACTAAAACAATATAACATCAGCGTATATTCCATATTACAAGAATTATCTGATGAGAAATCAGTTACAGAATTTTATAATAAAGTTAAATCTAATATTTCTCAAATCGATATTTTAGTTAATAATGTTGGTGGCAGTTTAGGAACAACATCATTAGTGAAATCTGATCTTAAAGATTTTCAAAAAGTTATGGATATTAATACTTGGGTTGCAATCAATCTTTCAAAACTTTTTGTGGAAGATATGATTAGTAAAGGATGGGGAAGAATTATTAATATTGCATCTATATATGGAAGGGAGTTCGGAGGATCTGCCCCCTATATGGCTGCTAAAGCTGCCTTAATAGCTGCAACTAAACATACTGCTATAGACTTAGCTAAAACAGGAGTTACTGCTAATTGTATTGCTCCAGGATCTATAAAACACGAAAAAGGTAGTTGGGAAAAATTTGTAAATAATAATGATGAAGATATTGTGGAGGAATTTATTAACCAAAATTTACCTATGGGTAAATTTGGTAACCCTGAAGCTGTAGGAGATACAGTTGCTTTTCTTGCATCAAAAAACTCAGGAATGATTTTAGGGACTTGTCTTAATGTCGACGGCGGACAATCGAATAGTTTATTCTAATTATCCACCGTAAATCAATAAATCAATTTTTTTTATGAAATTTCTACGCTTGCGCCAGATGCTTCAATTTTAGTTTTTATTTCATCAGATTCTTCTTTTGAAACACCTTCTTTAATTGGCTTTGGAGCAGATTCAACTAAATCTTTAGCTTCTTTTAAGCCTAAAGAAGTAACTTCTCTAACAGCTTTAATAACAGCAATTTTATTTGCTCCTACATCTTTCAAAGTAACATCAAACTCTGTTTTTTCTTCTCCTCCAGCATCTCCGCCAGCATCTCCAGCTGCAGGTGCTGCTACTGCAACAGGTGCTGCTGCACTAACCCCAAACTCTTCTTCAAGGGCTTTTACCACTTCAGCTAAATCAAGTACTGACATTTGCTTAATTTCTTCAATTAGCTCATCTTTAGATAATGCCATATTATTCTCCTTTATACATTTTTTTTATTTTATTTTTTTTCATCTTTTTCTGCAGGTGCTTCCTCT